>ENA-UOOI01000602-UOOI01000602.1-fermentation-metagenome-genome-assembly--contig:-NODE-602-length-44553-cov-3.905883_pt1 | contig 44553 bp, 34 predicted proteins | sample MGYA00245779_ERZ724027 | MGnify/ENA primary metagenome ERZ724027 (study PRJEB28704, sample SAMN03018318) | fermentation metagenome | biome: anthropogenic terrestrial biome; feature: soil; material...
CTTGTCCAATATAGTGGAAAAGGCGATGGGCTCCATTGCAAAATCGGGGAGATCCCCGATTGCAGAAGTGCTGTCTCCAGCTGAACGGCCAACGAAACATGGCTTGATATATGCAGCTACGCCTGCAAGTGACATTGTGTGCGGACCATGCCAACTCGCATCTGGGATCTCGCTTCAGGTGTTCATGACGGGACGAGGTACTCCATATGGTCTGGCAGCCGCGCCTGTCATAAAAGTGAGTTCCCGAAACGACCTGAAGGATATGTGGAATGACCTGATTGATCTTTCAGCTGGAGATATTGTAACCGGGCATGCTACGATACAGGAAATTGGCACGAAGCTGTTTTATATGATTGTTGATACAGCCAGTGGTGTCTACAATCCATGGGCTGAAGTTTATGGTCTGGATAATGATCTGTGTATTTTTAATCCAGCTCCTATTACCTGAGACAGGATTGTCTGGGTATGAAGAGAGAAAAGAGGAAGCCCCTTTGAAGATCTTCCTCTTTTCTGTTCATTATTATGATGCGGTTATATTTCTTTTTTCTCTTTCAGAGGCAACTTCTTCCGGAGTCTTTTCTCTCAGTCGAACCGCTCCTCGATAATCGGGATTCGTGGGGATCAGATTTCCTGCACTTAACCGTTCCTTTGCTTCACGGATGGCTTCTCTATATTGTGGCAGCCATTCTTCCTGTTCGACAAGCATCTCATCGATCATCTGCCATACTTCAGGCGGATTACACACAGCACCGGTCAGCGGATCCATTAATGCAGCCTGTTTCAAAAGCTTATCATTTCCAGTAACCGCAGCTTCCACTGCAAGACGCTGTACCCATATTGACTGCGAACATATTGCAGCACATCCCAAAGGAAGCTCTCCCACTTTCGGTACCGAGATGCCGTTTCCATCGACATAACAGGGGACTTCAACAACAGACTCATATGGCAGATTTGTAATACATCCCTCATTCATCACATTGAAATCCCCGCGGTATTTTCGCCCCGTTTCCAAAGACTCTATGATATAGGAGCCATGCTCATGTCCACGGTCTGATCCGTCGTATCTCTTAGGCTGTTCCTGCAAAATTTTGGGGTAATCCGTTTCAAACCAGTTACGTTCTTCACGTGTGACGCGAAGATAGCCTCCGGTTTCTCCGTTAATCCAATTATCCAGGTTAATCCAGTCTTTGATTTCATCAGGGCGTTTCCGATACCAGGAGACATATTCTGACAGATGCCCATTGGATTCCGTAGAATAATATCCAAATCTCTTCAGAATATCGATCCGTACCTTTTCTTCCTCTCTGTACTTTTTATGAGTTTGGAAAGCCGGTAATAATTTATCCAGCATTTCCTCACCATGATGTTTAATCGATATGTACCAGGTTTGATGATTGATACCGGCACAAGTGAAATCAAGTTCTTCATGAGGAATTCCCAGTACCTCCGCAATCTGGTGTTCGCCGTGTATTTCACCATGACAAAGGCCAATCGTCCTCACTTTTCCGTATTTATTACATGCCCAGACTGCCATCGCATTTGGATTTGAGTAATTCAACATGATCGCACCGGGTTTTGCAACTTCTCTGATATCTTTACAAAAGTCAAGCATTGCCGCAATAACCCTCTGCCCATACATAATGCCTCCGGTACAGAGTGTATCACCGACACATTGGTCAACTCCATACTTCAGCGGAATATCTATATCAGTCTCGAAGCCTTCCAGTCCGCCAATACGAACACAGTTGATAATATACTTGGCATCGGTAAACGCAGCTCGCCGATCTGTTGTAGATTGAATCTTTGTAGAAATTCCGTTTGCCTCCAAATCTCTCTGGCACAGATCCGTGACCTTCTTCAGGTTATCCTCGTTAATGTCTGTGAATGCAATCTCAATATTGCGAAACTCCGGCACGGACATAATATCCGTAAAAAGCGTTCTGCAAAAGACTAGACTGCCTGCCCCGATAAATGCTATTTTAAAATTCATATGATAAAGCTCCTTTCTTTTTATGATAACCGCTCTTACTAAGGTTTTAATTTCATTTTGAGCAGTTATTTACAGTCATGCTTTTGTTCCGGTCAGTGCAATACCCTCAATAAACTGTCTCTGGAATATAATATAGATCACAATCATTGGAACCATGGCAAGCACAGAGCCAGCCATAAGATTCGGATAATTCACAGCGAACTGTCCTCTTAAAGTTGACAAACCGGATGACAACGTCAACTTGTCCTGTCTTGTATTCACAATTAACGGCCACATTAAGTCGGAATAGGCAAATAAAGCTGTAAATACTGCTAAAGCAGCAATAGATGATTTTGTAAGAGGAAACGCAATCTTTATAAAAGTTCCGAAATAGCTGCACCCGTCAATCTTCGCCGCATCCAACAGGTCGTCGGGTATTCCCATATAAGTCTGTCTTAAAAAGAATGTACCGAAAGCGCTCACGATCGCCGGAAATACGAGAGCAAAGATAGAATCGGTTTGTCCCATTGCGGAGATCATCTCATATTGCGGAAGTATAAAGACCTGTGCCGGCAGCATTAATTGAGATAGCACGATAAAAAAGAAGATGTTTTTTAATGGAAACTTCAATTTGGCAAACGCATATGCCGCCATAGATGAAAAAATCACAGCACAAAGTACTCGCAGTACAATCATCATCAATGTGTTATAGTACAGTTTAAGAAACGGCAGACTATTTGTCACCTGCTGATAGGCTTTTATATTTTTGAACGATCTCGGAAATAGGGTTGGTGGAATGAGTGTGGTTTCCGGAACCGTCTTAAAGCTTGTTGTAATCATCCAAACGAATGGAAAGATCATGACGACACTTCCCAGAGTCAAGAATATATATATTGCGATATTTCCTTTATTTTTCTTATTTTTGGTACTTTCCTTCTGTGCCATTTAATCACTTCCTCTCTGCTACACATCATAAGTAACCCATTTCTTCTGTCCGATAAACTGTATTAACGTAATAACAGATATGATAACCACACTCCAGACTACAATAGCGGCGCCATATCCTTTGTTATTTTTTACAAATGTTTCCTGGTAGAAGTTATACAAAATTGTTTCAGTGCTTCTGATCGCCGGGTTGGTCTTTTCAATCATCATATAAACGATATCAAACACTTTCAGTGAAGACATAACTCTCATGATCAGGACGAAAAATAATGTGGGAGAAACCAACGGTAGTGTAATTTTTCTAAACTGCTGAAATAATGTTGCCCCGTCAATTCTTGCCGCTTCATAATATGTTTTTGAAATCCCCTGAAGCCCTGAAAGCAGCAATATTGCATCATATCCCACGCTGCTCCAGATCGTCACAATGGCACAGGCAAGCAGCGCTGTTTTGGAATTCGATATCCAGTTAATCTCATAAGGCAGATGCAGTGCTTTCAAAACCTGATTAATAATTCCGAAGTCTGTATTAAACAGCCATTTCCATACCATTGCAACGGCGGCGGGAGCTACAACCATAGGCAGAAAGTAAATTGCCCGGAAAACAGTTTTTCCTTTTATCTTCTGATTCAGCATAACCGCCAGCAATAAACCAAAAATAATTGTTACCGGTACTGTATAGAACATAAACAGGAATGTATTTCCAGTTGCTTTCCAGAAACTTCTGGTTTGAAACATAGTAACATAATTGTCCCATCCAATAAATCTCCATGAACCAAAGGCGCCTGATTCAAAAAAGCTCATGTAAACAGTCCTGATCAGAGGGTAAAAATTCAAGGCTATCAATCCCACGATTGTTGGCAGTACCATTAAAATACCGGCAAGAGCTTCCTTTTTATGCTTTTTTTCCATAATCCTTCTCCTCACTCTGTTTTCAGATAATCATCAACGTAACTCTGACAATAATCACATGCTTTATCAAAATCCAAGGTTTCACCGTAAACTTCCAGAAGGGTAGCTTCAACTTCAGGCGCCCACTTTGATTTTGTCTTAGAAAACGGGAACTGCACTCTGTAATCAAGCTGATCTACAAATGCCTTAACATTTTTCCCTTTGTATATGTCTGACCAGTATTCCCCTGTATCATTAAATGCAGGGATTGCGGCTCCGGTTTTTCCATGAATTTCAGCGGCTTCTTCCGTTCCCAGAAATCTTAATACATCTTTTACGGTATCCAGATTTGGGTTATCGGCTGCGGTAGCATAAGCAAGTCCGTTAGAGATACTTGCCCTTCCATCACCTTTTACCGGATCTGGGCATTTTGGCAGAACCGCCACATCCCAATTCAAATCCGGATAGTTAATATAGAGATTATTGATTCCCCAGCTTCCGAAGTACATCATAGCTCCTTCTCCGGCGGCAAATCGCTCTGTTTTTCCCATTTCTGAAAATTGTGCCTGTGTAGGAGAAAAGTTATATTTTGTCTGCCAGTCAATATACTCTTTTAGGCCTTTTCTGGTAGCTTTGTTATCGAAGCCGGCTTTGGTTTTATCGTCATTAATGTAGAAACCACCTGCCTGATAGATGGTGTTCAGCCATCCTTCCTGCTCATTGTGGTCCGCCATCATTCCAAATTTACCGGTTTTCTTTTTAATAGTTTCAGATGCCTCAACTAAAGTATCCCAGGTCCAGGTATCGTCGGGATAGGGCACCCCGGCTTCATCAAAAATATCTTTATTATAAACCAGCGCTACTGTGTCAACATCTTTCGGTACACCATAAATCCTGTCTTTATATGTAAAGTTATCAACAAGAGAATCTGAAAAGTTGTCTTTATAATAGTCCTTATTCACATCATCGTATAAATCTGTTAAATCAGCAAGTTTATTGGCATCCGCATACTTACTGAACTCATTCGTATGCATCCAGAAAATATCCGGCAGCGTATGGCTGTTTGCCATTGCTTCCAGCTTTGTCCAATACTCACTCCACGTGGATATCTGAACTTCAATTGTTACATTGGGATTTTTCTCATGATAAGCTTTTGCTAATTCTTCCATTCCCTTCTGCTGATATATTTCCCAGCCCAGCATAGTAAGTTTCACCTTTTTGTCATCCCCAACCGCTGTTTCAGATTTCAAATCTTCTGAATCACTTGCTCTTTCTTTCTCATTCCCCTGACCACAGCCTATTAAAACAGGCGCAGACAGGCAGGCAATCGTCCAGACTATCAGACACTTTTTCAGTATTTGCATATTTTAACTCCTTTATTTGTGCACTTGTACGAATCAGTCATAAAAACATTGTAGCATTTAACTTTTAGATATATTATATCGTAAGATAATAAATAACTGTTATTAATGAGCGATTTTGCACTATTTTGCAACAGATGAATGTTTATGTCAATTAGCTCAAACTAACCTGCGGATGGGACCGCATCATTTTTACTTGAGATTTTTTATCAAGAATATTGCAGATAATTGATAATTTTGGTATAATCATTGTTCACAATGACAGTATCTTTCATCAGGGCATCAGGGGAGAAAGGGGCAAGTTTTAGTATGGCTAATTATGTCTTTAATTTTAACGAATGTCAGGATTTAACACTGGTAGAAATAGGGAGTCAAAAATGTGATCCTCTCTATTCCTTTGGTCCTTTTATCAGAAATGAGTACATATTTCATTACATCATATCGGGAAAAGGATATGTCACTAATTATCGCACGGCGAACCCACTAGAGATAAAAGCGGGAGAGGGATTCCTGATAGAGCCTAATTGCAAACATATTTACAATGCAGATGAAAAGAATCCCTGGCATTATATCTGGATCGTTTTTAAGGGCTTAACAGTACATCAGTATATAACCTCCTGCGGCCTCTCAAAAGATCAACCCGTTTATTATCCCAAAAGCTATGATACACAGACAGCGCAAAAAATAAAGGAGCATTTATTTGCTATTTTGGACAGCCCTCATCAGACGAAACCATATATCTTAGGACATCTTCATTTGTTTTTTGATGCGTTGATTCTTAACGCCTCCATTCAAAATATGCATACTGTTAATTCCCCTTTAAGCAACATATACCTGACAGAAGCTGTCAGGTATATTCGTTTTCACTATAAGGATATTTCCTCGGTTGAGGAAATATCTGAGTTTTGTAATGTGAGCAGAAGTCATCTGACAAGATTATTCAAAGAGTACTTACATGTTTCTCTGCAGGATTACCTTATTCAATATCGTTTAGGCAAGGCACAAGAACTGCTAATGAATTCAGATGATTCGATATCAGAGATTGCATATCAGGTTGGATATCAAAATGAAACGAATTTTTTGCGGGCATTTAAAAAGAAATGTAATGTAACACCAAGTCAATGGAGGAAAGAAAGATGGAATTTTCCCAGTAACAAATAGCCCACCGCAGCCCGGGCTCCGGGGAACGGCTGTTGGTGATGCACTCTTCCGCAACACGGGCCTTCGGATCTTTTAACGATATTTGATGGAGCCTCTTTTGATCAGCGATGCGGGTATCTTTACCTCATTGCTTTCTATCGTACCTTCTTTTAGATCCAGATAGTTTTTCACGACTTCTTCTGCCCACAGGCCTTTATCCACATCTATAGTAGTAAGTCCCGGTGGAATGAAGTCAGAGTATGAGGTGTTGTCGAATCCGGCCACGCTTAAGTCTTCTCCCACCTGGAGGCCGAGTTCGTATGCTGCTTTATAAACCCCAAAAGCCGTGGAATCATTAAAGCAGACGAAGGCATCATACATTTTGTTCTGTAAAAGGTGAGTGGCCAGCATGAAGCTGTCTTCCGTTTTAAAATTTCCACGGTAAAGACGCATATCAAAGTCGTCTCGATGGAACAGTTTCTCATAGAAATACCTTGCACTCTCTGTCCGGCTGGTATTGTTATAGGATCCTTCCGGTCCCTGTATAAAGCAGAGATTCTGGTGCTTTGCTTTTGTGAATTCCCATAGAAGCAGTTTCATGCCGCCGAAATTATCCATAGTTACGGAAGCAGTATTCTTCAGACTCGACCGGTTGGAGAGAAGGACCAGTGGTTTCCCGGTTGATTCCTCCAATGTCTGTATTTCTTCTTCTGTTGTGTGATAGTTCAGTATGATTCCGCCATCGAACATATTCGTTCGGACGATGTCATCGAGTCTGCCGGTTAGTGCGAACAGTCGATAGCCTTTCTCCTCAAATGAATATTCTATTTTCTGTAGGGCTTCTCCGTTAAAAGAACTAAAGTAAGTATTCAAAAGCGCAAAAATCAGGAAAGACTCACCTGTCTTCAACTGTTTTGCGAATACATTGGGAGAGTAGTTTAACTGTTTTGCCACACTTAGGACCCTGAGTTCAGTAGACTTGCTTACCTTTCTTTTGCCGCTCAATACGTACGATACTGTTGCCACCGATACGCCGGCAATCTCTGCAATCTGTTTTAAGGTCACTTCTGCCATATGATTCGTCCCTCCTCAATTACTTATCTATAAAACAATTTTAAGAACCATTATCATTTTTTATACTTTAATTTTACCACATATTTCCTTCGAAGTAAATAGAAAGAAGATTTGCATAATATGTGAAACGTTTAAAAAATATATTGAATATCTTCTAAATTTATAGTATGATCAGAAATAGACGCGATATAAACGATTAACCGTGATTAGAGAATTACGGGGATTATTCCTTTATTGAGAATTTTATGTGGCTGAGGGGTGATGCACTGTAAATTTGGTGAAGAGGAGATGTTGTAAGTTGGAAAGAAATTGTGTGGAGATGAATGAAGACAAATGTGATGTTTACAGGTTTGCCCGAAGCCTTATGGATCCGGTGTTAAAATACAGCGTCCATGTAAGTGGGATGTATCTCGGAGGTTCGGGTACTTATTATGATCAGAGACAGATCGAGGCAGAAGATTTTCTGAGGCAGCTTTGGGCAGCTGGACCTGCCGCTGTATGTGATGCCGATTTTGATTTTTCCTTTTATCGGAGGGGCATTCTGATCGGATGTAATCCGGACTCCTCCGGATATTGGGGAGAGGTATCCGATTACGATCCGCTGCTGGCTGAGATGGTATCACTGGCTCTCACGCTGGTTTTGACCAGAGAAACCTTCTGGGATACGCTACAGGAGAGAGAACAGAATAATATTTGGCGCTGGCTGAATCAGGTTAACAAGGCGAAAGTATACGATAACAGCTGGCTTTTTTTTCGTGTCCTGGTAAATGCCGCATGTTCCAGTTTATCTCTGCCATTTGATCATGAGGGGATGCAGGCGGATTTAGACAAACTGGATACGATGTATCTCGGAAATGGCTGGTATATGGACGGAAATGTACATCAGATGGACTATTATATTGCCTGGGCATTTCACTTTTACGGACTGATGTATGCGGTTCTTATGAAAGAGAAAGACCCAAAGCGTTCTGCCCGATACATCGAGCGAGCAAAGCTCTTTGCAAAGGATTATTTATACTGGTTTGATGACGATGGGGCAGCAGTGCCATTCGGAAGAAGTCTGACTTACCGGTTTGCACAGTCCGCGTTCTGGAGTGCCTGTGTCTATTCGAATGTAGAGGCGGTACCCTGGTCAGAAATGAAATACATATTGTTAAATAATCTCGAATATTGGGAAGGACAGGCAGTCACAAGACCAGACGGGTGCTTAAGTATCGGTTATGGATACGAGAATCTCAGTCTGTCCGAGAGCTATAATGGTCCCGGCTCGCCCTATTGTGCGTTCAAGACGTTTTTGATTCTGGCTGTTCCGGATAACCATCCATTCTGGCGGCTGAAGGCGAAAAAGCCCGTGAGGGAAATTGGCGTGCATCCGGTTCCTGAGGCGAAGATGCTGATTACGGCGGAACCCGATGGCAATGCGCAGCTTTATCCGACAGATCAGCTTACCAGACAGGCACATTCAGCTGAAAAACACAGCAAGCTTGTGTACAGTTCCCTCTTTGGATTCAGTGTCCGAAGGGATGCAAAATATCTGGAGTCTGGAGCATACGATAATACACTGGCTGTTGCCTGTAAGGGAGATGAACACTATGCTGAAAAAGAGGAATGCGAGAGCTGCGGTATGACCGATGAGTATGTATGGTATCAGTGGAGTCCCATGGACGGGGTGGAAATATTGTCGTATATCGTTCCCGTAAACTATGGACATGTCCGGATTCATCAGCTGCAGACAGAACGTGCTCTGCAGCTGGCCGACGGTGGTTATGCGGTTCAGACATATAACGAGCATAAGAAAGATTACTCATGTCAGGAGTCCGAAAGCAATACAGAACTTACCGGCGAGAACGGAACTGTCAGGTCTGTAAATATTGAGGGATTTGATTACTGTGAGATCATATTTCCGGACCCGAATACGAATCTGCTCTACCCCAATAGTGCGATACCTACTATCAGGGGAATCGTGGAGCCGGGGTTTCATATTCTCATCAGCGCACACTTTGGGTGCTGTGAAAAACAGGAGTTATCGGAGCATTTGGTTCCGGAAGTCAGAAGGAAAGAGGATACCGTTGTGGTCTGCGGAGAGGACAAGGATATACAGATTAGAATAGGGTCAACTAGAAAGGGCAGAAGGAGATTAATATCTTGAACTGTTCCGAACAATTATGAAAATTGAGCAGAAGGTAAAAAGAAGCAGAGTAGCTGTTGTAAGCACTCTGCTTCTTTTTCTTATGATCACTCCGACATTTTGTCGGACTGATCGGTTTTTCTTTATACATTCTGACGGATTAACGAAAAAATGGCATTGCTTTATAATAGAAGTAACCTATAGGACAAAATGTACAGTTAAATTCATTGATCATGGATTGGAGGATTGGTATGGGGAAGGACAAGAGAAACGGAGATAAGAAAGGACTCAATGGTCCTTTAAAGTATTTCTATGGAGTTGGTGATTTTGGTTTTTCACTGATGACAAATGTAGAGACCTACTTTTTTAACGTGTTTCTTACGAATCTGGCTCAGTTTTTACTTGGCACGGTTGTTCTCGTTTAACAGGCCGCCCATGATGAGTCTGACATCGGAAAGATCATTTTCTTTCATTGCTGTGATCAGTTCTTTTGCATAGCTTAAGGCGATACCGTTAAAGGTAGGCACCCAGCATTTCACCCGGATGGTTAATATCGACATCACGATCATCAAGACCATTCAGCACACGTTCAAAGAAGATACGGCCGCAGGTAACCAGATGAAGTGATGATGAAAGACATCTAGAGCATAATTGTTAAAAAAATAACGTTAATATATTGACAATCAAGCAGCCGTGATGTAAACTATACACATGTCAGGCATAGATCTAAGACAGATTTTAATAACGAAAGGAAGAATCAAGATGGTAAAAAAGGACCAGACAGTTGTACCTGATATTGTGAACAGTGCCGAAACTCTGGAGGCTAAGATGCAGGCAATGCGTCAGGCTCAGAAAGTATTTGCATCCTACACGCAGGAGCAGGTGGATAAGATTTTCTTTGAAGCGGCTATGGCGGCGAACAAACAGCGTATTCCCCTTGCAAAACTGGCAGTGGAAGAGACACAGAGGGGAGTTGTGGAGGACAAAGTAATTAAGAACCACTATGCGGCAGAGTATATTTATAATGCGTACAGAAACACGAAAACCTGTGGCGTCATTGAAGAGGATCCGGCGTACGGAATCAAAAAGATTGCAGAACCTCTTGGGCTGATTGCAGCGGTTATTCCCACTACGAATCCTACTTCAACGGCAATTTTTAAAACGCTGATCAGTCTGAAAACGAGAAATGCCATCATTATCAGTCCTCATCCGGCTGCAAAAAAATGTACTATCGAGGCGGCTAAAGTTGTACTGGAGGCCGCGGTAAAAGCAGGGGCACCGGAAGAAATCATAGGATGGATCGATGAACCTACTCTTGAACTCACAACACAGGTTATGCGAGAGTCAGATATTATTCTTGCGACAGGCGGACCGGGAATGGTAAAGTCGGCATATTCATCGGGAAAACCTGCACTGGGAGTGGGATCAGGGAATACACCGGTTATCATTGATGATACGGCAGACATAAAAATGGCTGTCAGTTCCATTATTCATTCTAAGACATTTGATAATGGTATGATTTGTGCCTCTGAGCAGTCTGTAACTGTTCTTGAAAACATATATGATGAAGTAAAGAAAGAATTTGCTTACCGCGGGTGTTACTTTCTGAAAAAGGGTGATGAGCTTGATAAAGTGCGAAAGACGCTTATGATCAACGGAGCACTGAATTCAAAAATCCCCGGAATGTCTGCATATGCGATTGCAAAAATGGCGGGCGTGGAGGTTCCTAAGGATACAAAGGTTCTGATCGGTGAAGTGGAATCTGTAGAACCCTCCGAAGAATTTGCCCATGAAAAATTATCACCGGTCCTCGCTATGTACAAAGCTAAAACATTTGATGAAGCACTTGAGAAAGCGGAAAGGCTGGTAGCTGATGGTGGTTTTGGGCATACATCCTCTCTTTTTGTGCACCCGAGTCAGAAAGAAAAGATAACAAAGCATGCGGAGGCGATGAAGACCGGGCGTGTATTGATCAATACACCTTCCTCTCAGGGCGGTATCGGTGATCTTTACAACTTTAAACTGACTCCTTCTCTTACACTTGGCTGCGGCTCCTGGGGAGGGAACTCCGTATCGGAGAACGTAGGGGTAAAGCATCTGCTGAATATAAAGACGGTCGCGGAGAGGAGAGAAAATATGCTTTGGTTTCGAACACCGGAGAAGGTTTACTTTAAAAAGGGCTGTATGCCGACAGCACTCGATGAACTGGGAACGGTTATGCATAAAAAGAAGGCATTTATTATAACGGACTCTTTCCTGTACAAGAATGGATATGTCGATGCCGTGGAAGCAAAGCTGGATGAGATGGGAATTCAGCATTCATGCTTTTTTGAAGTTGCACCCGATCCGACTCTTCAATGTGCAAGAAAAGGAGCGGAAATGCTTTCTGCTTTTGAACCGGATACCATTATTGCGATGGGCGGCGGTTCTGCAATGGATGCCGGAAAGATTATGTGGCTGATGTATGAGCATCCGGAAGTAAGTTTTGAAGATATGGCCATGGATTTTATGGATATCCGAAAAAGAGTATTTACTTTCCCGAAAATGGGAGAGAAGGCATACTTTGTCGCGATTCCTACTTCTTCGGGAACAGGTTCCGAAGTGACACCTTTTGCCATCATAACGGATGCGGATACAGGGGTGAAATGGCCCCTGACGGATTACGAACTTCTACCGAATATGGCGATCGTGGACGTTGACAATATGATGTCGCAGCCAAAAGGGCTGACCAGTGCCTCCGGTATTGATGTTATGACTCACGCGATTGAGTCCTATGTTTCTATTATGGCTACAGATTTTACACAGTCATTGTCAATGAAGGCTGTAAAGATGGTATTCGATTATCTGCCTTCTGCCTATGAAAATGGTGAGGATGATCCGATTGCCCGGGAAAAGATGGCGGATGCATCGTGCATGGCAGGTATGGCATTTGCAAATGCGTTCCTTGGAGTCAACCATTCCATGGCTCATAAACTAGGTGCTTTTCATCATCTGCCCCACGGCATTGCCAATGCAGTTCTGCTCACAGAGGTTATGAGATATAACGCAGCCGAGGCGCCGGCGAAGATGGGAACGTTCTCTCAGTACCCGTATCCGGATGCACTTGCAAGATATGCCCAGCTTGGACGATTTGCGGGGTGTACCGGTAAGGATGATCATGAGGTGTTCGAAGAATTTATCGCAAAGCTGGAATCATTGAAGGAAAAGATAGGTATAAAAAAATCAATCAAAGAGTACGGTGTTGATGAGAAATATTTCCTTGATACATTGGATGACATGGTTGAACAGGCATTTAACGATCAGTGTACCGGAGCTAATCCCAGATATCCACTGATGAAAGAGATTAAAGAGCTTTATCTGAAATGCTACTATGGGAATCATGAATAAAGAGTCACTAAAAAATGAAAGCTGTGAATTAAAAATGAGGATATCGCAAAGAGCGATGTCCTCGTTTTGTTCACTAAAACGCTTTATAATATGCATGTCAAAAGAATTTTCCATCTGTCAGAAATCGATCAGGATCTCTTATCGCCTTATAGGTAAAATATATTGTTGAAGAAAAAACACTGGACTACTACAAAGTAGTTCCAGTGTTTTTTCTTTTTATGTTTCGTATATCTTGACGGATTAACGAAAGATATATTTGGCTTTAATGGACATCTATTCTGAGCTTTAGTATTCTGTATTTAGTTCCATTTTGTTTGCGGAAAATCTTGCCGTTTCTATAAAAGTCGATTTGGAGGCACTCCTATGAAAAAAATCTTTAGAAAAGATGTAAAACACCTGAGCTCATTAAAATTATTATTCTCATACCTTGTGATTATTCTTGCGCCTGCGATAGCCATTGTAGTTATTTATACCAATATGCAGCAAGCGTTAATTGATATCCAGGCAGAGAGAGTCAAAGGTCTGACAAAAGAGGCTGCTGTTGTATTTGATAATGAGATAGATCAACTCACCAACATAGGAAAATATATTATAGATGATGGAAACCTTAAACATTACATACAGGAAAGGCCTGATTTTGATCCGGCAGAAGTTTACTTTAGGACATTTGAACTGGCAGGAAGTTATCCCAATTTCTCACTCATGAATCATTTTGTAAAGTACGTCTATATACTTCCGGAAGACAGTTCTTATATGATTCGAATCCCACAGGTTATACCAGAGGGCCCCAGGGAAAGCAGTGTTTTAGACGTCAATTGTTCAAAAGAAAAGAATATTAATCTGTTAAAAGAAATGGCTGATGGAAAATCAGAGGGGATAAGATTCTTTTTAGATTCAGACGGAGATGGAAGTATCTGGATCTTACATAAAGCCAATTATCGCGAAGGAACATGTGCTGTTTTGGTTGATATGAATGTTGAGCAGTTAAATCTGTCGATGAAAAATATTCTGGGAAAGAATGAAGGAATAGTTTTTTTGACTGACATAGAGGGGGATGTGTTATCGGTTTACGACAATTTGAATCATACTCCACTGCAATTGAGACATGGGCTGAGATGGGATAAGTACCTAGATAAGAGTGGATGGAAAAGAAAAGATCTTCATGTAAATTCAGTCAGCATGGATCATAATAAATGGAAGTTCATAACGGTGGTGCCTCAAAAAGCGCTTTTATCAGGGGTAAGGAAGACACATGATCAGATTTTATTTCTATGTATTATTTCTTTGCTGGTTGGTGTTTTAATATGTCTTTTCTACTGGAACAACAGCCGACCAGTTGTTCAGAAATATATAAAACTGGTGGGAGAGGATTCTAAAAGAAGTGCAGTGTTTCATGGTGTGCCCGGTATATGGAATAAGTTAGGGGAGCTTTTGGAAAGGATGGATGTTTTACAGTCTTCAATACAAAAACAAAAGAAATTTGCAAAAGAGGAAATATGGAAAAAAATCCTTTTGGGAGCCTATTCTTCTGATCGTGAATTAAAGCAGGAAATGGGTCAGACTGATCTTCCTTTTCAAATGAAATTTCCCTGTTACGTAATTGGTATAGAGATGGATTTACCGACGGAGTTAAATACGGATCTTTCGGAGAACGATTTTATAAGTAAATTGAAGAAAATATTAGAAATCCATCTCAATGAATACGAGAACCAGATTGTAGCCATGGGTGCATTGAATTATACATTGATCATATCTATGGAAGCATATGTGAGTAAAGATCAGATAAAAACAATGATTGAAAAAATTAATTATGCCTTGTATAGTAAGATGCCATTAAACATTTATTCGGGTATTAGCGATGAGGCTCATGATCTGAAGGCTGTTTCAGAACAATATGAGAATGTTCAGAGAATCTGCGAGTACGCAAAATATTATAAAATCCGTTTGCCACTAATTTTAAATGATATACCACGAAACCAGAATGTAGTATTTACCGTTGATCTCGAGCTACAGCTGGAGAAAGTAATTGAAAGTGGAATATATGAACAGCTGCGTATCTTGATGGATCAGATTATAGAGAGCAATCTGAAATTTCCCGAGCAGGGGTGTCAGTCTATGAGTCATACAGTTGAAATTATTCGGAGTGTTGTATTGAGATGTCTGGATCAGGAACCATGCGGACAGAAGAGAAATCAATTATTTAGTCAGACACAGCGTGCAAAGACAACAAAGGAAATAGAAGAAATTGTTTTTGATACCTGCAGTTATTTTACACAGAAAAAAGCAATGATGGAGAGTGAAGAAGAAGAGCGCCTGAAAAATAAAATTATTGATGTCATCGGTCAGAAATACAGGAATGGAAATTTCAACCTAACTATTCTCTCTGAGAAAATTAATATATCGGAACAAAAATTGTATCGTGATTTTCAGAAATTGTTCGGTGTTAGTTTTGCTTCCTACCTGGAAATGCAGAGGATCAGTTCCGCCGAGGCACAATTGAAGAAGGGAAAATTGGTGCAGGAAGTAGCAGAAGAGGTTGGCTACAACAGTGATTATTCATTTCGAAGGGCATTTAAGAGAGTTACTGGGGTTACGCCGAGCGAATATCAAAAAATGTATGGCTGATCAAAAAATGTACGTTGTTAAAATGATTCTCATTATATAAAATAAGAGCACAAAATAATTTAACGAAATCAATAGAGCATGTATAATGTGCACATTGATGAGAAAAACATACTTGATTCGTTATACATATTTGGAATTCGTTAAAAATTGAAGGAGGATTTATATGGGAAAGATCTACAAGAGGGCATCCGCAGCAGGCTTGTCTGCTATGCTGGCAGTTTCAATGCTGGCTGGATGCGGATCGAAAAAAGATGACACAAAGAAAAAAGCGGAACTAAACGAAGCGGGAACTTATCCAATTGTAAAAGATGGAAAGCTTGACATGTCTGTGTTCACAATGAGTATGCCGAATGTCGAAGATTTCGCCACGAATGATTTTACCAAGTTTATGGAGGAGAAGACGGGTATTAAGATGGAATTTGTCACGGGAGGACGTGATGACTGGTCGGACAAACTCAATATGATTCTTCAGTCGGATGATTATCCGGATATAATATTTGGAGTTGCGCCGGATCTGGCGAAATATGGCGTTAAGGAAGGGATTGTTATTCCCCTGGATGATTACATCACAGAAGAAAATGTTCCAAATTATCTCGAGGTTATGAAAGATTATGATATGGATATTACTCGTGAAACGGATGGGAAAATCTATTCGCTGGCAGAGGTAAATGACTGTTATCATTGCAGTTACGGGAGAAAAATGTGGGTGAATAAACATTATCTTGATGAGATGGGAGTTGGTGTGCCGACTAGTACAGATGAGTTCATCGATGTCTGTAAAAAGTTCCTGGAATATAAGTCGGATGGAATTGCTGTGGCAGGGGCTGTAAAAGGCTGGTTTTCCCGGATGCAGGACTGGCTTATGGGGGCTTACACTTTTATACCGAGTGCCTCTGCGGCATATAATGTGAGAGACTTTGCGGCATTAAATACAGATACAGACAAGATTGAGGATGTTGCCACAACAGATGAATATAAAGAAGGATTGAAATTCATCAATGAACTTTATAATATGGGAGCGATATACGAAGGAGACTTTACCCAAACTGGCGAACAGATGAAAACACTGATTAATCAATCGGATGAGCCTGTTTTATTTTTCGCAAGTGGTACAATATCTGACTGTATTGATTCTGATTCAAATAATGAACTTTACAGACATTATGAGGCAATGGCACCAATCAAAGGGCCGGACGGAACTCAAATTGCATGGCAGGAGCGAAATTCCGGACTGAGTTCAGGCGGTGTATGTATTACAGACAACTGTAAAGATCCAGAAGCTGCTCTGCGCTGGGCAGATTTCTTCTATAGTGAGACAGGCGATCTTTCCTCACAGTATGGTCCGGATGAAGGAAAAGACTGGGAATTAAACCCGGAAGGAAAAGTCGGTATGGACGGGGAACCGGCACTTTATGAGATCTTTAATGAATACTCGGCAGAGACACAGAATCATGACTGGCAGGACGTCGGGATCCGTGTTGCTCCGCGTGACTTTCGAATGGGACAGGCTATGGATGTCGATGTAGATCCGTATTCACCGGGTGGATTGGAAAAACTTCTGTATGATGCAACGAAAGAGCTGTACGAACCATATGGGGAAAATACAAATCTAAGAAATATAGAAGTGTTGAAAGTAACCGATGAGGAAAGTACAGATGTATCAACCACAGCAGTAGAAATTTCGAAACTTATTGATGAAAATGCGGTGGCTTTTATAACGGGTGAAAAAGATATTGATTCAGAATGGAACAATTATCTAGATGCGCTGGAAAAGGCAGGGCTTCCAGATCTTTTGAAGACTTATCAGACTGCCTATGACAGAATGCATTCCCAAAGCAAAGAATGACCAGAAATTAACGTTCCATGATTGTGATCTGAGACTCTCCGAAATATAGGTTGGGGAGCCTTTATTGGAGGAGGTTCTATGAAGAAAAAGAAAAGAAGAAAGAACTCTAACTGGCAGTTCTGGGCCATAATTTCCCTGCCTGTTATTTATGCGATTGTTTTTGCATATATCCCGATGGGTGGAATTATAATCGGTTTTAAAGATTACAGCATTCGCAAAGGAATTCTGGGGAGCAACTGGGTAGGCCTTAAGTATTTTAAACAGTTTCTTACGTCTACAAACAGCCTGCTTGTTATAAAAAACACTTTAATTTTAGGAATCTATACATTACTTACATTTCCGGTACCTATTATTCTAGCAATTGGGATCAATGAAATGCGCTGTAAGTGGTACAAGAAGACCGTACAGATGATTACATATGCACCGTATTTTATCTCAGTTGTTGTTCTCGTAGGCATGATGATGCAGATGATGGACCTCAGGAGTGGAATCATTAACTTATTGCTTGGGCGAATCGGGGTCGGGCCTGTGAATTTTTTCGGGAATCCGAAGGTCTTCCGATCGTTATATGTGTGGAGTGGGATATGGCAGACTGCAGGATACTCATCTATCATCTATGTGGCAGCTCTTGCCGGTGTCCCTCAGGAGCTGGAGGAGGCGGCAATCGTAGATGGAGCGAGCAGATTCCAGCGGATCTGTCATGTCGATTTTCCTTCTATTTTACCGACAATTATTATCATGCTGATCTTTAGCTTCGGTAATATCATTACAATTGGAATGGATAAGATATACCTGATGCAGAACTCCATGAATGCATCTGTCTCAGAAGTTATCTCGACGTTTGTCTACAAGGTCGGTGTGGTGAATTCTAATTTTGGGTATTCTACTGCGGCAGGGCTCTTTCAGTCACTGGTTTCCTTTGTTTTACTGGTGATTGTAAATCAGGCCTGTAAGAAGTTAACAGATACAAGTCTGTGGTAAGGAGAAAGAGATGAAGAAAAATAAATTTCGCTATATGAGTGTAGGAGATAAGACATTTACGTTTGTAAATTATATTTTCCTATCGCTTATATTTGTTATCATTTTATATCCTCTGATCTATGTAGTCTCGGCATCTTTTTCTGATCCCCAGGCGGTGATCAGTGGTGAGGTTGTTTTATTTCCGGTCAGACCCACGCTGAAAGGGTATAAAGCCGTGTTCCAGAATAAAAAAATTATATCAGGATTTATAAATTCCTTCTTCTATTTATTTGTGGGTACAGCTCTTAATCTTATTATGACGATACTCTGTGCCTACCCCCTGTCTAGAAAAGAGTTTCGAGCAAGAGGTTTTTTATCTCTGTTTTTCGTATTCACTATGTATTTTAGTGGGGGCATGGTTCCGACTTATATTCTGGTAAATAAATTGGGACTCTTAAATACAAGAGCGGCAATGATTATACCTTCGGCGATGTCTACCTATAATATGATTATCTGTAGGACTTATATTGTAAATACGGTTCCAGATGAATTATATGAGGCATCCCAACTTGACGGATGTACGCCATTTCGTTACCTGCTTTCCATCGTAATGCCGTTGTCAAAACCTATTATGGCGGTATTGACCTTGTATTATGGGGTATCCCGATGGAACGATTATTTTACTGCAATGCTTTATCTTAACAATGATAAGATGCAGCCACTTACGATGGTTATGAGAGAGATACTTATTATGAGTAAGGTTGATATGACGAAAGTGGCAGATGCGTCGGCTGTCTCAAAGTTACAGGGGATGTCGGATCTTCTGAAATATTCAACCATTGTCGTGGCATCCCTTCCCGTTATGTTACTATATCCATTTGTACAGAAACATCTGGTAAAGGGAGTCATGATTGGGTCAGTAAAAGGATAGGTGCATTAAGAAAAGGAAACTTGTTGATAGTGCAAAAAAGGAGGAAAAAAGAATGTATCAGTTTGATCAGGAAAAGTATGAAAAACGAATGGAGTGGTATAAGGACGCCCGGTTTGGGATGTTCATCCACTGGGGCCTGTATGCGATACCCGCCCGCGGAGAATGGGTGCGCAGCGTAGAGGAAATGCCCGCGGAAGATTACGCACCTTATTTTGACGAATTCAATCCGAGCGATTATGATCCAAAGGCATGGGCGAAGGCAGCAAAAGATGCCGGAATGAAATATGTAGTGTTGACAGCAAAACATCATGATGGATTCTGTCTGTTTGACAGTAAATATACCGATTTTAAATCTACGAATACAAAGTGCGGCCGGGATCTGGTCGCGGAGTTCGTGGAAGCGGTACGGGCAGAAGGGCTGAAAGTAGGCTTATACTTTTCACTCATTGACTGGCTTCATCCGGACTTTCCACATTATCAGGATACGAATCATCCGATGCGAAACAATTCGGACTGCAGCAATGAGGGCAGAAATTTTGATAATTACCTGAAAATGATGCATAATCAGGTCCGTGAGATCTGCACGAATTACGGGAAACTGGATGTTCTGTGGTTCGATTTCTCATATGATGATATGCGCGGAGAAAAATGGCATGCCACCGAGCTGATTGATATGGTCCGTTCTCTGCAGCCGGATGTGGTTATTGATAACCGGCTGGAAGTCAGCCTGGAAGTCAGCGGTGGGGGACATGGTTCCCTGGCCGAGGGAAATCCGAAACCCTACCATGGAGATTTTGTAAGCCCGGAACAGATGATTCCACCGAATGGAATTCAGGACGTAAACGGGAATGATCTGGCGTGGGAAGCCTGTGTGACAATGAATAATAACTGGGGTTATTGTGCAAATGATCATTATTTCAAGCCGGCAGGTATGCTGATCAAGAAACTGGTTGAGTGTGTTTCAAAAGGTGGAAATCTTCTGTTAAACGTGGGACCGGATGCCAGAGGAAATATACCGAAAGAGTCCCTGGAGATCTTAAAGACGATCGGAAACTGGATGAAGAAGAATCATGAGAGTATCTACGGCTGCGGAAAAGCCGGAATTGAAAAGCCGGATTATGGCAGAGTGACCAGAAAAGGGAACAAGTTGTATTATCATCTCTTTGAGAATACAATCGGACCGGTTCCCCTGATGGGAATCAGAAAAGAAGAAGTCGACAAGATTCGCTGGCTGACAACAAAGGCGGAGATTCCGATTTCTACCAGCTGGGTACACAGCGACTACCCCGAGATTGTCTTTGCGGATCTCGGACCAGATCCTGTTCTTCCGGATGATGTGAATACCGTTTTGGAAGTTACGTTAAAATAATCTTTAGTTATGCAGTATAATTTTACTGCTGTAATTTTTTAACCTTTTTTAGTAAGATATTCAATTAAAAAGAAAACATAAAAGCGTTATTATGTTAATTAGAAAAGTGTTGGTTGGTAAAGTTTTTATTTGGAGGTTTAAGATGGCAGAAAAGATGATTCCAAAGACAATGACAGGTGCTGTACTTCCCGGAGATAGTTCTGTGGAGATGAAGGAGTTTGATGTTCCACAACCAGGGCATGGACAGGTTTTGGTGAAGACGAAGGCGACAACAATCTGTGGCAGTGATATCCGCTGCATATACCGCGAGCATACGGGAAAAGGTCCAGAGGCCTATATATCCGGAACGATCGCGGGACACGAACCCTGTGGCCTGATTGTAGAAGAGGGCGAAGGTGTGCGCAGATTTCACAAAGGGGACCGGGTGATTGTATACCATATCTCAGGATGCGGTGTATGTTATGACTGCCGTCGTGGTTATTACATATCCTGTAAGAGCAAATACCGTAAGGCTTATGGCTGGCAGAGAGATGGAGGAATGGCTCCTTATATGCTTTGTGACGAGAAAGATCTGATCGCACTTCCGGATGAGCTTACCTACAAAGACGGTGCTCAGGTTGCCTGTGGATTCGGTACGGTCTATGAAGCAATCGAGAAGATAGGAATCTCTGGAAATGATGCAGTGCTTGTGACCGGACTTGGACCGGTAGGCCTTGCCGCATTGATGCTTGCAAAAGCACTTGGCGCAAATCACCTGGTCGGAGTGGAAATGAAGGATTACCGAATTGATCTGGCCAAGAAGCTGGGCCTCGTGGACGAAGTGTTTAAACCAGATGAGAATGCGCTTGAGCAGATTCTAGAAGTAACCGGCGGCAATGGAGTGGAACGAACGATTGATGCCAGTGCCAGTGATTCGGGAAGACAGCTTGCGATTCGTGCAACAAGAGACTGGGGGAAGATTGCATTTGTAGGAGAAGGCGGAACCTGTTCGTTTCATCCCAGTCCCGATATTATTCATGGTCAGAAATCCATCTATGGATCCTGGGTGACAAGCCTCTGGCGTATGGAGGAACTGGTCGAGAAGTTAGTCCGCTGGAATATACATCCGGAAGATCTGATTACTGATGAATTTCCGATTGAGCATGCCGGTGAAGCTTACAAGCTGATGGCCGGCGGACAATGTGGAAAGGTTGCCGTAGTGTTTGGAGATCAAAACGAACGTTAGAACTTTGAGTTTACAGGCCGCAAAGGTTCTGCTTTTTCATATAAACATGAAGGCAGAACCTTTTGAGCATGGTATCATATTGCTTATTACGAAGTTTTTAAGGAGAATTCTACTTATGTTATAGTTTTAGGGGGAATAAATAATGGAAGATTTTATTAATAATGAAGATGTGCCAACAGTAAAATTATATACCGGGGATAAAATACCCGGTATAGGGATGGGAACTTTTGGTTCAGACAGGGTCGGGCCTGAAGAGGTAGCGAAAGCGGTAGGAGGGGCATTGAGATGTGGATATCGTATGTTTGACTGTGCTTCATGTTATGGCAACGAGAAAGAGATAGGGAAGGAGTTCAAAGCCGCTTTTGATGGAGGAGTTGTAGAGAGAAAAGAACTATGCGTTACAACTAAGGTGTGGAATGATATGCACGAAAGGGTTGAAGAAGCCTGTAGAAAGAGTATTTCCGATCTACAGTGTGATTATATTGATATATTCTTTATTCACTGGCCGTTTCCGAATTATCATGAACCGGGATGTGATGTAGATGCAAGAAATCCTGAGTCTAGACCATTTAACATTAAAGAATTTATAAATACATATCGGCAATGTGAGCGCTTAGTCAAAGAAGGGTTAATTCGACACATTGGAGTTTCCAATGTAACAGTAGCAAAAATGGAAAAGGCTCTTTCACTTATGAAAATAATGCCGGCAGCATGCGAACTTGAAATGCATGTTAGTTTTCAACAACAGGAATTATTTGATTATCTTAAAGCTCATAATATTATGCCAGTTGGCTATATGCCTTTGGGTTCACCCCAAAGGCCTGAAAGAGATATGCTCCGAGATGATATATCGGACTTGGAAATGCCGGAAATGAATAAAATCGCAAAAGCACATGGTGTGCACCCTGCTTTGATTGCACTGAAGTGGGCTCATCAAAGAGGACAAATCCCGATTCCATTTTCTGTAAAAGAGCAAAACTATGTGAGTAATTTAAAATGTCTGACAGAGGATCCATTGACAGAAAAAGAGATGGCTGAGATTGCAACATTAGAAAGAAATAATAGATTAGTAAAGGGGCAGGTATTTCTTTGGGAAGGTGCTAAAGATTGGCACGATTTATGGGATGAAGACGGAATTATTGTATCTTTGTAATGATTTGTCAAGAAGGCCTGATACAGGGAGGCACAAAAGATGTATAAAGTATTACTTGTGGATGATGAAATCTTAGTTCGTGAGGCAATTAGTGAAAAAATCCAGTGGCAGAATCTAGGATTTGAACTGGTGGGATGTTGTGAGAATGGTGAAGAAGCAATTAAATTATTAAATGAAACTTCTGTAGATGTGGTTTTAACAGATATTTGCATGCCTTATGTAGATGGATTAGAATTGAGTAAATACATCTATAGTAAGTTCCCTCAAATATCAATTATTATTTTTAGTGGATATGGTGAATTCGAATATGCTAAGCAGGCAATACATTATAAGGTAGCTGAATATATTTTAAAGCCTGTAACTGCAAGGGAACTTTCAGAAGTACTAAATAGGGTTAAAAGTAAACTAGAAGATGAGCGTAAAGATGAAGAAAAACGGGATAAACTTACGAAGGGATACCATAAGTACATAAAAAACGAGACATTAATTGTTTCGAAAATTCTTTCTTGCCTTGTTAAAGGGACCCAGGCGGTAGAGACTAGTGTTCAGGAATTAGGGGAATTTGGAATCTCAGTGGATGGACTGGTTTATAAAGTAGTAAATGTAGACATTGATGTGTATTCTGGATTTTGTGAACTTGATGATAAAATAAAAAAAGAGAGTGCACTTATGTCATTTGTGATTGAAAATATAACCAATGAGATTGTGAATAGTCATAAGGCAGGGTTAACATATCTTGATTCAGATAATTGTGTTTCTATTTTATTTATTGGAAACAATCCAATAAAATTTAAATCGGAAGTTTTCTCTGTCTGCAAGGAAATTAAAGCTGCCGTTTACAAAGCTATGAAGCTAAGTGTATCCATGGGAATTGGAATTACTGTAAATCAACTGAAGAGTTTATCGAAATCCTATGATTCGGCCATAGAGATTTTACAATACAGATATACCAAAGGTAGTGGTGTGATCCTTGACTGCGAAAAATCAAGACCGGAAGAAAGCCCAAAGGAATTCGAAAAAAGTATGAAAGATATGATTTCCGCTGTAAGAAAGAAGGATGAGGGGCTTCTAAAGGATATTCTTAATCATGTGGAAGAACAATTAAAAACAGAGTATGTAACCCGTAACAGAGTGGTGGTATATTTACAGCAGATTCTTCATGCTTTATACGAAACAGTATACGAAACGAATGAACAATTTGAACTAAAAGACTCAGAAATTTCTGCTGTTACAGAAGCTAAAAGTCTAGAAAAGGCTATGCAATTAATTAGAAAGTATGCAGCTGCTGGAATGGAAGCGGTATCTACTGCAGGATTTTCTAGTGGAAAATTGCAGGCTATTATGGCAATGGACTATATTAAAGAGAATTATAGTGATTCAGATTTGAGTTTGAATCAGCTCTGCAATTATCTAAATGTAAGCACAAGTCGTTTTAGCAGTATATTTAAAGAAGCAACAGGTAAGACATTTCTGGAGGTGTTGACTGACGTTCGCATGGATAGGGCAAAACAACTGCTACGTCAAACTAATCTTAGAAACTATGAGATTGCAGATAAAGTAGGGTTTCATGACCCTCATTATTTCAATATAGCGTTTAAAAAAACAACGGGGAAAACCCCAAAAAGATACGCCAGGGAAATTTAAGCGATGAAGAAAAAGAAGAATCACAGAACAATTTTTAGCAGATTCAGAAGTATTCGAAATACTATTACAGTTGCCTTTTCAACATTAATGATTCTTGCAATGCTGATTTTTTTATTAATCTCATGGTATTTTACAAAAAAATCAATGTATGAGAATTCAGTGAACTATTCTTATCAGATTATAAAACAAGTGAATTACGATATTAACTATTATATAGGATATATGATGAATATTTCTTCTATTGTTTCAAAGAGCAGTGACGTTTTACAATATTTATATAATGAAGATCAGACGGAAGAAGAGATAAAGAAAGAACATGACAGGATATTGTCTCAATTTGCGACAATACGGGGTAGTCGTAATGATATTTATAATATAGCGGCAGTGGCAAAAAACGGACACAGGATATTAAATGATGGGACTGACAAATTTACAGGGTATATTGACATTGAAGATGAAAGCTGGTATAAGGCTGCCTTATCATCAGTTGAAGGAGTCTCAATTTCTTCCTCACATGTTCAAAATGCGATACAAGAAAGCTATCAATGGGTAATTACCTTAAGCAGACCGCTTGTCAATTATAAGACGAAGAAAAAAGATGGAGTCTTTTTTGTAGACCTGAATTATAGTGCAATTAGTAAATTGTGTAATAATAACAGCTTAGGAGACAAAGGATATATTTTTATTTTAGATAAAGACGGTAAAATTGTTTATCATCCAAAACAAGACCTTATATATGGTGGGATTCTGTCAGAAAATACCAAACAAATTATGAAGAATAAGTCTAATTCTTTTCTAAGCGAGGACGGGAGCAAACTATACACAGTTTCTAGATCTGACCTAACGGGCTGGACAACCGTTGGTGTTATCTATACTCAGGAGCTTATGAAGAATAATAAACAAACACAGATATTATATTTGTTGATTGCTATGATACTTCTGCTCGGAGTAACTGTTATGTCCGATGTTATATCAGGGGAAATTACAAAACCAATACGGCAGCTTCATGATTCCATGAACTTAGTTGAGGAGGGATGTTTTGATGAAGCAAATATTGATGTTACAACAGATAATGAAGTGGGGAACCTTAGTGAATCTTTTAATATTATGGCTGAACGAATTCATGCACTCATGGAGCAGAATGTGTATGAACAGAAGCAAAAACGAAAGAGTGAACTAAAGGCCCTTCAAGCTCAGATAAATCCTCACTTTCTTTATAATACATTAGATTCTATTATCTGGATGTCTGAAGGAGGAAAAAATGACGAAGTGGTTTTGATGACATCAGCCCTCGCAAAGTTACTTCGCCAAAGCATCAGTAATGACAAAGAGGAGGTATCAATTGCGGAAGAAATTAATTATGTAAAAAGTTATATGCTAATTCAAAAAATGCGTTATGCAGACAAGCTAGATTATTCAATAAAAATAGCTCCTGAAATTGAGTCGACCAGAATTGTAAAACTTACATTGCAGCCCATAGTGGAAAATGCCATTTATCATGGACTAAAATATAAGAAAACAAAGGGAAACATAAGTATCGAAGGGTCTAAACTAGGTGAAAATGCATGTATTACAATTTCAGATGACGGGGTGGGGATGGAAACGGAAACCTTAGATCGTATATTCAAGAAAAGAGAACAAACGAAATCAAATGGAGTAGGAGTCTATAATGTACAGAAACGTCTGAAACTTTATTATGGTGAAGAATATGGGATTTCTTATCTGAGCAGGAAAGGAGTAGGGACCATGGCAACGATTACGCTGCCGATAGCTGATAAAAAGAATGATAAAAAATATGATAAATAAAGCCAAAAAAAACATCGTATTTATTTTTATAATATTTGGCGTGATATTTTTGCTTTTTTTTATCCTGTTAACCCCAAAGAATCGGGAAAAGAAGGCGTATAAAATTATTCTCATACCAAAGACGGTTGATGAAACGAATGATTTTTGGTCTTCATTAATGGCCGGGGCAAAACTTGGCTCGAAGGACCTTGATGTAGATTTGAAAATTATCGGAGAAAAATCGGAAGAAAATGTTAAGGGTCAGATAAAAGACATAGAAGAAAGCGCCAAAAGAAAACCAGATGCACTCATTGTTGCCCCTTCCAGTTATTCTAAGATGTCAGGTAATCTTGAAACCATTACTGATAAAGGTATGAAACTTGTACTTATTGATTCCGTAGTAGATAAAGATATTGCAGAATCTATAGTTGCTACAAACAATTTTATGGCAGGGAAGAAATTAGGCGAACTTGCAAAAACATTATTGAACCATGATGATGAAATAGGAATTGTAGCCCATGTTATGGGAGCGTCAACAGCTATAGAGAGGGAAAGGGGAATAAAAGAAGGATTAGGAAAATATAAGGATCAGATTGCAGATACTGTGTTTACCGGTTCCTCTTACGACAGGGCATATACACGAACAGAAGAGATGTTAAAAAAGCATTCAAATATAAAAGTTATTATAGGAACAAATGAATACTCGGCTGTTGGTGCAGCCAGAGCAATCAAAGATCAGGGACTGGCCGAAAAAGTGAAAATTGTGGGATTTGATAACTCAATTGAAGAAATTCAGATGCTTGAAGCAGGAATATTTCAGGGAATTGTTATACAGAAACCTTTTAATATGGGATATCTCAGTATACAACAAACTGTTAAGATCCTAGAAGGAGAACCAGTAGAAGATTTTCTTGATTCTGGATATAAAATGATAACGAAAGATAATATGTATGAGGAAGAAAACCAAAGACTTCTTTATCCATTTACAAGGCAGCAGTGATTTTTTCACTGCTGTAATTTTTTAACCTTTTTCAGTAAGATATTCAATTAAAAAGAAAACATATATGAGTTATTATAAATGGGAATAGTAGGGGTGCTATTTAAAAAAGATTGGAGGAATGAGAATTGGAAAAAATAAAAAACAATGTATTCGTAAAAAAGGCTGGATTTAATAAACTTGTTTTAGCTTGTGTACTTTTATTAATGTACATAATATTTGCTATATTAAGTCCTTCATTTCTCAGCTATAACAGAATATTGAGTGCACTTAATTACGCTTACTTTCTAGGCTTTCTGGCATTGGGAGTTACATTTGTTATTGCAACAGGAGGAATTGACTTTTCGATAGGTCCGGTTATGTTTTGCGCCGCTTTGATCAGTGGAAATTTACTTACTCAATCAGGGATTCCACTTGCAGCATGCCTGATTATTTCGTTATTAATTGGTACAGTATTTGGTGTTTTAAATGGATATTTGGTTGCGTATTGGAATTTGCCTTCTTTTATTACCTCTATGGCAAGTATGATGATTGCGAAAGGTGTAGGATCTGTATTTACAAAAACACAATCAGTAAGCTGGCCCCAGAAAGGCCAGGCTAATGGTGGGTTTAGAGTGTTCGTCAAGGTAACAACAGACAATGGAACGCAGATCCCTACCGGTTTGCTCTTTTTGTTATTATTTGCGATGGTTTGTGCAATTATCCTAAATAAAACAAAGGCGGGAAGATACATATTATGTCTGGGAAGTAATAGGGAAGCAGTTCGTCTCTCAGGTGTGGATGTAAAAAAATGGGAGATGCTGGCTTATGTTATCAGTGGAACGATGGCAGGTGTAGCTGCCATTGCTTATGTAGGTGCGTATACAACTGTACAACCCGGACTTGGGGATATATTTAATAATGAGGCAATTGCCGGATGCGTTATGGGTGGCACCTCTATGACAGGCGGCATAGCTTCTGTCGGTGGGACTATAATAGGAGTAATGGTTATCGGTTTGCTGCAGGAAGGCATCCTTGCAATGGGATTCCAAAAAGACTGGCAGTATGTACTTACCGGTTTGATTGTAGTCATTGCTGTATATGTCGATGTCCGCAGTCGAAAAAGGAAGATTTAATTAATTTTGAGATATCAAATGATAGGAAGGTGAGCACATGGATAAAGTAATTCTGACAATGCAGGGTATTGATAAATCATTTCCAGGAGTACATGCACTTGAACATGTAAATTTGGAAATCAGGAAAGGCGAAGTTCACGCTCTTGTAGGAGAAAATGGTGCGGGAAAATCTACGCTTATGAAAGTTTTAACGGGGATTTATACAAAAGATGAAGGAACTATAATATATGAAGGTAGAGAAGTTGAGTTTTCTAATACGAGAGAAGCTCAGGATGCGGGCATTATGATTGTACATCAGGAATTGAATATGCTGAACCATCTTACTGTAGCTAAGAATATTTTTATCGGGCGTGAGTTTATGTCAGGAAAGCTTATAGATGATAAAAGAATGAATCTAGAGGCTGAGAAGTTGTTTGATTTACTTAATATTAAGATTGATCCTACTGAGAAAATGGGAGATCTAACAGTTGGTAAACAGCAGATGTGTGAAATCGCAAAAGCAATTTCTCATGATGCTAAGATTATCATCTTTGATGAACCAACTGCAGCTTTAACGGAATCAGAAGTTGAAGAACTCTTTAAAATTATTCGTGACTTGCGAGAAAAGCAACTTGGTATCGTGTATATTTCTCATAGGATGGATGAAATTAAGGAGATCACGGATCGTGTAACCATTATGAGAGATGGGGCTTATGTAGGCACTTTGAATACGGAGGAATCTACAAAGGATGATATTATCAGTAGAATGGTCGGACATGTTATATATGAGGAACCCAAGTCAGTAAGCAATGTTGCCCCTAATGCTCCGATTGTTTTAAAAGTGAATAATCTGAATGCGGGAAAAATGGTGAGAAACGTCAGCTTTGAACTGCATAAAGGAGAAATTTTGGGCTTTTCCGGTTTAATGGGAGCAGGACGTACTGAGACGGCTAGGGCTCTGTTTGGCGCTGATCCCAAGGAAAGTGGAGATGTTTTTGTCAACGGTGAAAAGGTTGAAATCAGAAATCCAAAAGATGCTGTTAAACATGGTATAGGATATTTATCAGAGGATAGAAAACAGTTTGGAATCATTACAGAAAAGTCGGTTTCCGTGAATTCTACGATGGCATCTCTGGAAAATTACATGAAAGGGATTTTTATTAATAAAAAAAAGGAAAAAAAGATTGCTCAACAATATGTGGAATCTTTAAATACGAAAACTCCTTCTGTTGATCAGTTAGTTGTCAATCTTTCGGGCGGAAATCAACAAAAAGTTGTTATTGCTAAGTGGCTGGTGAGAGATTGTGATATTTTAATATTTGACGAACCTACCAGAGGAATTGATGTTGGAGCAAAGAATGAGATTTATCAGCTGATGAATAAACTGGTAGAAAGTGGAAAGTCAATTATTATGATTTCTTCCGAAATAGCGGAAATTCTTAGAATGAGTGATCGAATCATAACGATGTGTGAGGGAAGAAAAACCGGTGAAATCTCTATCTCGGAGGCAACTCAGGAAAAGATTATGCAGGCAGCAACACTGAGAAATTAGAAGGAGATATAAAATGGGAAAGAATAAGGAAAAAAAGAATGTGATTACAGGTAATCCGTTAGTTAAGACGATAGGAACACAGAAAATAGTTGTGGTTCTGGTTATTATCCTATTGGCTCTTTTCTTTTGCATAATGAGTCCATCGTTTCGTAAGTATTCAACAGTCGTCAGCTTTTTTGATTATTCATATTATGTGAGTTTTATGGCGATTGGTGTTACCTTTGCACTTATTACCGGAGGTGTAGATCTTTCTATAGGAACAGGCATGATTGCATGCGGGCTGTTTGGAGGATATTTAATTACACAAAAGGGGATGCCGGTTGTAGTTGGAATTATAGCGTCCATTGCATTAGGCCTTCTATTTGGCTTGTTGAATGCTTTACTTATTGCAGTGATGGATCTTCCTCCTTTTATCGGATCCCTGGGCACTATGATGGTAGCAAGAGGCCTTGGATCCATTTTAACTGGTGGCTTGAGTATTACCTGGCCTTCATCAAATTCTCCCCAAGGATGGTTTAGAAAAATTTTTAAAATACATATAGGTAATATCGATTTTCCAATCGGCGTTGTATTTGTAGTTTTAGCGGTGATTATTATGTCTGTTATTCTGAACAAGTCAAGGCCCGGACGTTACATTATTGCGATTGGAAGTAATAAGGAAGCAGCAAAACTTTCTGGTATCAATGTTGTGAGATGGCAGTCACTGGCTTATGTTATTTCTGGTTTATTTACAGGAGTAGCAGGCATAGCATTTTCCGCTATCTTTCAGTCTATTGCACCTGGAACAGGAGCGGGTGTTGAGCTTGATGCAATTGCAGGAGCTATTATCGGTGGAACTTCTATGACCGGTGGATATGGTACGGTTGTAGGAACTTTATTAGGTGTATTTGTTATGTCTTTGCTAAAAACGGGATTACCGTATATTGGTTTGCAGGCAAATTGGCAACAGATTATCACAGGTATTGTACTGATTGTAGCGGTATTGATTGATGTAATAAAGATTGTTAAGGCCAAACGAGCGAGGAGTATCGAAATAGGGTAAGGGAATTCTAAAAACAGATCGAATTTTGAAAGGAGAAATGAATGATGAAAAAGATGATTCGTGTTTTGTTATGTACAGTATTAGTAGGAAGCAGTTTAATAGGCTGTGGTTCAAAGAATGATACTTCTGATGGAGGGTCCGTTTCCTCTTCAAAAGCTAATGCTAAAGGGGATATAAATATAGAAATTGTCTCAAAAGGCTTTCAGCATCAGTATTGGCAGGCTGTTAAAAAAGGAGTTGAAGAAAAAGCAGATGAATTAGGTGTCAAAATCCATTTTGTAGGTCCTAATTCTGAATCTGATATTGCTGATCAGGTACAGATGCTCCAGAATGCAATTAATGCTAAGCCAGACGCAATTGGACTGGCTGCTCTAGATACAGAAGCCTGTTTGGATGCTATATCTCAGGCCCAATCATCTGACATTCCAATTGTCGGATTTGACTCTGGCGTTCCCGGAGCTCCAGAGAGGGCAATTGTAGCTAATGCATCAACAGATAATTACAATGCAGGAGAAATTGCTGCGGACGAAGGTTATAAGGCGGCTATTAAAGAGAGAATTGAAAATGCTTCGGAACCGGTAAGAATCGGTGTTATTACTCAGGATGCAACTTCAGAATCCATTGTTCAGCGTGGCCTGGGATTTATAGATAAAATTGCAAAATTGTGTGAGGATGATGGTAAGACAGTTACAATTAGTGGAAATGATAAGTATGTTTCTGATTCTAAAGTAGAAAAAGCAGACAATGCGGATGTAATTATTGACGTTGCGGTTCCGGCACAAGTAACATCTGAACTTTCCTCTCTGGACGTTCAGACGATGCTTAATAAAAAGGATACTATTGCAATTTTTGGGACAAATCAACATTCTAGTGAAGGAATGGTAACAGGTAATGAAAATCTAAATAAATTTGGTCCAGATGATGATCAAGTTATTGCAATTGGATTTGATTCAAGTGAGGTAATTAATAACGCAGTGAAATCAGGAGAATTTATTGGCGCTATCACACAGGCTCCTGTAAAGATAGGTGAAACAGTTGTGGAACTTTGCGTGAAAACAGCTAATGGTGAGGATGTTTCGGATGTTGATACTGGATGCCAGTGGTTTACAGCAGATAATATGGAAGATAAAGAGATCGCCGAGAACCTAATTGAGTAATTGTAGGACTATAAAAAAATCGGGAGGCATATATGTTAAAAGGAATTCCACAAATTTTATCACCAGAATTGTTAAAGGTATTATGTGAGATGGGGCATAGCGACAGACTAGTCATTGCTGACGGAAACTTCCCCGCAGAGTCTATGGGAGAAAATGCAATAGTGATTCGATGTGATGGTCATGGTGTACCTGAGTTACTCGATGCAATTTTAAAAGTATTTCCATTGGATAATTATATTGAAAATCCAATGAATTTAATGAAAGTAATGCCAGGTGATGATGTAGAGACACCTATTTGGAATACATATAAAGAAATTGTTTCCAAATATGATGAAAGAGGAGTTAAGGCAATTGGCCATATAGAACGTTTTAATTTCTATGAAGAATCAAAAACTGCTTATGCAATTATTGCTACAAGTGAAAGGGCGCTCTATGCAAATGTAATGTTGCAAAAGGGAGTAGTATTAGGCTAGATATCACAGAAATTTTAAGAAAAATAGGTATCCATAACCGATATAAAGAGGGTAATGGATACCTAGTCCTAATTAAGGGTATCATATCAAACTACCCAGGAGTAGTCCGGTGAGGTTATGATTATGAATTAACTCTTGATAAAAATGACTGTAGTCTGGGTGTTTTGGGATGGTTCATCAATTCGTCCGGTTCACCCTGCTCTGCAATCACACCATCATTAAAAAATGCAATTCTGTCTGCGATTTCTCTTGCAAATTCCATTTCATGTGTAATCAGCAGCATCGTCATGTCATCTTCGGAGGCGATTTCCTTAATGACATCCAGGACTTCACCTACGAGTTCCGGATCCAGTGCAGAGGTAGGCTCATCAAACAGCATAATGTTGGGTTTCATTACAAGTGCACGGGCGATGGCAACTCTCTGCTTCTGGCCGCCTGACAGCTGGGACGGATAATCATCCAGCTTATCTGACAGGCCTACTTTTTCCAGCATTTCCACTGCCTGCTGTTCTGCTTCCTCTTTTGAAAGCCCTAGAACAGTCGTGGGTGCTTCCGTGACATTGTTTAATACATTCATATGAGGAAACAGATAAAAGTGCTGAAAGACCATGCCTATATTTTTCCGCATTTCATGTAGATGTTTTTCTTTTGCTTTGACGAGTTTTCCGTTGACTTTTTCCTGCCATAAGTTCTCGCCGTTGACCTTTATCGTCCCGGAATCCGGTCTTTCTAAGGTCATGAGAAGTCTTGCCAGGGTTGTTTTTCCTGAACCACTGGGGCCGATCAGTGCTACCTTTTCTCCCGGATATATGTTAAAGTCAATATCTTGTAATACTTTCAGATCTCCATAAGTTTTTGTTACATCCTGATAACTTACAATTGGTTCCATAATGTGCTCCTTTCTATTTCAATGTGAATCGAGTTTCTGATTTATTTCTTAATTTTCTGTTCTCAGACGACTTTCCAGCTTTTTAATCAGCTGTGAAGACGGATAGCTTAACAGGAGGAAGATGATTCCTACGATCGTAAATCCTTCCAGGTATCTGAAAGAGCTGGCTCCGAGTATTTTGGCTGTCTGTAAGATTTCAACGAGAGTGATCGCTGATAACTGAGGCGTTTCTTTAAACATCGTGATCAGGTAATTTCCAATAACAGGTATAATCGGTGGAATAACCTGAGGCAGAATGATTTTCATCCAAGTCTGGCTGCGTGAGAAATTTAAGGCCTTCGCGACTTCCCATTGTCCCGCCGGGACAGATTCGATTCCGCTGCGGAACACTTCTGACAAATAAGTGCTATAATGTACTCCCAGTCCCAGAACACCTGCGGTAAAGGGCTTTAAGGATATTCCGATTTTTGGAAACACATAGAATATAAAATACAGTTGCACCAGAAGCGGCGTAGTTTTTATAAACTGTGAGAATCCTCTGACCACCAGTGATACAATCTTTACTTTGGAGCGGACTAAAACGGAAAGAATCAGTCCTAACACCAATGCCAGCAGAAATGCGACAAAGGTTGCACCAATTGTGATTTTTAAAGCTGATAGTATTTTGGGGAGTATGGAAAAAGCATATTTCCAATTCCACATATTATGCCCTCCCTTCTGAAACTTTTGCTTCCAGCAGTTTCATTCCTTTGGATAAAGGAAGTGCGATGATAAAATAGATTACAAGAAGCATGGTGTAGACTTTTGTGGTTTCAAATGTAGCGGAATTTAGAATATTGGCCTGATAAGTTAAATCTGTCAATGTGATCATTGAGACAAGTGATGTACTTTTCAGCAGCTCTATGAGCTGATTTCCCAGATTGGGAAGCATCATGACAAAGGCCTGTGGTATGATGATTTTAGTCATACGCTGGGTTTTCGTCATATTCAGTGCTATACCGGCCTCTGTCTGGCCTGTCGGTACGTTCTGTATGGCTGTTCGCACGATTTCGGAACAATATGCTCCATAATTCAGCCCGATCGCCAGAATTCCCGTAGTAAGGGCGGAAAGTCTGATGCCCAAAATCGGAAGGGCAAAGTAGATCCAAAAGAGCTGAACCAGTAGAGAAGTTCCACGAAACACTTCTATATAAACACCGGCAATAAAGCGTATGACTTTGAATTTTGACATTCGTGCAAGGCCGAAGACAAAGCCCAGCAGTAATGCCAGAATGACTGCGAAAAAAGTGACTTCCAGAGTAACTTTCAGACCAACCTTAATTAATGAGACAAATATTTTGAATGTGGACAAGCATTCCACTTCCTTTCTTTCTTCTTATTCTTAGCTGAGTACTTCTTCCAGTGTTGTGCCATTGGGAAGCTCGTCTTCCGTAAAGTCAAATTTCTGAAGGATATCCAGTAATTCTCCGGATTCTTCTAACTTTTTGAGTTCCCTGTTATAGGCCTTAACAAAATCGGAATCTTCATTTCGAAATGCGGTAGCGCCATAACCTTTGACGCTTTTGCCGTCCACAATAGGCTGCTCGAAGTCCGAGACCCTTTCGATATTAGGACTTTTTGCCGAATCCAGGCTATTCTGCAAAGACGGGCCGGTAGCGGTGATGACATCTACCCTCCCGGCTTCCAGAGCGGAAACTGCGGCAGGCATCTCCGGAACCGTGACAATCTGATCCTCCGGAACACCGATTCCAGTCAGATAATCATATTCAATCGCCCCGCCGGGAACAGCTATTTTCACAGATTTATTGGCGGCGACATCTTCATAGCTGTGCAGATCTTCGGGATTTCCCTTCTTTACCGCTATTGCTTCGCCGATGCTGTATTCAGGGTTTGCAAAGCTTATATCTTTGGCTCTCTCCGGTGTGATAAACATACCCGCGGTAACCAGATCAAACCTTTTTGCCTGAAGCCCGGGTATCAGAGAGCCAAATTCAGTCAGGACACCTTCCATTTTATTGATTCCCAGTTTTTTAAGAATTACACGTGCGACCTCAACCGCTTCCCCGGTCAGTTCTCCGTCTATGCCCTGGTAGGCATAGGGCTTTTCATTTGCAAATCCAATGACGGCGGTCCCTTTTTTCTGGGCTTTCTCGAGTGTGGATGCACTTTTTCCTCCCGAACTGCCACATCCCGCAGTGGAGAGGACTAATACAACGGTTAAAAGTATAGAACTAAACTTCCACCATATACTTTTCTTTCCCGAGTAAAAATTCATAGTAACAATATCTCCCTTCAGATTCCGCCCTATCGGGCTGCATTTTTCATGTATATACTTTTCGACTCTTGTATCTTTTAATTATGTTGGAATTTGATCATATAAACGAAGTTATATGATCGAAGAGAAAACAAGAAAAACAGATCCTTGATGAAAGCAGAGTAAAACGAAAAGCAATTACTCAAACAAGAAAGATTGATCCTTTCTCACGAATAACTGCATATATTCTATACATTTGTCTCACACGCTTACGAGGTTAGCTGACGGATTAGGACCGAAACTGCCCTTTGATCTGTTGCCGCACAAATCAATTTACCCCTGAGAATGGTTCCCCCGTTTTCCCTTTGGAAATTCAGCAATAATTAATTCACTGAGTTTTTTATGCTCGTAGAAAAGGTTAACACATATGAAAAATGGTGTCAACCGCCAATGCTTTGGCACAATGTGGTATACTATAGATATATTCACAAAGGATGTACAGGAAAAACACAAAAGGAGATGCATACAATGAGCAGGAAAATATTGATTGCAGGCGGTGTAGGCGGAGGAGCCTCTGTGGCAGCCCGGGCCCGCAGACTGGATGAACAGGCAGAGATAATTATGTTCGAAAAGGGACCTCATGTTTCTTTCTCTAATTGCGCTCTGCCATATTATCTGAGCAGGACTGTAAAGGACAGTAATGCACTTGTCTTGAAGGAACCGGAGCAGTTCTGGAAGCAGTATCGTGTCGATGTCAGGGTGAACTGTGAGGTGACCGGGATTTTCCGCCGGGAGAAAAAAGTCGTAGTTCATAACCTTAATACAAACGAAGAATACAAGGAGTCCTATGACAAGCTGGTCCTTTCTCCGGGCGCCGTTCCCGTTCGCCCGAAAAGCATAGAAGGCGTCAATGCTGCGAATGTTTTTACGATTCGAAATGTTGTAGATATCCGGAGACTGGACGATTATATCTCTGAGAATTCCGTAGAAAATGTAGCTGTCGCCGGTGGTGGCTTTATCGGTGTGGAGGTGACAGAGAATCTGGTTCTGTCTGGAAAACATGTCAGTCTTGTCGAATCCATGGATCAGATTATGGCGCCGTTTGATTTCGACATGGCGCAGATTCTCCATAAGGAGATGATAGATAATAAAGTAAATCTGATCTTAGGCGACGGAATTCAGAAAATCAGTGAGAATACCATAGAATTGCAGTCCGGACGTAAGCTTGACGCGCAGGCGGTTGTGCTTGCAGCCGGCATTCGCCCGGAGACCGCCCTTGCAAAGGATGCCGGTCTTAAGATTGGTGAAACCGGGGGCATTTGGGTGAATCATAACTACCAGACCAGTGATCCGGATATTTATGCGGTGGGTGATGCCATAGAAGTTTACAACCGGATGACGTGCCGGCCCTCCAGACTACCCCTTGCGGGTCCCGCGCAGAGACAGGCACGCATGGCAGCGGATCATATAAATGGGATTCCAAACAATCATAAAGGTGTAATTGGATCTTCCGCTGTGCGGCTCTTTGATCTGAATGCCGCATCGACAGGATTAAATGAGAAGAGTGCGAAAGATGCGGGAATTCCTTATGATTTTGCCTATATCATCCCGGCTGATAAAGTTGGTCTGATGCCCGGCAGCAGTCCGATGCATTTTAAGCTTCTGTATGAGTATCCGACAGGGAGGATCCTCGGTGCCCAGGCAATCGGAGAGGGAAATGCTGATAAAAGAATCGATGTTATTGCCACCTTGATTTCTATGGGCGGAACATTGGAAGATCTGAGTGAACTGGAATTATGCTATTCCCCTGTATTTGGCACAGCCAAAGATGTTGTGAATCAGGCAGCACTGGTGGCACTCAATCTTTTGAACGGAAGATTCCGTCAGGTTCCGGTGACGAAAGTCCGCAAACTTGTAGAAAATGGTGCATTTATCGTGGATGTCCGTGAAAAGAGGGAGTTTGAGCATGGGCATCTTGTAAATGCGGTGAATATACCATTGAGTGAACTGAGAGACCGTGTCGATGAAATTCCAAAGGACATACCTGTATACCTGCACTGCCGAACCAGCCAGAGAAGTTACAATGCGATCATGGCACTGCAGAATATGGGTTATGACAATGTTGTCAATATCTCCGGTTCGTTTTTGGGGATTTGTTTTTACGAATACTATACGGACCAAATAACGGGAAGAGATAAGATCGTTACACAGTATAATTTTAAGTAATTGATTCCCCGGTTTAAAGTTGGCGAGAAACAACTAAAAATGCCATGTTTCCCGCAAATTTTAAACCGGGGATTTTCAACGATATTTTATGGATCCTCTTTTGATCAGTGACGCCGGTATCTTTACCTCAGCATTTTCTATACTTCCATCTTTTAGTCCCAGATAGTTCTTCACGACTTCTTTTGCCCACAGCTTTTTGTCTACGTCTATGGTAGTAAGTCCCGGCGGAACGAAGTCAGAATATGAAGTATTGTCAAATCCTACCACGCTGATGTCTTTTCCCACCAGGAGTCCGAGCTTGTAAGCCGCTTTGTAAACGCCAAAAGCAGTAGAATCATTAAAACAGACGAAGGCGTCATACATTTTGTTCTGCAGAAGGTGATAAGCCAGTTTGCAGCTGTCTTCTGTTTTAAAATTACCCCGGTAAAGGCGGATATCGAAGTCATTGCGCCCAAACAATTTTTCATAGAAATATTTTGCACTTTGTGTTCGGCTGGTATTATTATAGGACCCCTCTGGTCCCTGTATAAAGCAGAGATTCTGGTGTTTTGATTTTGTGAATTCCCGGAGCAGCAGTTCCATGCCGCCGATATTATCCATGAGCACGGAAGCGGTGTTCTTCAATTCCGACCGGTTGGATAGAAGAATCAGCGGTTTCCCGGCTGCTTCTTCCAATGTCTGTATTTCCTCTATTGTCGTGTGATAGTTTAGTATAATTCCGCCATCGAATATATTTGCACGGATGATTTCATTGAGTCCTCCGGTTATAGCGAGCAGCCGGTAACCCTGAATCTCAAAAGAATGTTCTATTTCCTGCAGCGCCTCTCCGTTAAAAGGGCTGGAGTACGTATTCAAAAGCGCAAAAATCAGAAAGGATTCACCTGTCTTTAATTGCTTTGCAAATAAATTGGGAGAATAGTTTAACTGTTTCGCTACGCTTTGAACTTTGAGTTCCGTTGACTTGCTCACTTTTCTTTTGCCACTCAGTACATAGGATACTGTGGCTGTTGATACACCGGCGATTTCTGCAATCTGTTTTAGAGTCACATCGGCCATCTCATCTGTTCTCCCTTATCAATTCATGTAAAAGTAATTTAAGTTTACCATAGATTTTACGGTAGGTAAATAGGCAGATAATGATTTTGTATGACTTGTGAAACGATTAAATAAATTTTGAAAATATATTGAATATGTTTCAGATTTGTAGTAATATCAGCATATATGAATTATATAAACGATTAACAAAGGATTAGAGAGGAGTTATGGATTATGGAAAAGTCCGCTCAGGTAAAAAAGGGGCATCCCCCGGGATATCAGGGGGAATTATTGGCGAAAAAGAAGAAAAAAGGACGAATTGACAAGAATCGGTATGGACTGTTTTTTCTTGCGCCATTTTTTATTGCATTTTTGATATTCGGTCTGTATCCCATCCTGTATACGCTGTATCTCAGTTTTACCTCGTACGATGGTTTCAACAATCCGGTCTTCATCGGAATTCAGAATTACAGAAAAGTGTTCACAGATCCGCTGTTTTACGAGGCACTGAAAAATACCGTTATCATGTGGGTGATCGGCGCTGTTCCACAGTTTATCTTTGCATTTTTGCTGGCAGCTGTATTTACATATAATAAAGTAAGAGGAAGAGGGATTTTTCGAGCGATCTATTATCTGCCAAGGCTGGTTACGGCAGTTTCAATCTCCGCCCTGTTTAATCAGTTCTTAAGTTATCCGTCCGGAATTGTGAATCAGCTGTTGACCGGTTTAAACATTGTGAAAGAACCGGTGAACTTCTTATCCAGTGTTCCTTTTGCACAAGGCTCCATCGGACTGATTCACTGGTGGATGTTCTACGGAAATACCATGATCATGGTTATGGCGGGTATGACGGCGATTTCTCCCAGCCTCTATGAGGCGGCAAAAGTTGACGGTGCCAATGGATGGAATCTGTTCTGGAAGATTACTTTTCCACTGCTCCGCCCGGTTACGGCATTCGTTTTCCTAAACTCACTGGTTGGAGGACTGCAGAGCTTCGATGTCCAGCAGATTCTGACCGGAGGTCTTGGTGCACCACAGGGGAAACTGATGACCGTTGTGATGTACCTTTACAATACGGCTTTTAAATACAATAATTTTGGATATTCAGCGTCAATCGCCTATTACCTGTTCTTCTTCATCGCGGTATTTGCTTCATTTTCTATGATGGGGAGACTAAAAGAAGGGAGGGAGAATTCATGAAAACGAAACCAGTTAAAAAAACAGTCATGTACATATGCCTGATCGGACTGGCAGTTATCAGTTTTTTCCCGTTCTATGTCATGATTATCAATGCGACGCGGAGTACCGGGGATATCCTGTCTGGTTTCTCACTGATCCCGGGGAAGAACATCACAGACAATTTCAATGAAATGCAGTCGCGTGTGGATGTACTGAAGTCGTTTCGAAACAGTCTGCTGGTGGCGCTTTCTTCCACGGCACTCACGTGCTATTTTTCCGCTATGACAGCTTATGGTCTCACAGCCTATGATTTTAAGCTGAAAAACACTGCATTTACCGCAATTCTTGTGATCATGATGATACCACCGCAGCTGAGCATAATTGGATTTTTCAAATTCATGAAAGGTATGAACCTGCTGAATTCTTTTATACCACTGATTCTGCCTTCCGTCGCAAGTGCGACAACCGTGTTCTTTATTAAGCAGTATGCCGAGACGGCACTGTCGCGCAGCATCATAGAGTCGGCCCGGATTGACGGGGCCGGAGAATTCAAGATTTTTAACAGGATGGCACTGCCAATTCTGGCACCGGCGATCTTTACCATGGGGATCAACAGTTTCGTGGCGAGCTGGAATAACTATCTGGTTCCGCTGATTCTGCTTTCGGATACCAAAAAGTTTACTTTGCCGCTGGTGATCCGAATCTTCAATGCCGATACACAGGATCCGAGTGTTGGAGCGATGTACCTGTGTATAGCCATATCCATCGTTCCGGTTATGATTGTATTCTTTGTTTTTTCACGCTACATCATCGATGGCATCGGTGCGGGCGGAGAAAAAGAATAATAAAAAATGTGTAGAAGGAGGAATTAGACAATGAGTAGTTGGAAAAAGATGTTTGCAGGAGGCGTGGCAGCGGCGCTGGCCGTGACGATGCTGGGGTGCGGGGGTACCGCCGAGAGCGGAAGTGATGCAAAAAGTGAAGCCGCCAGTGCAAAAGGCAGTGGTTCAAAGTCGGAATCAGAAAAAGGCGGCGATGGGCCTGTTGTGATATGGACACAGGGCAATTCCATTAAAGAAGATGCCGAAGCGTGGGGCGCTGAAAATGGAGTCGATGTCGATGTTGTAGTAATTCCATTTGCGGATCTGCAGACAAAATTAAAACAGCAGATCACAGACCCCAAGACGGCACCGGATGTGTATGCAGTCACAAAAGATTACGTCAAAGACTGGGTGGAGCGCGGTGCCAATCTCGATCTGTCCGAAGAATTCCCGGAAGAAGCAAAAGACTATATGGACAATACCTATAAAGATCTGGTGGCACTCGGCTCCAATGATAAGGGAAATCTTCAGGCAGTGACTGCAGAGTATCCTGTGGGGATGATGTACTACAACCGGGAAATAGCGAAAAACATTCTCGGCACGGATGACCCTGATGAAGTCGGGGAGGCTTTAAGCGATGTGGATACATGGCCGGATTTATATCAGAAGATAAATGATGCCTATTCCGGCAAGGTTAAGATGTTCGGCACAACGCAGAACCTGAACAAAATGCTCTCAAACCGACGTGAAAAACCATACGTCAGGGAGGATGTGTTCACGGTTACGAAAGATATGGCGAACATCTTTGAGATCAATAAAGAGATTTACGATGACAAAATGTTCCTGACCGAGAAAGAGGACGATGCCTACTTCGCAGGTTGGAACACAGATGCGTTTTTCGTAGATTTCCTGCCTTCCTGGGGATATTCATCAAAGTTTCAGACACAGGTTGACGGAAAAGACGGTTCGGGAAAATGGGGTATGACAACGCCTCCATATGCTTACAACCGCGGCGGAACTTACTTTTTTATCACAAAGACTACTTCCCACAAGAAAGATGCCTGGGATCTGGTGAAGGGAATCAGCGTTGACACCCAGAAACTTGTCGATGTGCAGAAGAAGAAAGATGGATTTGCGTCAACAAAAGAGGCGAATAAGATTCTGGTGGATTCCGGATATGAGGAGCCGCTTCTCGGAAACCAGAAAGTCTTTGAAGCGTATCAGAAACAGGCTGAAATACAGGAGGAACTTCCAACAGATGTTGTGACAAAATATGACGGGGACATCGAAAGCTTTATGAATGATGCCGTGATCAACTATGCGAACGGAAGCATGTCTCTGGATGATGCAATGAAAGGACTTGGTACACAGGTGCAGTCTGCTTATCCGGAATTAACTGTAAAATATAATTATTGATTTGGAGGAGTAGCGTGCGGACAGAAGATTGGATTGATGAGATACTGCCAAAAGCAGAAAAGAAGATGAAATCGATGGTGGCGCGAAACCGTGGGAAGATCCCCTATATGGCTTCCGGCGGCGTCTACGATGACATGGCAAAAGAGAAGATTTCCTGGTGGACGAATGGATTTTACGCCGGCGAACTCTGGCAGTTTTATCATCTGGCAGATGACAACTCTTATCGGGAAAATGCAGAATCAATCGAGAAAATGCTGGATGAGGCACTTGCAGATTTCAAGGGGCTTCATCATGATGTCGGATTTATGTGGATGCTGACTGCCGTGGCAGATTATAAGATCACGGGAAATGAGCATTCGAAAGACAGAGCTCTGCATGCGGCAACTCTTCTGGCCGGACGCTTCAACCTGAAAGGTAATTTTCTGCGCTCCTGGAATCAGGATCATGTCGGCTGGGTAATCATAGACAGCATGATGAATATTCCAATTCTATACTGGGCATCTAAAGTCACAAAAGACCCGAGATTTGCACAGATTGCAGATGCTCACGCGGATACGGTTCGGAAGTATCTGGTGAGAGAAGACGGATCCGTGGGGCATATCGCCAGTTTCAATCCGGAAACGGGAGAATTTGAAAAGATACTTGCGGGCCAGGGATATTCTGCCGAATCATCCTGGAGCCGCGGCCAGGCCTGGGCAGTCTATGGATTTGCCATAGCTTTTGGCCATACCGGAAAATCTGAATATCTGATGGCCGCGAAGAATATTGCAAATTACTTTATTGCCTGCGTCTCCCAGAAGGGGTATCTGCCACTTGCAGATTTCCGTGCACCGGATCACCCTGAAAAATGGGATATGAGTGCGGGAACCTGTGCGGCCTGCGGTTTGCTGGAGATCGCTGAACACGTTGGGACACATGAAAGTAAACTATATCGGAGTACGGCGGAAAAGATGCTGATGGCAATTGAACATGCTTATGCAGACTGGAACCCGGACACGGACGGAATCATCGGACACAGCAGTCATTCTTATCACAACAGTGAAGAGACTCATGTGTCCATGATCTATGGGGACTATTTCTTTATTGAGGCCGTGCTGCGCTTAAAAGGGAATGTACTGACAATCTGGTGAAAAGGAGATGTTGACAGTTGGATAAAAAAGACAACAATCGTATAGACATAAATGAAGACAAATGTGACATTTACAGGTTTGCCCGCAGCCTGACAGAACCGGTGCAGAGGAACAGTATCCATGTAAGCGGTCTGTATCTTGGAAATTCAGGTACGCACTATGACAGACGGCAGATTGAGGCAGAGGGATTTTTGAGGCAGCTTTGGGCGGCAGGACCGCTTGCCGTCTGCGATACTGAATTCGATTTTTCATTTTACAGTAGGGGAATTTTGACTGGATGTGATCCTGACTCACCCGGATATTGGGGAGATGTATCGGATTATGATCAACTGCTGGTGGAGATGGCATCTCTGGCTCTCACGTTGGTTTTGACCAGGGGAATTTTCTGGGATACGTTGCATGAGGGCGAACAGAATAAGATCTGGTGCTGGCTGAATCAGATCAACACGGCAAAAGTACACGATAATAATTGGGTTTTCTTCCGGGTCATGGTAAATGCCGCATTTTCTAATTTATCTCTGCCTTTTGATCAGGAGGCAATGGACGCAGCCTTGGATGAACTGGATACGATGTATCTCAAAGATGGCTGGTACATGGACGGAAATGAACATCAGATGGACTATTATATCGCGTGGGCCTTTCACTTTTATGGACTGGTATACGCGGCGTTTATGAAAGAAAAGGACCCGGAGCGTTCTGCCAGATATATCGAGCGTGCAAAGCTCTTTGCACAGGATTTTGTATATTGGTTTGACGACGAAGGAGCAGCCGTGCCGTTCGGACGGAGTCTGACATACCGTTTTGCACAATCCGCGTTCTGGAGTGCCTGCGTCTTCGCGGATGTAGAGGCAGTCCCCT
>ENA-UOOI01000603-UOOI01000603.1-fermentation-metagenome-genome-assembly--contig:-NODE-603-length-44512-cov-8.970646_pt1 | contig 44512 bp, 38 predicted proteins | sample MGYA00245779_ERZ724027 | MGnify/ENA primary metagenome ERZ724027 (study PRJEB28704, sample SAMN03018318) | fermentation metagenome | biome: anthropogenic terrestrial biome; feature: soil; material...
AGATCGGCGTGGATGAAATCGGCGGCACCCCGTTCCAGGTGGCGAGCCTGTGGCTGGAGAACGCCGGCATCGTGGCCAAGGACAACAAGGAAGTCACTTTCGTTCCGTACAACGACGGAAACCTTGAAATCGCTGCCGCCGAAAAAGGCGAGATCGACGCCGCGGCCACCTGGGATCCGTTCGGTTCGCTGGCCGTTAAAAACAAGGGCTTCGTCCAGATCTTCGACCTTTCGACCGATCCGCTGTTCAAAGGAAAATATTGCTGCTTCCTCTACGCTTCCGAAAAATATCTGAACGAAAACCCCGAGCGGGCTGCGGCGCTGCTCAAAGCCTACAACGAAGCGCAGGAATGGATCCACGAAAATCCCGCGGAAGCGGTCAACATCATCGTCGAAAAGAAATATTCGGACATCTCCGACAAAGAGCTTGCGACGGAACTTCTCAAAAACTACGAATACCCGTCGAAGGAGGAGCATGAGACCGGCAAGACCCATGTGAAGGCGGATGTGCTCTATTTCGTCACACAGCTCCAGAAGATCGGCTATCTGAAGACGAAGGATCCCGAAGGATTCGCAAATCAGATCTATTACGAGGTCAAGAAATAACGGCGTCGGCGTCAAGGAGGAAAAAGCATGAGCAACCCTTTCATCACGACGCCTAAAACCGAAGGCCCGGTTCCGGTCGCAGACCGGGGCCGGGCCCTCGGCGGCAGGGTATCAAGCACAAAATTTGTTTCCTGGGCGCTGTTTTCGGTCATCGGATTCGCTTTGGCCGAAGCGGTCAGCCTGGCGGTCCCGGACCGGCAGGAGGTCAACGACACCGCCTACCGTCTGATCCTGGCCGGGCTGATCGCGCTCTATCTGGGCATCGCCGTCTTTTCGTTCTTCGGCGAAAGCAGGCGGATCAAGTTCATCGGCCGCGCGCCGTTCCGCTTTGCGATGGGCGTCGTCCTGACGGTCTGGGATCTGCTGAGCACGAAGCTCGACATCCTTCCGCTGCCGTTCTTCCCCGGTCCTTCCAAGATCACCGGGGTGTTTCTGGACGAGTACGCCTTTCTGCTGAGCAACACCTACTATTCGCTGCGCCTGTTCTTTTTCGGTTTCCTGTCCGGCGTGATCCTCGGAGTCGGGACCGGGATCCTGATCGGCTGGTTTGCGAAGGTGAATTACTGGCTCTTTCCGGCTCTGAAGATCACCGGCGTGATTCCGGCGGTCGCCTGGATGCCCTTCGCGCTGACCATCTTCCCGACTTCCTTCATCGCCGGGGTGTTCCTGATCGCGATCTGCGCCTGGTTCCCGGTGGCGTTCATGACGGCGCAGGGGATGGCGGGCACGCAGCGGGTCTATTTCGAGGTGGCGAAAACACTCGGCGCAAAACAGAGTTACCTGCTGTTCCATGTGGCGCTTCCCAACGCCATCCCGCAGATCTTTACGGGGATTTCCACCGCCAACGGCCTAGCTTTCACGACGCTCGTCGTCTCCGAAATGATGGGTGCGAAAGGAGGGCTCGGCTACTACATCAACTGGGCCAAGACATGGTCCTCGTACTACAAAGTGTATGCCGCGATCATCATTATGGCCGTGCTCTTTTCGCTGATTCTCAAAGGGATCGGGCTGATTCGGAGCCGTTTGTTAGTCTGGCAGAGGGGATTGGTAAAATGAGCCGCGAACATGAGGAAACTTTAATCGAGATCCAATCGGTCGACCGGACCTATGTGGACACCAACGACAACACGATCGAAGCGCTGCGCGGAATCAATCTTTCGATCCGCAGGGGCGAGTTCCTGTCCATCATCGGCCCCTCCGGCTGTGGAAAAACCACGCTGCTGCGCCTGATCGCCGGGCTTGATACGCCGGAGGCCGGCAAAATCACGCTGGAAGGCAGGGAGATCACCGCGCCGGATCCCCAGCGCGGGTATGTGTTCCAGCAGGGCAGCCTGTTCCCGTGGCTGACGGTGGAAAAGAACATCGCGGCGGGCCTGAAGGCCAGAGGGGTCTATCAGGCGGAAAAATCGAAGCCGGAAATTGAAAAATACATTTCGCTGATCGGCCTGAACGGGTTCGAAAACGCCTATCCCCACCAGATTTCCGGCGGCATGGCGCAGCGCGTGGCGATTGCGCGCGCGCTGATCAACCGGCCCGCCGCCCTGCTGCTCGACGAACCGATGGGCGCGCTGGACGCCTTTACCCGGGCCGATCTGCAGGATAAGCTCCTGGAGCTCTGGAAACAGGACCGCACGACCATGATCCTGGTGACGCACGACGTGGACGAGGCGGTGTACTTGAGCGACCGCATCGTCGTGATGACGCCGCGGCCCGGAAAAATCGAAGAGATCGTGCAGGTCGATCTGCCGCGGCCGCGCCGCCGCAACGACGCCGACTTCTTCCGGTATCGCTCCGAGATCCTCGAAAAGCTGCATTTTGTCAGCACGCCGCCCCCGATCGAATTCAACATCTGACTTCCGCTTCGTCCGCAGCCGCCCTTCCGCCGCTGGTTTTAAAACCGGGCGGCTTCCCCCGGAACGTTTGGCAGAAAGCAAAGATCGTCCCGCCCCGGAAAGAATCCGGGGCGGGACGATCGATTTTTAGCGTGGCGAGATTCATCATCCGGTTGCTGAAAACGCCGATCTTCGCCAGCGTAAAATGCTCCGACCGGCAGGTGTACACGCACAGCAGCTCGCAGATCGTGAGCGTCATGAACGCATAGGTGCGCCCGGTCGCCAGATCGTAAACAATGAAAGCCGAAATAATACGCCCCGAGCACCGCCGCGGATCACCTTCGCGCGAGGTGCCGCAGAAGGGATCCGGGGCGGACCGCAGACTGAGCGGCAGCCGCCGGCATCTGCTTTTGCAGAAAATACCGGCGGCTGCCCTGTTTTGGGGTCCTTTAGGACGTTTTCTTGTCCGATTCGGATTTATGCAGGTAAAGCAAAATAAATGCCGTTACGGCCGACACGGCGGAGATTGAACCCGCAATAGGCTGCGCGACGGCAAGCGCGAATGAAGACAGCGCACCGTTCAGCGTGACCAGGGCAATACACTGGACTGCCACCATAACCGTCATGATCAAAATGAAACTGATTGTGGAGATTAGAAACAGGATATTAATGATTTTGATGATCAATTTCATGGAAGCACCCCCCTATCGGGCAATGGGAATAATTCCCAACGCGATTAATGCACCAACACACACGACCGGAATCACATAATGAAAAATCAGAGGCTTAAAGATTTTTTGCACATCTTTCACGCCTGCCAGACCACAGGACATAAAGATCGGAGAAGAACTTGGCGGAGACGCCCCTTCGGTGGACATCCAGATCAGGAATGCCGCAACCGCGGCAATCGGGGAAATGCCAATCCCGGTCAGGACGCTGTATGTAACCGGGCCCATTGCCACGGTAGTTGCAACCCCGCTCAACGGCCCCGCAACCAGAGATACGGCAATGCCGATGAGGAAGACCACGGCAATTTTTGGAAGAGAAAGATTCTGAATCAAAACGTTCAGATCATCCCCAAATCCAACCTTGGAAAGCACGCTGCTTCCTGCCATCGCAAACAGGAAGATCCCACCCACCGTAGCAATGTTTCCCCGCGTTTCTTTCAGGAAGGAAAGCATGGCGGAACTGGCCGGAAAGGACTGGCCCGATCCGGAATTTCCGGTATTGATGGTAGCTGCTATTTCCTTGGACCAGCCCGATTTGATCATCCAGGGAATCGTTATGGTGCCAACTGTGGCAGCATTCGCAACGGAGTTGTTGAATTTCTTCAAAGAAATTTACGAGTAATATATAAAAATTTAAAATTTGTCATGGTTTATAGATTGGCACAATTCCAAGTATAGCCGTCACTATGACGTAAATGATCCAAATACCCACTAGGATTTTTGCACTCTTTCTTTGCCACTCGCCCATATCCAGTTTAGTTTTATTCAACAGAAGATAGATAAATGCAACCAAAGGACTGATTTGATTAAATGCCTGGCCCATCAGCGAAGAGATACCGATTTGCGGAGCAGTCCAGCCATTCTGATATCCGGCTTGGGCTAAAATGGGAAATACACCATAATAGTAGGCATCGTTGGCAATTAAGAAACTACCCAAACCAGAACTTACCGCCATGACAAGGCTCCAACATTTTCCAACGCTCGCCGGAATAACCGAAATTAAACTTTGTGCAATCGCGTTAGACATACCGGATCCGGTAAAGATTCCCATGAAAACACCTGCTGACATGAATACCGCACAGGTTTGCAGTGCATCGCCCGCATTAGCGGCAACCCGTTCCCTCTGTTCCGAAACCGTCCGGTAATTTACGAACAATGCCAGCACAAAACCGATCATGAACAGCACAACCGACGGCATAAGACCACTTACAAGCAATACCATCAACATCACTGTTAGAATAAAATTGAACCAAATGAGTTTCGGCCGCTTCAGGGCAACAGTATCCTCATTCTGTGCAGTGATTTCCGAGATTTCCTCTGGTATCATCGGATGGACTCCCAAACGATTGCGTTCCTTTTTACCCATAAAATACGCCACAACAAAAACATAGATTGTAGCTACGACCATTGCCGGAAAGATTCCTCGAAGCAAAGTCTGGTCATTCACACCGGACATTGCAACCACTCTCGCCGTCGGACCACCCCATGGGAGGAGATTCCAAATCGTATTCATTGAAATTAAGACGACGGCAAAATTCATTATGCTCATATTCAGTTTTCGATAAATAGGAAGAAACGCGGTACAAAGAATCAAGGTAGTGGTTGTTCCATCCCCATCTAAAGAAACCATTGCCGTAACCAGTGCTGTGGCCATCATAATCTTGAGGGGATCCCCATTAGACTTTCTGATCAAAAACTTAATCAATGGATCAAACAGCCCAACATCCAGCATAAGTGAAAAATAAAGAATAGCAAACAACAACATAATTGATGTTTGGGCGGTGGATTTTATGCCAGTTACAACCATATCGGAAACGTCCAAAACAGTATGCTTTGGAAATAACTTAAATACACATCCGATAACTGCAGATCCCAAAGGCACCAATGTCAAACCAGTCATGGGCGAGATCTTTTTGCTCATGATAAGCGCCAAAAATGCAATAATCATAGCATAGGCTAATATTATAAGGCCTACGTTAATTTCCGCGTTCATTTTACTTCCTCCCCTTAATAGCAGTGACTCGTCAGTCACTGGAAAGCTGAATCGCAACGCGGAGCGGGTCCGTGCTGGTTGCCGCCAGTTCAAAAGCATCGTGCCACTGTTCCAGCGAATAGTAGTTCGTCACCAGGGGTCCCAATTTTACCTTCCCTTCCCCCGCCAGCTGCACGGCTGTCCGCCAGTCATAAGGCACCTGGGAAATCTCGCCGCGCACGTCCAGTTCCTTTACGATAATTTTGTGCGTATCCACCGGCGCAACGATTCCGCCGCGAATTCCACCGCCGGCCCAGAGGACGCGGCCGCCCTTCCGGACAATGTCCAGCGATTCCGCAATCGGCTCCACCGACCCGGAGTTTTCCAGCACCACGTCCACGCCCTGGCCTCCGGTGAGCCGGTTGATCACGTCGCGGATATCCTCCTCTTCCACATTCACCACATAGTCGGCCCCCATCTCCTTGGCCTTCCTCAGGCGGTGGGGCACGTCTCGGGTGAGCCCGGTCATGACGACAAGTCCCGCGCCGATCGCTTTGCACACCTGCATCATCAAAATACCGCGCGCCCCGGAGCCCAGGATTGCGACCGTTTCCCCGGCCTTCACATCCATGCGGGTGATCACGCTGTGAATCGAACCCGCCAGCGGCTCCATCAGGACGGCCTCCTTCGTCTGGATGCTGTCCGGCAGAATATGGAGCTGCCACTCGGGCCAGACGGTCCATCTGGCATAACCGCCGCCGGTGGTGAAATGGGCGCGCCCTTCCATGGACGGGATGGTGTTGCAGATGTTGTACCGACCTTCCTCGCAGGCCTTGCAGTGACCGCAGTAATTGGTCACGATCTCGTGCACGACCCTGTCTCCCGGTTTCACCAGCGTGACCGCCGGCCCAACTTCGCGCACGATGCTGACGATCTCGTGGCCGGCAACGGCATTGTGGGGTGAGGTGTGGACGCCCTTTTTGTCTCCTTTCCAATTGTGGATGTCGCTGCCGCAGATGCCGCAGTACTGCACTTCACACAGAACATCGTGCGGCGCGTAGGGATTTTTTCCGACCTCAGGCTTCGGGACATCCATCAGCTCGAATTTGCCGTTCGGATGAGATACCAAGCCCTTCATCATTTCAGCCATGCTGTTTGCCTCTCTTTCAAAAATTTTATGACTGCAATATCTTTACCTGTTTTTTGCCAGGCGCGCGGCATACTCGATCGCGTTCATCAGGCTCAGTTCGCTCGCGGTTCCCGTTCCCGCGTGGCCGAACGCCGTCCCGTGATCCACGGAGGTCCGGATGATCGGCAGGCCGAGAGTGATGTTGACACCGCTGACAGAATTCCATTTCTTCGCGTCCCGGTCGTAGACGAATCCGATCACCTTCAGCGGAATATGGCCCTGATCGTGATACATGACGACGACGATGTCGTACCAGCCGCCCCGCGCTTTTGAAAAGACCGTGTCCGGCGGAACGGGGCCGTCCACGTTCAGCCCCTCCGCGCGGGCCTGTTCGATCGCCGGCGTGATCTCTTCGATCTCCTCGCGGCCGAACAGTCCGTTTTCTCCCGCATGCGGATTCAGCCCCGCCACGGCAATGCGCGGCGCCTCGATCCCGAGCCTTCGGCACGCATTGTCCGCCAGGCGGATCACGGTGTGCACGCGGTCCTTCTTCACACGGTCGCAGGCCGTGCGGAGCGACACATGGGTGGAAACGTGCACGACGCGCAGGTCGCCGTCGGCCAGCATCATCGCGTAATCCCTGGTGCCCGTCAGATCCGCGTAGATTTCGGTGTGCCCGGAATAGTGAAATCCGGCAAGGTTCATGGCTTCCTTATTCAGCGGATTGGTGACGGTTGCGTCGACCTTCCGCGCCATGGCGAGCTCGATCACCTTCTTGACGCATTCGAACGCCGCCCTTCCGGACGCGGCGGAAACTTTGCCGTATTCCAGGTTTTCGACGTCCACATTTTTCAAGTCGTAAACGTCGACGGTCCCGTACCGGAAGCGGGAATCCTCCACCTTTGAAACGGGATGAACGACAATACGATCTTCGCCGGTCAGCGCGACGGCTTTTTTCAGCACGCCGGCATCCCCCACGACGACCGGACGGCATAATTCGTACATTTTTTCATGTGCCAGAGCCTTGATTGCAATTTCCGGCCCGATCCCGGAGGGATCCCCCATCGTGATTCCCAGAATCGGAAGGGCGTTTCTTTCTTCATCCGTCTGCATGTTCACATAACCTCCCTGTTCATCTTCCTGATGCCGCCTGTACTGCCGGATACGCTGGACTGAATTTTAACCCGATCGTTTTCCATCGTTGAAACCTCCTTCAATTCGTTCCGGTTCTATCGGCTCCGGTCAAGATAGTTGACTGCCTGAATCAAGGCGTCCCCGTCGCCGAATCCGCCGGATTTCGTAATAATGTTCATCCCGTCCGCTTCTCCCCCGACCATCCGTCCCACAGGAATCCCCGCCGCGATCTCGTCATACAGCTCGATCCCCTTCGACTGGAGCGCCCGGCAGATCTGCAGGGACGTGTCGCCCCCGGTGGAAATGATTCCGCGGAACCGGATTCGCCGATAAATCTTTTCCGCCGCGATCCCCAAAGCTCCGGCGATACTGACCGCGCCGGGGTCCTCCGGTTCCAACCCGTGCTCTTCCCGGCCGCCGCCGAACAAGCTGCTGACCGCCAGAATCATCAGCCTGCGTCCTTCCCGCGCCGACCGCAGGATTTCATCGCTGCACCTGGCGATTTCCTCGTCGCGTTCCCGGCCGCCCCCCCCCGCCTTCGAAACGTCGAGCGTGACAATCGGCGTCCGAAAAGTTTGAGAAATTTTGCGAAGCTGAACGGCCGTTTCCCTCCTCCGCGACCCTGCGACCACGAGGACATAGCCTCCGGAGTTTTCTTCCAAGCCGAGGTCTTTCCGGATCTTTTTTTGATTGCTGAGCTGTTTGGCAAAGCCGGCGCTTCCGCAGAAGATCACTTGCCCCGTTATTTGCCGGGCCGCCCTCTTAATCGTTTTCAATTCCGGTTCCGATGCCGCGTCCGCGACAAAAATCTGAAGGCCTTCCCTGCGCTTCCGTTCGATCAGGCCCGCCAGGAACTCCGGTCCCTTTTGCACTTCATCCAACGTAAGATTGCAAACGGTGTGTTTCGAACTCTTTCGGAACGTTTCCACCACATCGATCCGCTCGGCGTTCGGCGCGACCAGAATCCCGTTGATCAGTTTTCTTCCGTTTTCCGGGAAGCTGGGTACGACAAGCGCGATCTCCGCCTGCAACGCGTCCATGACGGCATCCAACTCCGCCGCCGGATTCCCCCGCAGCAGGGAATCCATTTTTTTATAGATGTATTCCGCCGGAATCGCGCCGATCCGCTCGGCGAGGCGGTAGATCCGCCGATACGCTTCGTCCGGGCTCAACTGCCGGCTGTTCGCGTTGATGGCCAAAACATCATAGCCGTCGAACCATTTCCGATCTTCGGACGGCGCGTCGATCTTTTCGTCGTATTCCGTGAGGACCATCGTGGAAAATCCGTTTTTTCGATACTGCACGCCGGTGTCGTTGGCGCCGGTCAAATCATCCGCAATAATGAAAATCATCGCTTATCAGTTCCCTTTTTCGGTGATGCCGGATCCCTTCCCGTTTTCGAATTTCCGGTGCCGCAATCCCGTCGATGAAACCGCCCCGGTTTCATCATCTCTCGCGAACCGTGCACCGATTTTCCGGATCCGGTTGCTGTGCTTGATTCATTATGAAACATATGTTGGCCTTTCATCTCTATTTGTCTAAAATTATAGAGCATAATGTTATAAATTGCAATACTTTTAAGAATAAAAATTAAAAAAATGGTGCAAACTAAAAGTTTGCACCATCGAACCGTTTCAAAATATCAGGATCCCGCCGCGTTTCACACGTCGGTTTTCCTAGAGGATTTTCTGCGGGAGGTCCTTCATCCGTCTCCAGATCGTGCTGCGGCTGACTCCCAAGCGCCTGGAAGCCCTGGTCAGGTTCCCGTTTTCTTCTTTCAGCGTCCGTAAAATAATATCCTGGATCTGTTCGTCCAGCGTCTTATCCGAAAGCGTTTTGGCCGGGGGCTGCAAATCGATTTCACTTTTCAGCGCCTCCGAGACCTCCTTTGCGCTGATATAGGGATCGTCGGCCGTCAGCACCAGCTGGAAAATAACCCGCCGGAGCTGGTCGAGGTTCGTCGTCCACGGGAAATCGATCAGGAGCTTGAGCGCCTCTTCGTCCAGCGCCACGATCTGCTTTCCGTACCGGGCATTGGCCAGGTTGATGTAGTTGCCCGTCAGGTCCCGCATCTCGCCGCTCCGTTCCCGCAGGCTGGGGAGATGGATCCGGTATTCGCCGAACAATTTTCCGAGCCCGTCCAAAAGCGTTCCGCCCGCCATCATCGCATCGGGCAAGCCGGTCGCGGACGCAAGGACCAGGTGCGTCCCGGTAAAGCCGGGAGCGGACAGTATTTGGAGCGCCATTCTCTGGCCTGCCATCGGCAGGGCGTCGATCCTCTTCCAATATACCGTGGAAAAGCGGTTCGAATTCATCAGGCCGCAGCTGTCCTCCAAACTTTTTCCGCCGATCCGTTCGCCGTCGACGGTGATAAAGGGCTGCAGACGGTTGCGATGCATCGAATGGATCACTTTCGCAAGCGCGTCCTTTCCCGTCCCGATTTCTCCCGTGATCAGAATCGGAACGGAAAGCTCCTTGTACTTTTTCACCTTTTCATACACGCCCCGAAGGCTGCCGCTGTTTCTGCCAAAGATCGTGATCGAAAAATCCGTCGGGTTTTTCACATTTTCAACCGTGACGCCTTCCATGCTCGGTTTCTTTTTCTCGCATTCCAAAAGAAAATAGGCAATGTACGGCTTGTCCGCTCCGACGTCGAGCCGGTGTCCGGATTCCCGCCAATAAGAACCGTTCCACTCCAGCAGCGCCTGCTGCGCGCCTGTGCTCCGCACGATTTCCGAGTAACCGGACAGCTCGGAAAGAAGTTCCGTTTCATTTTCGTTCCGCAGATTCCGGAAAACCGGACGGTTTTCGCCGTCGAAGATAACGCAGCGCGCCGGTGCCTTGTCCAGCGTTTGCTCCAGCAAGCCGACTCTTGCGCTGTATTCGCAGAGGTATTCGTTGATTTTCAGCGCGTCGCTGAAAGCCTTTTTGACGCTTTCCTCCCCGGAAGTAAGCAAAATCGCATTAAAGCTCATCTCCTTCGCCTTTTTGACGGTGACGGCGTCGCCCGCGATCACGAGGTAATCCTGTCGCCGAAGTCTGGACAAAAGGCCGGGAAGCTCCTGGGAATCGCCGATCGTAAAAATGTCGATTGAGCTTTTCAGCAGGTCCTTGATCGCCTGGGCGCCTTCCGTGATGCTGCGATAGCCGACGATTGCCGCCTTGCCGGAAAAATTCTGGGTCAGCGTCATCACGCGCATATAATCATAGCCGGAAATGTCGATGCCGATGACGGGGATGCTCACCTTCTTCCGGATCATCTCGGCCGTGCCGCCCCGCGATATGATCATCTGGTAACCGGCGCGCTCCGCGTCGATCGCCGCTTTTACGCCCTGTTCCAGATCACCCACCGCCGTCTTGACGTCAAACATCGGATATCGTCTCGACAGCTTTAAAGCCAATTCGCCCAGCCCTTCATAGGGCACAACGATGAACGCTCTGATTTTCGGCATCGGAATTTCATCCTTCTATTTTAAACTGAAATCGTTTTTCAGATTCCTTTTGATCCATCCTGTGGAAACAATGGTATTATTATAACACGTTCCCGATGAAATTGAAATCGGACCGATCAAATTTGCAACGCATCTTTGGCCGGCTTGCTCCAATTCATTCCTCCAGACGCCCCGATCTTATTTTTTACACGGATTTCTCCAATCCGGAAATGTTCCGCCCCATTGAATGTCGCGGAGAAGAAGATGGAAACGTCCGCGATGAGCCGCGCGGAAACCGCGCCGAAGAACGCCGTCGCGCCATGACGGACGGTTCGTCCGGGACAGCCGCAACCGCTGAAAACGGGGCGGGCTTCCCCGCGGGCTTTCAGCGGATCTCGGACAGCGCCTCGTCGAGGATATCGACGGCTTTTCCAAGCTCCTCCCTCGTGATGATCAGCGGAGGGGAAAGCGTGATGACGTTGCCTTCGGACACCTTGAAGCTGAGGCCCTTTTCAAGGCATTTGTATAAAACCCGTTCGGCCTGTTCCGTCGCCTTTGCCCGCGTCCTGCGGTCGGTCACAAGCTCGACCGCGCCCAGCAGTCCCGCGGCCCTTACGTCGCCGACCAGCTTGTATTTCCTCTTCAGCGCCCGAAGCCGGCGCAGAAAATATGCCCCGAGTTCGGCGGCGCGCCTCAGCAGATGCTCGTTTTCGATCACCTCGATCGTAGCGAGCGCCGCGGCGCAGCCCACCGGACTTTTTTCGTGCGTGTAATGCCCGATGGAAGAATCGCTCACGCAGTCGAACTCGCTTTTCGCGATCATCGCCGACATCGGCAGGATCCCGCCGCCGAGCCCTTTCCCGATCGTCACGACGTCCGGCCGGATCCCGTAGCGCTCAAACGCGAACATGCCGCCCGTCCTCCCGAGCGCGATCGGGATCTCGTCCAGGATCAAAAGCGCATGGTACCGGTCGCAGAGCCCGCGCAGGCGCTTATAGTACTTCAGCGGCGGGATCTGCACGTCCGTGCTGCGGATCGTCTCCAGCATAACCGCCCCGATCTCCTCCCGTTCCAGGATGAACTCGAGGTAATCGAGGTTTTTCATCGCCGCCGAACCCGTTTTCCCGAAAAGGTTCCTGTAAGAATTGTACGGCATGATATGCTCCACACCGGGCAGCAGCGGACCGACCCCCCGGCGGAACACATCGGTGCCGCCCACGGAGATCGTATCCAGGTTCGCCCCGTGGAAGGAATCCCACTGGGAAATAACTTTGTGCCTGCCCGTGTACAGTCGGGCGAGCTTCAGCGCCATCCCGTTGGACGCCGCGCCGCTCGGGGAAAAAAGGATCTTGTAGTCGCCGGGCATGTACCGCAGCAGCTTCAGCGCGAGCCTGACCGCCGTTTCGTTCGTATAGCGGCGCGGCGAAAAGCACAGTTCCCGCATCTGTTTTTCGATCGCCGCAATGACATGGGGGTTGCCGTACCCGACCTGATGCACGCTGTTGCCGTGGAAATCCATATATTTTCTGCCCTGCGCGTCCGTGATGTAGATGCCTTTCGCGGACCGGATCACGTCCATGCACGGGGTCGAAAGCCCCTGATGAAAGAAGCAGGCCTCATCCTGCTCCAGAAGTCTGCGGGAGGACGCGGAGAGGTTTGCCCTCCACGCGGCGCGCAGCTTTCCCTCATTGACGTCGCCCTCCGTTTTCCTCGCCATCGTCTCACCTTCCCGAACCGGCCGGCCGCCGGCTATTTTTCGATCTCCATCCCGTCGTATCCGACCACGATTTCGACACCCGGATTCCGGCGTGCATAATAGTCGGTCATCTTCTCGTGCGTGAGGGTATGCTTGTGGTTGATGTGGGTGATGTAGACGCGGGACTCCGCGCTCAGGGTCTTTTGCTCCAGCAGGCGCCTCACGACGGCCAGCACGCCTGCGCAGCCGAGATGATTGTCCGGCCTCTCCTGCGTCAGGGCGTCGCCGAAAGTCCCTTCGATGACGAGAAAATCCAGGCGGCGGTTTTCCAGATACGCGAACGTCTCCTCGAAAAAATAACCCGTATCGCAGGCGTAATAAAGCGTCCTTCCGTTTTCAAGCGAAACCAGATAATTGACCGAATACTCGCCTTTTCCATGCGCTTTGTGGTTCCCGCGCAGCGGCACGACGCCGAGGTCCCCGATTGCATACCGCTTTCCGTAATCGAGCGGAACGAACCGGTAAAAGCGCCTGTCCGTGTAATACCCCGGCGGCGAATAGGCCCGGACGGCTTCCCGGTACCACTCCCAGGCCCTTCGGCTCAGGTAGACGTTCAGCGGGGCTTCCGGCGTCCTGACCGCCATCTCTTTGAGCCCCAGCTCGGTAAATGCGAAATGGTCCTCGTGGGAGTGCGTGACAAGGATGTTTTTCAGGACCGTCAGGTCGTTTCCGAGGACGACGGACTGGTAGAGCTGGTCCGGCCCGAAATCGATCTGCGTGTCGTCGTTCAGCCGGAAGCTGCTTCTGGAGCGGATCTCCTTTCCCCTCCTGAGCCTCGCGTTCCGGCAGATTTCGCAGGAGCAGAAGGGATCCGGAATCGCTTCCGCGGAGCCGCTCCCGATCATGCGCATGATGTTTCGATCCATCGCGGTGTGAAACTCCTTTTTCAAATCATAATTTTCCAAGGGCCGCCCCGAGATAATCCTGCTTCAAAACGCGCTCAATGACGAACAGCAGGATGAAATTCGGGATGATGAGCAGAAGAGAATTGACGGAGACCTGCGTCTTGACGAAGTTCGTGCCCATCGATGCGAACAGGATCGTCGAGATCGTGGGGATCTTCGGCTGGCCGATGATGAAGGAGATGTCGAATTCCTCCAGGCTGGAAATGAACGTGTTCAGGCCGGCGGCAAAAAATCCCGGAACGATCAGCGGCAGATAGATCTCCCGAAGGCGCTGAAGGCGATTCGCGCCCAAAACGGCGCTGACTTCCACCACGTCCTGCGGGATGCTTTCAAAGCTCACCGCCAGCACGCGGATCATAAACGGGAGGTTCATGAAAATATGGCCGATGACGACGCCCGCGAAGGTCTGGGAAAGCCCCAGGAAAAACAGGATGCGCCCCAGGAACATGGCGATCGCCATGCCGGGCAGAACCATCGGCAGCAGCACGAAAACCTTCAGGGCCTCCTTCCCGGGGATCTCCAGCCGGCCGAGCGCATAGGCCGTCGGCAGCGCGACCAGAAAAGTCAGAAGGGTCGTCCACGAGGCGATGATGAACCCGTTGAGCAGGCCCTCCATCACCTGCGTGTAGGTGAACTGGTAGATCCAGTGGTAAAAGGAGAGCCGCCGCGGGAACAGGGACGTGTACGACCAGCCGGTCCCGGGGTCCACAAGCGACCAAAGCACCGTGTAAAGGAAAGGAATGAAAATGGTGACGGCCAGAATCTGAAGGACGGAGAACGTGAGGATGATCCTCGCGAGCTTCCGGACCCTCTTCTTCGTCCGAAGGCTGGAATGCATGACGGTTCCTCCCTATTTGACGATTTTCTGCTGCAGATAGGTGTACGCGGAGACCAGCGCCGTGATGACGGCGACCATGGACACCGCGATCGCGGCGGACAGGCCCCAGTCCTGCTGGTTGTAGGCCGTGTAGTTCATCAGCCTGGAAAGCGAGAAGGGGTAGACCGGGCCAGCCGTCGACGAGACGGCAAAATCGCCGAAGGTGCCGATGAACACGAGGATCACCGCGATCAGGCAGGTCGACAGCGTCAGCGGGAAAACGATCTCGAAAAACAGGCGCAGCCGGCCCGCGCCGAGATTGCGGCCCGCGTCCAGGATATCCTGCCTGATGCTCCGGATGGCGGGGTAAAGGATCAGAAGCTGGAACGGCATGTTTTTCCAGACCTGGATCAGGTAGACCAGCGCCGCCGAATCCTGCGAGCGGAAGTTCACCGGCCCCCGGACCAGATGCAGCGCCTGCAGAACGAAGTTGACGATCCCGCTGTAATCGAACATGTTGATGATCAGAAACGATCCGACCAGCGCCGGAATAAAAATCGGGATCTTGTAGACCGAAAGGATCGTCTTCCGAAAATAGGAGCCCCGGATCGCGAACGAAAGAAGATAGGTGATGACCAGGGAGCCGAACGAGCTGACCGTGCCGACCTTCAGCGAAAACAGGAGGGAATCCAGCAGCTGACGGCTGAAAAGGGATCTCCAGTGCTCCAGGGTGAACCCGCTTTCCCCGGTGAAATTGAAGAAACCGAAGCTCTGCATGACCATGAAACCCAGGATCACGGCGAGGAAGAACACAATATAGCCGACGCCGGGCAGAAGGAACAGCAGGGTTTTCCACTTTTTGTTCACGGCTCTTCCTCCCTGAGCAGATTCACGCTGGAGACGGGGACCGCATAGGAGATCTCCATGCCCTCGGCGATCTCCACGTCCTTGTCGACTTCGGCCAGCATTTCGGTGCCGTCCGTGTCGACGCTCACCTGCTTGCAGCGCCCCAGGAACACCACGCCGGCGACGCGGCCGCCGAACACGTTCGCCCCGCCCCGGGGATTGACGACAAGGTCCTCCGGCCGGATGGAAAGGCCTGCCCCGGGCTTCAGCGCCGGGCTGTCGACCTCAAGGTCCCCGATCGGGGTCCTCGCAAATCTCTTTCCCCTTTCGGAAAAGACGGAATCCACCCGGAGCACGTTGCTTTTGCCGATGAAATGGGCGATGAACGAATTTTTAGGCTTTTTGTAAATCTCCTCCGGCGTGCCCGTCTGCACGATGCGTCCGCCGTTCATGACCACGACCTTGTCCGAGATCGAAAGCGCCTCCTCCTGGTCGTGCGTCACATAAACGGTCGTGATCCTGTATTTCCGCTGAATCGCCCGGATCTCCATGCGGACGGTTTCCCGCAGCTTCGCGTCCAGATTGGAAAGGGGCTCGTCGAACAGGAGCACCTGCGGCGTCACCGCCATCGCGCGCGCCAGCGCGACCCGCTGCTGCTGCCCGCCGCTGAGCTCCTGGGGTTTGCGGTCGTTGAGGCCGCTCAGGTGCACCATGGCCAGCTCCTCCTCCACCTTCCGGCGCTGCTCCTCCCTGCCGGCCCCGTGCATGCGCAGGCCGAAGTTCACGTTGTTCTCCACGGTCTTGTGCGGAAACAGGGCGTAGGACTGGAACATCATCGAAACGTCGCGCTTTTCGGGCGGCACGCCGTTCATCAGCCTGTCCCCGAAATAGATCTCCCCTTCGTCGGCCTCCAGGAACCCGGCGATCGTCCGCAGGACGGTCGTCTTTCCGCAGCCGGAGCTGCCGAGCAGCGTGACGAACTCGCCCGGCGCAATGTCGAGCGAAAGTTGGTCGACCGCCGTAAAATCGCCGTATTTTTTGACAAGGTTGCGGATCCTGATCGCAGTCGCCATCCGTCATTCCCCCCCGACCGTCCCGATTTTCCGCCCGACCCTCCGGCAGATGTCCCGCTCGAACGGCCCGAAATCCTCGCGGTTGTACTCGCAGATCAGAAAAATATCCTCCTCCGCCCGTTTCCGCAGCAGCTTTTCGAAAACCATGTCGAACGGGAGCTTCCCGAAATACGGCGGCAGGTGGATGTCCCCCAGGCCGAACAGGTTCCGGTACGGCATTCCCAGCCGCTTGTAGCCCTCAAAATCCGTGATCCGCATCGGCATGAACCGGCCGGTGTTGTCGTTCAGGTGCACATGCCCGACGAACGGCATGCATTCGTCGAGCGCCGCTTTAAAATCGTCCCCGAAATACGCGCACGCCAAAAACAGGTGCCCCGTGTCGAGGGTAAAGCGGAAATTGTCGTCCCCCACCTCCGTCACGCAGTCCAGGACGAACCGGTAGTCCTCGATCTCGATGTTCTCGATCGAGAGGATCACCCGCTTCCGGCGCGCGTACCGCGCCGCTTCCCGGTAGGAATCGCAGAAGCGCTTCTCCACCCGTTGGATCTTGCTGCGGGCCTCGTAATGCACGTTCAGAAGCTCGATGCCGAGCAGGGAGCAAACGTCGATCGAACGGAACAGCAGATTTTTCTGCGCCTCAAAACCGGAGACGGCGCGCATGTCCAGCGCGCTCGAAACATGGGCCGAATACCGCAGACGGAACCGCGACATCGCCGCTTTCGCGTAATCGACCGCCGGTCCGCAGATCTCTCCGTCCAAAAGGAACGGAAGGATATCCAGATCGATCTCCGCCGCCTTGTAGCCGCATTCTTCCACGCGGCGCAGCGCCTTTCCAAGATCATGATCCTCTGTTTTTTCACAGTTGACTCCAAGACAAAACATCGTTTTCCTCCCGGACGCAACACGCCGCTGAAACAGCGCCGCGCCGTTTCAGCAGCATGTTGCGAAAGCACTTTTCCCGTTATTTTTTCATCAGGACATTTGCGACAAAATCCTTGTCCATCCGCGTCTTATAGGCGGACGGAAACCAGCTGATGCGGTTCTTCTTCATATCCTCCGCGGAAAGCAGCGTCGTCTTGATCGCGATGCCCGAACGCGCCGGGATCGAGCTGAGCCCCTCGTTCATCGCGATCTGCCCCTCTTTGGAAACGAGCTCGTTGATGAACAGGATCGCGGAAGCCCTGTTGGCCGAATTGTTCACGACCGCGATCGTGTCCCCGCCGCCGGCCATCTTGAAATCGGGGATATAGAGCTTTGCGTCCTTCATCAGTTCGCCTTTTTTCATCGCGTTGACGCAGTCGTCGTCCCATGCGGCGGCCAGATCGCATTCCCCGGAATTGACCTTCGCGATCGAATCCGAGTTGCTGTTCGTGATGGTGATCTTGCCCTTGCGCGCGTTGAACCAGTCCCAGACCTTCTGCCAGTCCTTGATTTTGGACTCCACGACCGAGGTGTCGCCCGTGTACTGGTCCACGCCGCCCGCGAGGACATTGATCGCGGAATGCACGAACGCTTCGCCGGACCCGCCCTTTGTCGGGTCGTTGACGGCGAATCTGCCGGGATGCGCGTCGATGTACGCCTCAAGCTGCTGCCACGTCTGCGGCCGGTCGGCCTCCTGGATTTTCGCCGGGTTGTACAGAAGACCCGTCTGATTCAGATAGACCGGGACGTAAGTCCCGCTGTGGACGACGCCCTCCTGCATTTTGGAAAGCCCCGGATCCAGTTCATCCTTTCCCTCGATCGCGTCGAGGACGTTCGGATACATCACCTTGGCGTCCATGGCGGTTTTGGCGTTCGCTCCGCCGAGGAGGACGACGTCGATCGTGGAGGCCTTCGCATTCTTCTCCATGATGACCTTGTCCAGGACGGGTTCCGTGTCCCCGTAGGCGATGTCGACCGCAATGCCGTACTTGGCCTTAAAATCGCCTGCGAACTTGTGCCAGAAATCCTCGCCCCACCATGTGCTCAGGACGATCTTCCCGGATTCTTCCTTGGCCGCCTTTTTCAGGTCCCCGATGCTCATGTTCGCGTAGTCGGGAGCGGATCCCGCTCCGGATCCCGCGCTCTGCCCGGCCGACGGTGCGCCGCTCTGTCCCGCAGAATTCGCACCGCACCCCGCCAGCCCCAGCGTGAAGCACGCGAGCAACGCAAGAGCACTTCTTTTCACAACGCCGCTTGTTCTCATCGTCTGATTCTCCTTTTGTTTTGAAAATACCTTTCATCAAACAACCGCATCGCTTTGCTTTCCGTCCCATAGTATAGAGCGCCGTCCCGGCCCTTTCCAGCACGTTTTGGTTAAGACTGAATAAAAATATTGTAATGTTGCAATAAATGCTATCAAAATATCGTCAACCGTTCAATTTTATATGGACAGAATGTGCAATCTTGTGGATTTGAAGCTCGGCCGCCGCGCCCGTGGGCCGTCTCTTTCGAAAAAAAGGCAAAAAAAAAGGGCCTTCCGCCCTTTCCAAGATTGTCGAAAAACATGCAGGTCGTCGAAAATCGTGCAAGGCAAGGCGGCAAGCCTGCAAATGAGGGAGCATACTTTCCGTATGTAACCGAAATTTGCAGGTGCAGCCAACACAGCAAGCAAAATTGCATCGCAATTTTGCGGTTGCGCGACTTTCTCGACGGCCTGAGAAAGGGCCTTCCGCCCTTTCCGCAAACGCGCTTTGCTCATGATTGTTCCGCGATGATGATCTTCATCCGGGTGTCCCGGAAGGGTTCGAGCATCTCGGGGGTCGCTCTCCAATCCGTCACCAGGACGTCGATGTCGTCCAAAGGACAGACATGGATGAAGGTGGAAAAACCGAGTTTGCTCGAATCCGCCACAAGGATCACCTTGTCGGCGATCCGGATCATCTCCTTGCGGGCGCCGGCTTCCTCGACGTGGTAATCGGTCAGGCCCGTCCTGACCGAAATGCCGCCCGCGCCGACGATCGCCTTGTCCGCGGAAAACTGCTGCAGCTGACCGGTCGTCAGAAACCCGGAGGTGGAATAATAGCCGTCGCGCAGCTGGCCGCCCAGCAGGAATACGGGCCCGCTGTTGTTTTTGAGCAGCTCGAGAGAGATCGGGATGGAATTGGTCAGGCTTGTCAGGTCCTTCTTGTCGCGCAGGGCCTTGACCACCTCGATCGTCGTCGTGCCCGGATCCACGACGATGGTGTCCCCGTTGTTGATCAATTCGGCGGCTTTGCGGCCGATGGCCTGCTTTTCCTCGATGTTGATATGCTCGCGGCTGGTGTAGTCGACCTCCGCGTTCTTTGAGGTGATGCGGATGGCCCCGCCGTAAACGCGCTTGAGCATTCCGCGCTGTTCCAGCGCCTCCATGTCCCTGCGGATGGTTTCGACGGAAACCCCGAAGGTGCGCGTCAGTTCGCTGACCTTCACAAAACCCTTTTCGTTGAGCTGCGCCAAAATACCGTTCCATCGCTCGTGAACCATCGTACCGCACATCCCTTCCTGATCCTCCCGGCCGAAGCCGAAAAACACGGCTCCATTCATTGTATCCCCACAAAAAACAGAACACAAGGGACGGCCGGCAAAATATGTCCCCAAATTTTTTTTTGGGGGGCAAAGAGCGGCTGCATCCGCCCGGACAATACCGGGCGGCAATCGGTGGGAAATCCCGCCGGCACGCGAAAAGGACCCGCGGCGCGCCCTGCGCGCCGAACGGGTTCCTTTCCTGCATTTAAGAGCTCCGGCAGCGCCGTTTCGAAAAGGCTTATTTCAGGCCCGATTTCGCAAAACTTTCCATAAACTGGCGCTGGAACAAAAGGAACACGACGAACAGCGGGGCGACCACCATGGTGGTCGCGGCGCAGATGTCGCTCCACTGCGCCCCCGTTTCATAGGCCTGGGCAAAGACGGCCAGCCCAAGCGTCAGCGGGCGCTTCGACACGTCGTTTACCATGACGAGCGGCCAGAGGAAGTCGTTCCAGTGATACGAAACGGAGATCAGCCCGAAAGCGGCATAGGTGGGGCGCATCAGCGGAGCGTAGATTTTCCAGATGATCTTCCAGGTGGAGCATCCCTCCATCTTCGCCGCTTCCTCCAGCTCGATCGGAATCGTGCGGAGGTTCTGCCGCATCAGGAACGTCCCCATCGCGGAGGCGAAAAAGGGAAGCATGATGCCCGGCAGGGTATTGATCAGCCGAAACTTCGCCATAAGCTGATAGGTCGGGAAAATCAGCACGTCGGGCGTGATCATCAGCTGCGCCAGGAACAGCGTGAACACGACGTTCCTGCCCCGGAACTGAAGCCGAGCAAACGCATAGCCGGCCAGCGTGACGAGGAAGAACTGCACGGCGAGCGTCCCGACGACGATCAGAACGGTGTTGAGGTAATAGGAGCCGAACGGGGCCGCGTTGAGCACTTCGGTGAAATTGTCAAGGGTGGGGGCCGCAACCGTCTTCAGGTCGACCGCCGCGTCCTGCGGCAGGAAGGCGGTGCGCACCATCCAGAGCAGCGGGATCAGCCAGACCAGCACCAGGAGATACATGACGCCGTGGAAAACCGCGGTGCCCGCCGAACGTTTCGCCCTGACGCCGCGGAAGGCCGCCGCGGTCTCCGTCCCTTTTGCGCCGGCGCCGTGAAAAGCGGCGACCGCTTCCGAACTTTTGGCTTTCATGTCCGAGTCCTCCTCAGCTGTAAAAGATTTTTTTATCCTGCCGGAAGAAGCTGACCGCCGAGACCAGCAGAAGCAGGACGACCAGGACGGCGGTAATCGCGGAGGCCTTTCCGGTATCCCAAAAATCGAATCCTGTCTGGTAGACGTAATAAAGGAGCATGTTGCTGGAATTGTTCGGCCCGCCGTCGGTCATCAGGTACAGGTAGTCCACGATCTTGTAGGCGTCCGTCAGCGCGATGATCAGCGCGAACAGGGTGATCGGCTTCAGCAGCGGCCAGGTGATCCTGCGGAAAATGCAGAAGGGGCCCGCCCCGTCTATCCGGGCCGCCTCATAGACTTCGGCCGGTATGTTCTGCAGACCGGACAGGTAAAAGACCATCAGATACCCGGCCTGCTTCCAGATCAGCATCACGATGACGGCGGGCAGAACCGTGGAGGGGGTCCCGAGCAGGTTCCATTGATCGTTGAGCATCCCGATCAGCCCGTACTGCGGCGTGTAGATGAACAGCCAGATGTTGGCGGCGGCGATCATCGGGAGGATGACCGGATAGAAGAAGGCGAGCCGCACCACCCACTTCCCGTGCTTCGCCGTATTCGCGAAGACCGCCATCGCGGCCGCGAGGGCGATGTCGATCGGAATGGTCACCGCCGCGACGATGAGATTGTTCCAAAACGCCTGCCGGAAGACGCCGTCCTGAAACAGTCCGGCATAGTTTTTCAGCCCGACGAAAATCGATTGGGCGCCGGTGGTAAGATTTTCGCTGAACAGGCTGCCGACGAGCGTCCGAAACACCGGATACAGCGTAAAAACGCATAAAAACAGGAACGACGGAAGGATCAGCGCCCAGGCTGTTATCGCAGTCACTGTCTTTTTTTTCGCAGTCCTTCGATCCATGAATCTCCCTCCATTTCCAAGCGCAAGCCTTCGGCGGGATCCCGCCGAAGGCTCTTGTGTCCGCTTGCGTCCGCCCGTTACTTCCGATAGGGCTTCAGATAACCTTCGGCTTCCGTCTGGGCATCCCCAAGCGCCTGTTCCACGGTTTTGGAACCGGTGAGCGCGTTCTGGATGTTGTCCTCCACCGCTTTCGTCACCTTTCCGTTTTCATGGGTGGAAAGCTCGGCGGCCGCGTATTCCAGCTGGTCCCGCGCGACGGTCGCGTACGGGAAGTCCTTCGCGTACTTTTTCATCACGTCCGTTTCATAGGCGGATTTCCGCGGGGCCACATAACCGGTGTCGATGCTCCACTGGGCGATCCGCTCGGGCGTGGTCATCCATTTGACGAATTCCCATGCGGCCTGCTGGTTCGCTTCCGGTTTGTCCCTGAAAATATAGAAGTTGCCGCCGCCGGTCGGCGAGCCGAAGGTGTCCTTTTTCGGCAGCATCGAGACGCCGAAGTCGAACTTGGCCTTGTTTTTGACGTTGGTCAGGTTGCCGGTCGTATGGTACATCATCGCCGTTTTGCCCTCGGTAAAGTCGGTCGGGGCGGTCGCCCATTGGATCGTCCCTTTCGGCATGACGCCGCTGTCGGCCAGGCTTTTCCAGAAAGTGAGGCCCTTCACCGCTTCGGGAGAGTCGAAATAGACCTCGTCGCCGTCGGTGTTCATCAGGTTCTTTCCGTTCTGCTGCAGCGTGAAGGTCTGCAGCATCCAGTAGGCGTAATCCGTCGAGGGGATCTCGATCCCGGCGCGGCCGGGCTTCGTGAGCTTTTTCGCGTAATCCATCATCTCGTCCCAGCTGGAAGGCCCTTTGTCCGGGTTCAGCCCGGCTTCCTTGAAGGCGTCCTTGTTGTAATACAGGACGATGGTGCTGCGCTGGAACGGAACGGCCCAGGTCTTTCCCTTCGCCTGCGTGTTCAGCAGGAAGCCGGGATAAAAGTCGTCGATCAGTTTTTTCGTGTCCTCTTTCCTGTCGTTTTTCGCGACGGTGTCGATATCGACGATCGCGTTCAAATCGAGGAGGGAGAACAGATCCGTCGAAAACATGATCGCGACGTCCGGGCCGGTGCCGCTTTTCAGACCGGTCTGGACCTTTGTGCGCGTGTCGGCGTAGCTGCCGGTGTACACGGGGTTGACCTTGATTGCGGGATGTTCCTTGTTGAAGTCCGCGCAGAGCTGGTCGATGATTTTGGTGAGGGGGCCGCCGACGCTGACCGGGTAATAGAAGTTGAGGTTCACGTTGGAAGCGGAGGCGCCGCCCGCGGCCTGGGAACCGCCGGCCGACTGTGCGGAAGAGCACGCCGTCAGCGGGGCGGCGGCCATGCTGAGCGCCAGAAAAACAGCCAGGATCTTTTTCAGTTTCATGGTCTTAAAGGACTCCTTTCGCTTTTGACTGCGGTTGATTGGGTTTTGAGATCGGCGGTTGTATCATTACAGGAACAAAACGGAGGGCCTTCCAAATTCCTTGGCCGGGCGAACGGTTTCCGCCGCTTCCGTTTGCGGAAAGGCCCGGAGCAGAAGATCTTTGCCCTCCCGCAGCTTCCTCAGCGGCGTGCCGACGTTGTATTCCAGGATCAGTCTCAGCTCCGGCCGGCATCCGCTCAGCGCGCGGAAAACGGACTTCCACGGCACGGTGCCCTCCCCGATCGGCAGATGGGAATCGGCGCCGCCGTCGTTGTCATGGAGATGGACGGCATAGAGCAGCGGCCGGAGCCGGGCGATGGTTTCAGGCAGGTCCCACCCGCACATGTTCGCGTGCCCGACGTCCAGAAGGCATCCGACCCCGCCGCCGAACGCCTTGAAAAAGCGGATGAATTCCTCCTGCGTAAAAATGGATGTTTCGGCGTTCCCCACATTTTCCACCAGCAGCCGCGTCCCATAGGATCCGTTGAAGCGGCACAGGGCGCCGATCGCCTCCGCGGCCCGTTCCCGCGCGGCCTTTTTATCAAACGCGGGCGTCTGGCAGAAGCCGGGGTGAATCACCACATGCCCGGCGCGGATGGAGGCCGCGAACACGATCGAGCTTTGATAGGCTTCCAGCGCGGCCTTCCTCGCCTGCGCGTTTTCACTGGTCAGGTTCATATCCCAGGCCGGCGTGTGGACGGAAAAGGCGAACGGCTTCGCGCCCAGCATTCTGGCAATGTCCCCCGCCCGGTTTTCAAACTCATCCCACTCGGGGCCGTCCAGCATCAGCTCGACGGCGTCCGCCCCGTAACGGGCCAGTTCGTCGATGTTCTCCGAAAGCCGGCCGCCAAGCCTGCAAAGGTCGGAATAGTAAATCTGCATTCTGTACCCCTTTATTAATTATTAATATTCTTGATTCATAACACAATCAAACAACAGGTCCATTATAGGGTTGTGTCCCCAATCTATAAAGTTACATTGCGTAAAAGCCCCTTTATATTTTTGTTAAATATTATTTGACGTATTGATTTATTTTCAATGTATTGTATACTAATAATTAATAATAATAAACAGGAGAAGGGGTTCCCATGAACCGTCGCGGCCCGACCACTTCCGATATCGCAAAACTGGCCGGCGTTTCCCAGTCCGCCGTTTCCATCATCCTGAATCATTCTGAAGACGCGCATTTCTCGCCGGATACCGTCCGAAAGGTGCTCAACGCGGCGGAAGAGCTCGGCTACAAAAAGAGGCCGAGAGCGGCAAGGTCCGCGCTCGCCGTTCCGAAGGACACCCTGCTGATCCTGTGCCCCGTCCTCTCGAACTCCTATTACGCCTCGCTGGTCCAGTCCGTCGAGCAGGAAGCCTCCGCCAAGGGATATTTCACGATCTCCTGCAACACCTACCGGGACATCCGCCGGGAGCGGGCGATCCTTTCGCGGCTTGCCGGAAGCGGCCTGTGCGGCATCGTCTTCACGTTCGTCCCGCAGTCCTGCGAACTGGTGGAGGAAATCAACCGCACGATCCCGGTTGTTGTGATCGGCGACCGGAACACGTCCATCAGCGTCGATACCGTCGAGATGGACAGCGTCCGGTCCGGGACTCTGGTGGCGGAACACCTCATCAAGCTCGGCCACAGGAACATCGCGTTCGTTTCCACCACGCTGAACGAACAGAACGCGGTCCGCCTGAACCGCCTGGAAGGAATCCGAAAGGTTTTCCGGGAATCCTGCCCCGGAGGAAGCGTCACGGTGCTTTCGGAAAACGTCACGTCGGAAGAAGATCTGCAGGACATGACCGTCGAGCAGAACATCGGGTTCCGCCTGACGAACGGGATGCTGGAAAGCCGCCAAAACATCACCGCCGTGGTCGCGGTGAACGACATGGTGGCCTACGGCGCGGCGACCGCGATCCTGCAGGCCGGCTTTTCGGTTCCAAGGGATTACAGCGTCTGCGGGTTCGACAACAACTTTCCCTCCCAGCTCCCGCAGATTCTTCTGACAACGGTCGAGCATTTCATCCGGGAAAAAGGGCACAACGCCGTGAATATCCTGGACAGGCGCATCCGGTCCGGAGAGGTGCAGGCCGAAAGCATCACCCGGGTGGAATATCAGCCGAGACTGATCGTGAGAAAATCCACGGCGAAGCCGAGAGCGCTCTGATTTTGCCGGCCGACCCGCCGCGCCCCCTTCGGCGGCGGGGATTGCCGAAGGATGATCCGATAAGCACAAGCGCGCGGAGAGCTTTCGCTTTTGAGCGCGCAAAAACGGCGCCTCCAGCGGCTTTCGAATCGCCGTGAAAGGCGCCGTTTGCGCGCCCTGTCGGAACCGGGGAACGCCCGCGTGCCGCCGCACGCGGACGGCCCGCCGTCACCGGCCGACAGCCCCGGCCGTATCCTTGTCGAACAGATGGATTTCCCCGCGGTCCAGGTCGACCCGGATGCGGTCCATCTCCTTCGCGTCAACATGCGGCGGCGCCTTCACGGTCAGCTTCGCGGGTCCGCTGGTCAGGTACAGATAGGTTTCGGAGCCCATCTGCTCCGCGAGATCGACCACCGCGTCCAGAACCGCCGGCTCCTGCCGGGTTCCTTCGGTTTTTTCATGATGCACATGGAGATTTTCCGGACGGATCCCCAGCACCGCCTCTTTTCCCGCATAACTCTTCAGCAGCTCCGGCGAAAACCTGTCCTCCGGGATTCCGATCGCGGTTTCGCCGAAGCGGGCGACGGTCCGCCCGCCCTCGTTTTCGATGACGACGGGAAGGAAATTCATCTGCGGCGAACCGATAAAACCGGCGACGAACATATTGACGGGATTGTCGTAGAGATTCTGCGGGGAATCCACCTGCTGGATCAGGCCGTCCTTCATCACGACGATGCGGTCGCCCATGGTCATCGCCTCGATCTGGTCGTGGGTCACATAGACGAACGTGCTGCCCAGCCGCTTGTGGAGCTTGATGATCTCGGAGCGCATGGCCATCCGCAGCTTTGCGTCGAGATTGGACAGGGGCTCGTCGAGCAGGAACACCGAGGGGTTCCGCACCATCGCGCGCCCGAGCGCGACGCGCTGCTTCTGCCCGCCGGAAAGGGATTTCGGCTTCCGCCCGAGCATCTCCTCGATGCCCAGGATTTTCGCCGCGTCCTCGACTTTCCGCCGGATCTCCTTTCGGGGCGTTTTGCGCAGTTCCAGACCGAACGCCATGTTTTTATAGACGGTCATGTGCGGGTACAGGGCGTAATTCTGGAACACCATCGCGATGTCCCGGTCCTTCGGTTCGACCTCGTTGACCAGCTCGTCCCCGATATAAAGCTCCCCTTCGGAAATATCCTCCAGCCCCGCAATCATGCGCAGGGTCGTGGATTTCCCGCAGCCGGAAGGACCCACAAAGACAATAAACTCCTTGTCCCTGATCTCCAAATTCAGCCCTTTGACGGCGGTGAAATCGCCGGGATATGTCTTGGTGACGTTTCGAAATTTGATGCTTGCCATTTGCCGTACCTCCGATGGAAAAATAATGACGACGGGGATCGGTGCGCCCGCAAATCCTTCCGGGGCCTTTCCCGCGCGGAATCGGCGGGGACTTCGCCCGCCCTTGAATCAAGGCCATTATATCCGATTCCGTCCGGACGTAAAGGCTCTTTGTCTTAAATCAATGTAAAATTGAATTTTACATTGATTTAAGACTCTTTTGGGGAGGGAAGCTCCGTTCTCACAAGAATCCGGCGGCGAAACGGCGCTCGTTCGATTCCGCCCTGCACGCCGGACGGTCTGCCGATGGACCGCGCACCGCGGACATATTCGGCAAAAATGACGGTGAATCCTTGACAAAATTCATCAATCGCGGTATTCTTATGTAAAATTAAAGATGAAACTATGAAGAAATTCCCCTGTTTCCGAAAAGGGAGAGGATTATTCTTTGTTTTTTTAAATATTTTATTAAAAAAAATTCAAAAAATGAGAGGAGTTAGAAAAATGATTCTGATGAAACGCTTGCTCGTGGGGGCCCTGGCCGGCACGATGGTGCTGAGCATGGCCGCCTGCGGCGGCAACGCACCCGCTTCCAGCGCGGCACCGGCCGGCAGCGGCGCGGCGGCTTCGGCCGGCGGAACGCTGAACGTGATGGTGGAGGTGGAAGTGGCAACGCTGGACCCGCAGATCGCCACGGACGGAACCAGCTTCGAGGTGATCGCCAACTACACCGACGGCCTGATGCAGATGGATAAAAACGGCAAGGCGGTGCCTGCCCTCGCCGAAAAGACCGACGTCAGCAAGGACGGCAAGACCTATACCTTCCATCTGCGCGACGCCAAGTGGAGCAACGGCGATCCCGTCACAGCCGACGACTTCGTCTTCGGCTGGCAGCGCGCCGCCGATCCGAAAAACGCCTCCGAGTATTCCTATATGCTCAGCGACATCGGCCAGATCAAGAACGCCGCGGATGTGATCGCCGGCAAAAAGCCGCTCACGGACCTGGGCATAAAAGCCGTGGACGACAAGACCCTGGAAGTCCAGCTGAACGTGCCGGTTTCCTATTTCCAGAGCCTGATGTATTTCCCCACCTTTTACCCGGTAAACCGCAAATTCTATCAGAGCCTGCCCGCGGGGACTTTCGCCACCAGCCCCAAAACGGTGCTCAGCAACGGCGCGTTCGTCCTGGACAGCTATGAGCCCGCCGCCCAGTCCTTCAGCCTGGTAAAAAACAAGAATTACTACGACGCGGGCAAGGTCAAGCTGGACGGCCTGAAATATCAGGTGATCAAGGACAGCCAGCAGGCCTTCATGAGCTATCAGAACGGCGATCTGGATATCGTTAAGCTCAGCGGCGATCAGGTCGACCAGGTGAAGGACGACCCCGAGCTGAAAGTGGTCGGCGCCGGCTATCTGTGGTACCTCACCATGAACAGCCATGATGTGCCCGCCCTGAACAACGTGAACATGCGTCTGGCCCTGAGCAACGCGCTCAACCGCAAGTCAATTGTGGACGACGTGGTGAAGGACGGTTCGGTCGCCACCTACACCGCCGTGCCGCCGCAGTTCGCCGCCGGCCCGGACGGCAGCGACTTCAGCGCCGACCAGAACAAATTCAAGGACGTCTGCGCCGACGACACCGCCAAGGCCGCCCAGTACTATGCGAAGGCCAAGAAGGAGCTCGGAAAGGACAAATTCTCCTTTGAGCTGCTGCTGGAGGATCAGACCGAAACGCAGAACGTCGCCGCCGTGCTGAAAGAGCAGATCGAGAAAGCTCTGCCGGGCGTCACCCTGAACCTGAAGGTGGAACCCAAGAAGCAGCGCGTCGAGGATATCCAGAACGGCAAATACCAGGTCTGCCTGACCCGCTGGGGCCCCGACTACGCCGATCCGATGACCTACCTCGGCATGTGGGTAACCGGCAACGACAACAACTACGGCCTGTGGAGCAACAAAAAATATGATTCCATCATCGCCGACTGCACGACCGGCGCCTATGTTTCCGATCCCAGCGCCCGCTGGAAAGCCATGTACGACGCCGAAAAAATCGTCATGGACGAGGCCGTGATCGCGCCCGTTTACACCAAGGCGGACGCCAACATGATCAAATCCGGCGTTACCGGAATCGAATTCCACCCCGTGGCGCTCAACCGCGTGTACAAAAGCGCGGCAAAGGGCTGACGGAGCGGCCTTTCACCCAAGCGCTGCCCGCGCAGCGGCTTTGAATCATCTCAAGGCCGCTGCGCTTTTTGAAACTTACAGAAAGAGGGACTACAGTGAAACGCTATATCTTAAAGCGGGTGCTGATTTCCCTGTTTACCCTGCTGACCATCACCCTGGTGCTGTTTCTGCTGCTGCAGCTGATGCCCGGCTCGCCGTTCAACGACGAAAAGCTCAACGACGACCAGCGCGCCGTGCTCAACGCCAAATACGGGTTGGATCAGCCCCTGTACATACAGTTCGGCCGGTATGTGGTCAATCTGACCAGAGGCGACTTCGGGGTAAGCTACAACATCAGCAAAAACACACCCATCAGCCAGCTTGTCCAAACCCGCCTGCCCATCAGCATCAAGATCGGCGGCATGGCCGTCGGCCTGGGGGCTTTGGCGGGCCTCCTGCTGGGGATCGTGGCGGCCCTGAACAGCAATACGCTGCTGGACAGCCTGTGCACCGTCGTTTCGGTGCTGGGCGTTTCGGTCCCAAGCTATGTGTTCGCCCTGGCGCTCAGTTACAGCTTCGGCTTCAAGCTGAGCTGGCTGCCCATGCTGTACAATTTGAAGGCCCCCTTCCAGTCCAGCATCATGCCGAGCATCGCGCTGAGCATGTTCACCTTGGCCTCCATCGCCCGGTTCACCCGCAACGAGATGGTCGAGGTGATGGGCAGCGACTTCATGCTGCTGGCGGAAAGCAAGGGCGTCAGCGGCGCGCCGCTGATCGTGCGCCACGCGCTGCGCAACACGCTGATCCCGATCATCACGGTGCTGGCGCCGCTGATCGTGGACCTGATGACCGGCAGCCTTGTGGTGGAAAAGATCTTTTCGATCCCCGGCGTGGGCAGCCTTCTGGTAACGGCCATCCAGTCGAACGATTACAACGTGGTCATCGCGCTCAGCTTCATTTACAGCGCGATGTACATCGGCATTATGCTCGCGGTGGACATCCTGTACGGGATCATCGACCCGCGCATCCGCTTGGCGAAGGACTCCGGGGGCGACCAGCCGGGCCGCCCCGGCTTCCTGGCCCGCTGGGCGAGGGTGCTGGGCATTTCCAAGCCCAAGCGGAAGGCGGTGAGCGCTCTTGAGTGAAAAGGCTGAGGGCACGGCGACGGCACTGCCCGGGGATTTTGCCTTTTCGCCGGACGATTTCGAGCTGGTCGGCGGCGAGCCGGAAGCCCATATCGACTCCGGCTTTTCGAGCGACAGCTACTGGAAAGACGTGCGCCGCCGCTTCTTCTCCAACAAGGGCGCGGTGGTGGCGCTCGTCTTCATCGCCGCGATCGTCCTGTTCGCGGTGATCGGCCCGCAGATCAGCGGCTACGGCTACGCCGACCAGACCCTGCTGCACAGGAATTTCGCGCCGCGGGTGCCGGTCCTGGAAAACTGGGGCGTTTTCAACGGCGACGAGTCGCTGCACACCACCTCCGGCTCGCGGATCGTAAACGGCTACAAGAGCAAGGGCCTGACGGATGTGTATTACTGGTTCGGCAGCGACACCCTGGGCCGCGACATCTGGACCCGCGTGTGGGAAGGGACCCGCGTGTCCCTGGGCATCGCGGTGGTCAGCGCCATCATCGATATGACGTTCGGCATGTGCTACGGCCTGATCAGCGGCTACTTCGGCGGCATGGTGGACAGCGTGATGCAGCGCTTTGCCGAAATCAACAACGGGATCCCGCGGCTCGTGATCGTGACCCTGCTTCTGCTGGTCCTCAAGCCCGGCTTCGCCACCATTGTTCTGGCCCTGGTCATCACCGAGTGGATCAACATGAGCCGCATCGCCCGGGCCGAGATGCTCAAGCTCAAGGAACAGGAATTCGTGCTGGCCAGCCGGACGCTCGGCGCGAAAGACTTTACCATCATCTTCAGCGAGGTCCTGCCCAACATCATCGGGCAGATCATCACGCAGCTGATGTTCAGCATCCCAACCGCCATCTTCACCGAGGCGTTCCTGAGCTTTGTGGGGCTGGGGATCCCGGTGCCCCAGTGCAGCCTGGGCTCGCTGATCAGCGACGCGTTCAACAGCTTCACGACCCATCCCTACCAGATCGTGCCGCCCATCGTGGTCCTCGCGCTGCTGATGCTCTGCTTCAACATGCTGGCGGACGGCCTGCGGGAAGCGTTCGACCCCAAGCTCAAGGAAATGTGAGGCGCGGCAGATGGAACAGAAAACCAGAGAAAAAGTGTTGGAAATCCGCGGCCTCTCCATTACCTTCCGGACGACGGCGGGTCCGGTGCACGCGATCCGGGGCGTGGATATCGACCTGTACCGGGGCGACACGCTGGCGGTCGTGGGCGAAAGCGGCAGCGGCAAGTCCGTCACCATGAAAGCGGCCATGGGAATCCTCGACAAGAACGCCCGGGTGGACTCCGGGACCATCCGGTTCACCTACCACCACGACGACGGAACCCCGCAGACCGTGGACATCCTGAAGATGAAGAAGCGCGAGCTGCGCCGCCACATCAACGGCAAGCGCATCGCGATGATCTTCCAGGACCCGATGACAAGCCTGGACCCCACCATGTCCATCGGCAAGCAGATCATCGAGGGAATGCTGTGGCACCGCCGCGCCACCAAGGCCGAGGCGTGGAGCACGGCCGTCCGGCTGCTGGACGAGGTGGGCATTCCGGAGCCGGAGAAGCGGATGAAGAACTACCCGCATCAGCTTTCCGGCGGCATGCGCCAGCGCGTGGTGATCGCCATCGCCCTGGCGTGCGACCCGGAGCTGCTCATCTGCGACGAACCCACGACGGCGCTGGACGTAACCATACAGGCCAAGATCCTCGAGCTGATCCAGCGCATCCAGAAGGAGCGGGGCATCAGCGTGGTCTATATCACCCACGATTTCGGCGTGGTGGCCAAGGTGGCGGACTATGTGGACGTGATGTACGCCGGCAAGATCGTGGAAAAGGGAACGGTGGACGAGATTTTTTACGATCCCCGCCATCCGTACACCTGGGGCCTGCTCAGCGCCATGCCGGACCTGGACACCGCCGACGAGCGCCTCTACACCATCCCGGGTTCGCCGCCAAACCTGCTGCACAAAGTGCCGGGCGACGCGTTCGCCCCCCGCAACCCGTACGCCCTTCGGATCGACAAACGGGCCGAACCTCCCATGTTCAAGGTAAGCGAAACCCACTACGCCGCGACCTGGCTGCTGGATAAACGGGCACCCCGCGTCGCGATGCCCGCCGAGCTTCGCCGACGCATTCAGCGAATGGAGAAAGGGGAGGAGCAGCATGCATCCAAAGTCCGGTGAGCCCATTTTGAAGGTGTGCGGCCTGAAACAGTATTTTCAGGTGAGCGGCCGGTTTACCGTGCGCGCGGTGGACGGGGTGGACTTTGTGATTTATCCCGGTGAGACTTACGGCCTGGTCGGCGAATCCGGCAGCGGAAAAAGCACCATCGGCCGCAGCCTGATCCGGCTGTACGACCCCACCGCCGGCAGAATCGAATTCGACGGCATGGATATCTCCGGCAGAATGAGCCGGGGCGATACCGAGCGGCTGCGCACCGAGATGCAGATGATCTTCCAGGACCCGATGGCCTGCCTGAACCCCCGCAAAAAGGTGGGCGAGATCATCGCCCAGGGGCTGGACATCCACCATCTGTACCGGAACCGGACCGAACGGACGGACAAGGTGGCGGCCATGCTGGAAAAGGTGGGTCTGGCCCCCGAGCACGCCGACCGTTACCCCCACCAGTTCAGCGGGGGCCAGCGCCAGCGCGTCGGCATCGCCCGGGCCCTGATCATGAACCCCAAGCTGGTGATCGCCGACGAGTGCATCAGCGCGCTGGACGTGTCCATTCAGGCGCAGGTCGTGAACCTGATGAAGGACCTGCAGACGCAGACCGGAACCACCTATCTGTTCATCGCCCACGATCTGTCCATGGTCAAGTATATCTCGGACCGCATCGGCGTGCTGCATCTGGGGCACCTCCTGGAAACCGGCAGCACCGAGGAGATCTTCAATCATCCGGTGCATCCCTACACGCGCAGCCTGCTCAGCGCCATCCCCCGCCCCAACCCGCGGGTGGAAAAGGACCGCGTGGCCCAAAGCTACGACTATAAGGCCGAGGGCGTGGACTATCGGAAGGGAACCCGCCATCATCTGGGCGGCCAGCACTATGTGCTGGCCACGCCGGAGGAACTCGCCCGGTGGACGAACGGCGAATGAGCTTCCCCTCTCCCCTCCCTTCCGCGCTTCGCCGCGGCGGATTTTGCGCGCTTTTCCCTTTTTTACTTGCGGACCGGCCGGATTCTGCTTATAATAAGGAAGAATCCGGAACCGCATGAATGAAAATGGAAAGACTCGTGAGTGGAATTGAAAATAGGCATTTTTGACTCGGGAATCGGCGGCATCACGGTCCTTCATCAGGCCTGCCGCTCGCTGCCGCGGGAAGAATATCTTTACTTCGCGGATGTGGACCACGTCCCCTACGGCACGAAAAAAAAAGAAGAGATCATCGGCTATGTGGACGACGCGTTCGGCTTTATGATGACCAAAAACGTCAAGGCGATTGTGGTCGCGTGCAACACGGCCACCAGCGTGGCGATCGGCCGCCTCAGGAAAAAATACAGGATCCCGATCCTCGGGATGGAGCCGGCCGTGAAGCCCGCGGTCCGGCGGAACAACGGGAAACGGGTTATGGTCGTCGCCACGCCCGTCACGCTGCGGGAGGAGAAGCTGAAAAATCTGCTGACCGCGGTGGATGAGAATCACGTCGTCGATCTCCTTGCGCTTCCGAAGCTGGTGTCCTTTGCGGAAAGGGGCGAATTTGACTCGGCGGAGCTCAGAAAGTATCTCGCGGAAGCATTTTCGCCGTATCGTCTCGGGGATTATTCCGCGCTTGTGCTGGGTTGCACGCATTTCAACTACTTCAAGGACACGTTCCGGAAGATGTTTTCCGCCGACGCGGACCTCATTGACGGATGCGCCGGGACCGTCAACCACTTGGCGGAGGTGCTCCGGGAAAAGGGACTCCTCGAAAACAACGCGCGCAGCGTGGAGTATTATGTTTCAAAAAGAAGGGTCAGCGACAAGGCCAGCCTGCGGCGGATCGAAGCACTGCACCGCAGGCTGGATCAAATGCTGACGTATTAGCGGACCCGGACGGACCGTTCCGGGATTGACAGAACCCGGGCGATGGGTTACACTATGGACAAACGAGTCAGGAAGACTTTTTGGGAAACGTGCGATATTTCAGGAAAACCACGAAGGGAACCCGCATGAATGCGGCCCCTTTTGTGGCTTTTATTATTCCGGGATCCGCGCGGAAGGAACGGCCCGCGAGGACCCGGAAGAAAAAGAATGGGGCGCATGGGAATGCATGAACTGCCGGTGGTGCTCGACATCATCCGCGTCGCGGACGAAGCGGCCGAAAAGAACGGCTTTCGGAAGATCACGAAGATCGACCTGGTCATCGGCGAGCTTTCTTCCATCGTGGACGAATCGGTGCAGATGTATTTTGAAATCGCGGCGAAGGACGGCCCGTGCTCCGGTGCGGAGCTTGTGTTCGAGCACCGGCCCGCCCTGCTCAAATGCCGGGACTGCGGCAGGACGTTCCCGCACGCAAAAAGTTTTTGCTGCCCCGTCTGCGGCGGCGATTCCGTCCTGGTGAAAGGGACGGGGCGGGAGTTTTACATCCGGTCCGTCGACGGGCAGACATAATCGGAAAATGAAAGGTGAATCTGCATGGAAGTGATTCTGATGAAAGAGCTGCTGGAGGCAAACGACAAACTGGCAGAGGAAAACCGGGCGTATTTTTCGTCCCGGCATCTTCTCGCGGTCAATCTGATGGGGTCTCCCGGGGCGGGGAAAACGACGCTGATCTCCGCCGTCGCGCGGGAACTGCCGGACATCCCGGTCGGCGTGATCGAGGGGGACATCGCGTCGTCCATCGACGCCGAAAGCCTGACAAAACAGGGGATCCCCTCTTCCCAGATCAATACCCGCGGCGAATGTCATCTGGATTCCCGCGTTATCCGCCAGGGAGCGGACCGGATCGACATGAGGGACGGCATCGTCTTTATCGAAAACGTCGGGAACCTGATTTGCCCGGCCGAATTCGACCTCGGCGAAAACATCCGCCTGCTTGCCGCAAGCGTGCCGGAAGGCGACGACAAGCCGTTCAAATATGTCCCGATGTTCAGCTACGCCGACGCGGTCGTGCTGACCAAGTGCGACCTCAGGGATGCCGTCGGCTTCGACGGCCCGAACTTCCTGAGGGGCCTGCGCGCCGTTTCGCAGGCGCCCGTCTTTGAGGTCAGCCTGAAGAAAGGCCGGGACGGAGAAGGGATCGGGGCCGTCGCCGCCTACCTGCGGGAACAATACGAGGCTCTTGCAACGGGGCCGCGCGAAAACTGATCCGAACAGACAAGCCGGAGGGCGGGCCGATCGGCCCGCCCTCCGGCTTTCACGGAGCTGCGGCTGCGTCAGGAGAATTTCTTCTGCAGGCGCAGGCTGTTCAGAAAATCGGGCGAAAGCAGAATCTGCTCCGCTTTCGGGAGCGTGATCCCGAGCGCTTCCCGCAAAACGTCCTCCACGCTCTCCACCGGCGTGATCCGGATCCGGTCCCGGACCTCCTGCGGGATCTCCCTGAGATCCTCGAGGTTGTCCTTCGGAATCAGGACCCGCGTGATGCCCGCGCGGTCGGCGGCCAGCAGCTTTTCTTTGAGGCCGCCGATCGGCAGCACCTTGCCCCGCAGCGTGATTTCGCCGGTCATGGCCAGGTGCGGGTCCACCGGGATGCCGGTCACGAGCGAGGAAAGCGCCGTGAAGATCGTGATGCCGGCGGACGGACCGTCCTTCGGCACGGCGCCCGAGGGGACGTGGATGTGGATGTCGCGGTCCTTGAACTGCACGGCGTTGCCCGGCAGACGGGATTTGAGCAGGCTCAGCGAGATGCGCGCCGATTCCTTCATCACGTCGCCGAGCTGACCGGTCAGGATCACCTGGTTGCTGCCGGGCATCTCGGTCGCTTCGATGAACAGGATCTCGCCGCCGACCGGCGTCCACGCGAGGCCGGTCACAACGCCGGGGGCGTTGGCCTCCTGCGCCACGTCGTGGCGGAAAACCCTGCGCCCGAGGATCTCCTCCAGGTCCTCCGTCCGAACGGCGAACGGCTTCGCCGCGGTCCCGGAAACGATCTTTTCCGCGGCGGTGCGCGCGATGACGTCCAGCTGCTTTTTCAGGCCGCGGACGCCGGCTTCCATCGTATAGTCGGAAATGATCGTCTTGAGGGTGCCGTCCCCGATCTCGACGTCGCCGTCTTTCAGGCCGTTTTCCTCCATCGCCTCCGGGATCAGATGGTCCCGCCCGATATGGAATTTTTCGTCCGCCGTATAGCTGGAAAGCTCGATGATCTCCATGCGGTCGAGCAGCGGCGCCGGGATGGTTTCCAGCGTGTTTGCCGTCGCGATGAAGAAGACGTTGGACAGGTCGTACGGCAGATCGAGGTAATGGTCGGTGAACGTGTTGTTCTGCTCGGGGTCCAGAACCTCCAGCAGGGCCGCCGCCGGGTCGCCGTTGTAGCCCGTCATCAGCTTGTCGACTTCGTCGAGCACCATGACCGGGTTCATCACCCCGGCCTTTTTGATGCTTTCGATGATGCGGCCCGGCATCGCGCCGATATAGGTCCTGCGGTGGCCGCGGATCTCGGCCTCGTCGCGGATGCCGCCGAGGCTCAGGCGGACGTATTTGCGCCCGAGCGCCTGCGCGATGCTTTTTCCGAGGCTGGTTTTTCCGGTCCCGGGCGGGCCGACCAGGAGCAGGATCGAACCCTGCTTGTTCTGCTTGAGCTGCATCACGGCAAGATGCTGAAGGATGCGCTTTTTGACCTTTTCCAGCCCGTAGTGCTGCTCGTCGAGCAGGCGGCGGGCCTCCTTCAGGCTGACGGGCTCGGTCTTTTCGACCCGCCACGGCAGCGCGACCAGCAGGTCGAGGTAATCGCGGGTGATACCGTAATCCGGGCTGGCCGGGTTCTGGTTTTCGAGCTTTTCCACCTCGTCCAGCGCCGCCCGGCGGATCTCCTCCGGCATATGCGCCTTGTCGATCAGCGCGCGGTAATCCTTGCCGCCGGGCTTGCCGGCCTTGCCGCCGCCCTCGCCGAGCTCCTCCTGAATCGCCTTGAGCTGCTCGCGCAGGATCGCCTCCCGGTAATTCCGGTTGGTCTTTTCGTTAAACCGCTGCGACAGTTCGATCTGGAGCCGGATGGACTCCCGGTAGCGCAGGAAATAATCGATGAACGTCAGGCAGCGGGTCTTCAGCGAAGACGTTTCCATCAGCGAATACTGCTCCTCGCTCGAAAGCGGGATCAACTGGCAGATCGAACCGATCAGGACGTTCAGGTCCTCGATCTCGTCGATCGCCTTCACAAGATGCCCCGCGTTCCTGAATTTGGCCCCGATCTCATGCACGATCTTCCGGATATACGCGAGCATCTGCCTGCGGCTGTTCTGGTCCAGGTCGATCACGTCCGGCAGCGGGGCGACGGTCCCGTCGATCCTGCCGCCGCGGACGGTGAGTCCGGAAACTTCGACGCGGTCGCCGGTCTTGACCACGATCCGCGGTTCTTTTTCGTCCGCCGGCACCTCCAGGATCTCCACGGCGATGCCGGTTTTATAAAAATCGTCCGCCGTCAGCGGCTGGTCCCCCCCGCGGCGCTTGGTGGGGAGAGCCGCGAAGGTTTCCCCCTCCGCCCGCGCCTCAAGGATCTTCCGGCCGTCCAGGGAGCCGAGCCGGATCGCGCATGTCATTCCCGGCAGCAGGACAAGATTTTCAATCGGTAGAATCATCATAGATTCCTTCTTTCTTAAATGAACATTCGTTTAACCGCTGCGGCCGATATGCGCCGCCCGTCCGTACCCGGAGAGCGGCATCGGCTTCCGGCGGGGCCCTCAGAATTTTTGGATCAGGGCCTTCTGGATCATCCGGATCAGCTCCTCGAGCCGGTCCGGCGCGGATTTGTCGGACTCGCTGTGACAGGCGATCCGCTTGACGGGGGCGAACAGGATCGCGTACAGATTGTCGGTGTCGAAATCGCCCAGAACGTGTTTTTGCTTCAGTTCCGTCAGCAGCCGGTTCAGATAGGCCGACCCCCGCACCGTATTGCAGCTGTTGCAAAGCGCCGGGCAGGTATCGAACTGTTCGATGAAATAAAAGACTTCCCGGTTCTGGACGATGTAGCCGTAATACCGGCGGACAAGCCGCTCGATGATTTCCGCTCCGTCCATCCCCGGACGAACACACCCGGCCAGCGAATGGACGGCGTCGTCGGTACATTCCTGATAAATATCCTGCAGCATGGCTTCCTTGTTGTCGTAATAAATATAGACGGTGGCCGGGGAAACGCCGGCGGTCCGGGCGATTTTTGCGATCGAAGCCCCCTGGAATCCTTCCTCCAGGATCAGCCGGACCACCGCGTTTTTGATGCTCTGCTGTTTTTCATCGTCTTTTTTCCGCGTATCGATCACCTGATTTCCTGCTTCTTCCGGGCTTGCTTCTATAATAAACGATCATTCGTTTATTGTCAAGGGCAAAGTCATTCTTTTTCCGCGCCGGGGCGGCGGCCCCGGGCAACAGGAAGGAACCCCGCCCCAGATTTTGAAAAACGGCCCGCAGATGAGAAAAAAGATTTGCTTGATTCGCCGATTGTGTTACGATAGAAAAGGACGGAGAAAATCCCCTCCGATCTGCCGAACGGATTTTCAGCAAACTTCTGGCGCGGAAAACGACGGGCCGGAGCCGCGGTCCCGTAACAAAACGAACCCGGCTTCGTCCGGCCCCGTCATTTTCCTACAAGACGAAGGAGCGTCGCCATGGCCGAAAAGATCAGCACGGAAGAAAAGATCAAAAGCGTCTACGCCTCCCTGCGGGCTTCGGAGAAAAAGGTGGCCGATTATGCGCTCGGCCGCCTGGACGCCGTCGGGGACCTCTCCATCGCCGCGCTGTCGGGCGGCGCGAAGGTCAGCCAGCCGACGGTTCTCCGCTTCGTGCGGGCGCTCGGGTTCAGCGGCTACCGGGAGTTCAGGATCGCGTTGCTGAAGGAGAAAGCGGGGAGCACGCAGGAAAATGCCTTCGAGCCGCTCGGCGGCTTCGACCTGCGGCCGTGGGACAGGCTGGAGGACATTCCGCTCAAGACCGTCCGCGTTTCCAAAAGCGTTCTGGACGACACCCTGAAATCCGTTTCCCCCGCCGCCTATCGAAAAGCGGTGGCCCTGCTTGCCGGCGCGCGCATCATCGACATCTACTGCGTCGAAAATTCGATCACCCCCGCGAGCGACCTGCTCAACAAGCTGACCTATCTCGGCCTGCGGTGCCGCCTTTACACCGACGGCTACCTGCGGCAGATCTCGGCCGGGCACCTCGAAGCAGAGGACGCCGCCATCGCGTTTTCCTACTCCGGCTCTTCCGCCGATACGGTCAGGGCGCTGAAACAGGCGAAAAAATCGGGCGCGAAGACCATCGCCGTCACCAACATGCAGGATTCCGTCATCGCCGGAAGCGCCGACGTCTGCATTCTGGCGGGAGGAGGAAAAAGCATCATCTACGGCAACGCGATCTTCTCCCGCATTTCTCAGCTCGCCGTCGTGGACATGCTGTATATGGGCGTGATCCTCAGCGATTACGGGCGCTTTTCCAGGGCGCTCGACAAAAGCGGCGCGCTGATCCGCGACCGCGGATATCCGGAAACCGGAGAAAAATAAGCCGAGGACGCGTTCCGCCCTCCGCAGTTGAAAAAATCCCGGAAGCCTTGTTTGTTTTCTACAACGCTTTCGGATTTTTTTGTACTTTTTAACGGAATTTCAGCCAAACCTTTACCTGGATTTAATGGAGTTTTTCCAAACCCGGTGCTACAATAAGCCCGCACTCCCGAGCCGGCGGAATCCCCGCAAGATTTTCCGGCGGGAGTTCGGCTTTTGATGAAAACAAAAATAAAAAGCAAGCGAGGAATCAAAACCGCCGATGAAATATAAACTTTTGACTCCCGGCCCGCTGACGACGACCGACACGGTCAAGGGTGAGATGCTGTCCGACCACTGCACCTGGGACGACGATTACAAAAAGATCACCCGGGAGATCCGGAGCCGCCTGCTGCGGCTCGCCGGGCTGACACCGGACCGGTACACGGTTGTGCTGATGCAGGGCAGCGGCACGTTCGGGGTGGAATCCGTCTTTTCCAGCGTGATCGGCGCCACCGGCAAAGTCCTGATTTGCTCGAACGGCGCCTACGGCGACCGCATGGCCGAAATCTGCAAATGGAACCGCATCCCGTTCGAGCAGTACCGGGAACCCTGCGACCGGATCCCTTCCGCCGCGAAAACCGCGGAGATCCTCGACGGCGATCCGGCGATCACCCATGTCGCCGTCGTCCACTGCGAAACCACGACCGGAATCCTGAACGACATCCAAAGCGTGGGCGCCGTTGCCAAAGCGCGCGGAAAAACGTTCATCGTGGACGCGATGAGCAGCTTCGGCTGCGTGGAAATCCCCGTGGAGGACTGGGGAATCGATTTCCTCATCAGCAGCGCCAACAAATGCATCCAGGGCGTTCCGGGCTTTTCGTTCATCATCGCCCGGAAGGAACCGCTGACGGCGGCGAAGGACACCGCGCGGAGCCTGTCGCTCAACCTGTTCGATCAGTGGCGCACGATGGAAAAAGACGGGAAATGGCGCTTTACTTCGCCGACGCACGCGGTGCTCGCGTTCCGGAAGGCGCTCGACGAGCTCGACCGGGAAGGCGGGATTCCCGCCCGCGGCAGGCGTTACGCCGAAAACAACCGCCTGCTGATCGAGGGGATGGCCCGGCTGGGCATGCGCACCTATATCGGGCCGGGGCACCAGTCCCCCGTCATTGCCACGTTTCTTTATCCCCGGGACGCCGGATTCCGTTTCGACGAGATGTACCGGTACATCAAGGGCCGCGGCTATGTGATCTACCCCGGCAAGCTGACGCGAATTGACACGTTCCGCATCGGCAGCATCGGGGAAATTTACCCGGAAGACATGAAAAGGGTGTGCGGGATCATGAAGGACTTTCTGCAAACCCGCAAAAGGGAGGAAAACTGATGGAAGCGGTTATTTTCGACTGGTCCGGCACAGCGGTGGATTACGGCTGTTTTGCCCCGGTCAAGGCGTTCGCGGAAACGTTCGCGGCATACGGAATCCATCCGACGCCGGAGGAAACGAGGAAGCCGATGGGGATGCGCAAGAAGGACCACCTGCGCGCGATGCTCGCGATGCCCCGCATCGGCGAAAGTTTCGAGCGGTCCGTCGGCCACCCGTGCGGCGAGCAGGACGTTTGCCGCCTGTACGGAATTTTTGAGAAAAATCTGCTGAAAATCCTTTCGTCCTATTCCGAACCGCTTCCGTTCGTGCCGGACACCGTCCGGGAACTGCGCGCACGGGGAATCAAAATCGGCTCGACCACCGGGTACACGGACCGCATGATGGAGCTTGTGGTCCCGGAGGCCAAACGGCTCGGCTACAGCCCGGACCTGTGGGTGACCCCGGACGCCGCCGGGGACCGCGGCAGGCCCTATCCCTATATGATCTTCCGGAACCTGGAACGGCTCCGCGTCACTTCCGTGCGGAAGGCGCTGAAGATCGGCGATACGGTCTCCGATCTTCAGGAGGGCAGGAACGCCGGCGTGTGGACGGCCGGCGTGGTGGTCGGCAGCTCCGAACTGGGGCTTTCCCGCGAAGAATTTGAAGCCCTGCCGCCGGACGAAGCGCAGAGCCGGACGCGGCGGGCCGCCGAAACCTTCTGGAACGCCGGAGCCGATTTCGTGATCCGGGACATGCGCGGGCTGATCCCGCTGATCGAACAGATCGACGCCGCGCCGTGACGCGCGCCGAACGGCGGACCGGTTCCCCCGCTTTGCGCGATGGATCAGGCTCTCAGACTTTCAGGCCCGCCTGCGCGCGGTTGAAATTGATCAGGCAGCCCGCCTGAATGATCCGCCGCTCGTCGGGGGTCAGCGGCGCGATCCGCAGCTCGATCTTTTCGGCGTTCTCCCCGATCACATAGGCTTCGATCCGGGAACAGTCGCCCGAGCCGATCTTCTCGCGGATGCGTGGGACGAACAGATAGCTGCCGTTTTGGAACGGAGGTTCGCCGTCCAGCAGGAACGGGATCATCCCCCAGTTGATCAGGTTGCTGCGGTAGCGCTTGGTGGCGTATTCCCGCGCGATGTTCGCGCTGCCGCCCAGGACCCTCTGGCAGGAGGCGGCCTGCTCCCGCGCGCTCCCGTCGCCGGGCTTAACCGCGTAGATTGCGGAGCCGATCCCGGTCTTCATCGGATCGACCGACCCAAAGCCCCCGATCGACCGGATCCCTGCGAAAACCTTCCGCAGCTCCGGCAGGACCTGTCCGGGGTCCTGCCCGGCAAGGCGCGCCTTTTCCGCCTTCTGCACCGCCTTGGCTCTGCCGACATAGGCCGGATCCTTGCGGGAAAGGGTGAATTCCGCAAGCCCCAGCGGGTTCGACCGGTAGGACGACGTTTCCCCGGAGGGGATCAGCTCGTCGGTGGTGGTGACAGGGTCGGTGATGTAGGACACGATCCTGAGCAGCAGGTCGCCGGTGAGCCCGCCGATCTCCGGCCAGTCGACGATGTTCGGGCCGTAGCGGAGCGCCGCGTCCGGATCGGCCCTGCCGAAGCCGTCGTACACCCGGTTTTCATACGGCCGGCCGTCGAAGGAATAGGCCGGGATGGCGGAATCGGTGTCGCAGTTTTCGGCGGAAGTCAGAAAGCCCCGGTTTTTTGCGGTCGCCGCGATGCTCCGGGCGTCCATCAGCGCGACGTAGGCAATCTGCCCGGCGCCGGGCCTGGAGCCCTCCCGGTTCGGGAAATTGCGGGTGGTGTGCCGGATCGAGAGCGCCCCGTTGGCCGGGACGTCTCCCGCGCCGAAGCACGGGCCGCAGAACGCCGTGCGCGTGACCGCGCCCGCCTCCATCAAATCCGTGAGCGTGCCGTTGCGCGTCAGCTCCAACAGGACCGGCTGGCTCGCCGGGTAGACCGAAAGCGAAAACGCCCCGTTTCCGATATTCTGCCCTTTCAGCACGGAATCCGCCGCCATCACATTGCCGAACGTGCCGCCCGCGCAGCCCGCGATGACGCCCTGGTCCACCCTCAGGCGCCCGTCCGCGATCTTACCCGTCAGACCGCCCCTGATCTCCGGATTCCCGAACAGCTTCAAAGCCCGCTCCTCCACCCCGTGCAGGATGTCTTCCAGATTGTCGCAGAACGTGTCGATCTCGTAGCAGTTCGACGGGTGGAACGGCAGGGCGATCATCGGCTTCACGGCCGAGAGGTCCACGTCGACCAGTCCGTCGTAATAGGCGACGTCCGCCGGCCGGAGCTCCCTGTAATCCTCCGGGCGGCCGTGGATCTCCAGGAATTCCCTGATGCGCCCGTCCGTCTCCCAGATTGAGGACAGGCAGGCCGTTTCGGTCGTCATCACGTCGATGCCGCACCGGTAGTCGGCGGACAGGTTCGCGATCCCGTCCCCGATAAATTCCATGACGCTGTTCTTGACGTAGCCCTTTTCGAAAACCGCCCCGATGATCGCCAGCGCCACGTCCTGCGGCCCGACCCCCGGCCGGGGCTTCCCGGTCAGGCGGACCGCAACCACCCGCGGGTAATCGACGTCGTAGGTCTTGCCGAGCAGCTGCTTCACCAGCTCGCCGCCGCCCTCGCCGATCGCCAGCGTGCCCAGCGCGCCGTAGCGGGTGTGGCTGTCCGAGCCGAGAATCATCTTCCCGCACCCGGCCATCCGCTCGCGCATGTACATGTGGATCACCGCCAGATGCGGCGGCACATAGATGCCCCCGTATTTCTTCGCGGCCGAAAGCCCGAACAGATGGTCGTCCTCGTTGATGGTGCCCCCCACCGCGCACAGCGAATTGTGGCAGTTCGTGAGCACATACGGGATCGGAAATTTTTCCATCCCGCTCGCCCTGGCCGTCTGCACGATCCCCACGAACGTGATGTCGTGGGAGGCCAGCGCGTCGAACCGGAGCTTCAGCCGCTCCATGCTGCCGGAATGATTGTGGTTCTTCAAAATGGAGTAGGCGATCGTGCCCTCCCTCGCCCGCTGAAGGTCCGCGCCCCGCGCTTCCGCTTTCAGGCGCGCGGCGTTTTCCGCCGTATCCTCGATGATTTCCCTTCCTTTTATCACATAAACGCCGCGTCCGTAAAGTTTCACCATCATCATGCTCCCATTCCCTGTCGATTTCTTTTTTAAACGCTCCGCGGTTTCGGGCTTCTCCGATGGCGGGAAAGCCGAACAGCCGGTTTCCCCGCCGCAAAGGACGCCTCCAAAACCGGGATGATCTGTTTTCATCAATGCTTTATCATTATAGCAAATTAAAAACAAAGAAGTCAATTGAGATTGTCGTGACTTTCCCGGGAAGACGCACGGCGGCCGCTCTGCCCGCGCAAATCTGCCGCAGCTTTGTCTGCCATCATAAACATCCGCCGCCCTTTTTGATTTTCAATGACCATCGAGGTCCTCTGTATTTTCGGTGCTATCCGCCGTTTCCTTGCCGGACCGGCGTTACGACGCGGAAAAATTCCGTTCTGTGCCTGTCTCAGGAATGCTGACGCTGCAAAGGAAGGGCCGCCGCAAA
>ENA-UOOI01000604-UOOI01000604.1-fermentation-metagenome-genome-assembly--contig:-NODE-604-length-44449-cov-9.915101_pt1 | contig 44449 bp, 43 predicted proteins | sample MGYA00245779_ERZ724027 | MGnify/ENA primary metagenome ERZ724027 (study PRJEB28704, sample SAMN03018318) | fermentation metagenome | biome: anthropogenic terrestrial biome; feature: soil; material...
ATATTGCTATAAATATAACTCCAGTTACAGCCATTTTATGTTTCTTAAAACGCTTCAGAATCAAATGTGCATAATTTTCACTATATGTGGTGGTCTCGACAGCTAATTCACCTGAACTGTTTTTCAATTCCGCCTCCATTTTGCTCATAATATTAACCTCCTAGTTATATCTAATACGCGGATCGACAATGGAATATATGATATCGACCAATAAATTGGCCACTATAACAACTACTGAACCAAATAGGATAAGACCCATTAAGGTAGTATAATCACGGCTCATCACAGAGGCTATGGTAAGTTGTCCTATTCCTGGCCACTGGAATATCTGCTCGGTAACTACAGAGCCTCCCAATAAAGTTACAATTTCCACACCTGTTACGGTTATAACAGGCAGTATTGCATTTTTAAAAGCATGTTTATTTATAACTATGGACTCTTTCAACCCCTTTGATCTTGCAGTACGGAGATAATCCTGGTCCAGCACTTCAAGCATGCTGGAACGCACATACCTGACAAGTGTTCCAGCTTCATTTACTCCAAGAACAACAGCGGGCAATATCAAATGTTTTAGCCTGTCCACAAAACCATTATCCTGCCCGAGGGTTATCATGCCCCCGGAAGGAAGTAACTTTAACTTCAATGAAAAAATATATATAAACACAAGACCCAGGAAAAAAGTCGGAACTGATATTCCGATAAGTGATCCTGTCGTAGAAATATAGTCTAATTTTGAATACTGCCTGGTAGCACTCAATACTCCTACCGGAACAGCAATGACAAATCCAATGAAAAGTGCGGCACCCATGAGTATAAAAGTAGGAAGTATCCTCTGCCCAATCAACTGTGATACAGGCTGGAATGATGTCATTGAATACCCCAAATTGCCATGAATAACATTTCCCAACCAGGCTAAATATCTGGCATATAACGGTCCATTCAGGCCAAGTGCAGCTTTTCTAGCTGCAATGTCGGCTGCGGTTAAATTCGGATCAACCATTTTATCCAGCGGGCTGCCTGGCGCCATATTTATGATCACAAAACTTATTATAGTCACACCAATCAGTACCGGAATACTTATCAATATTCTCCGTAAAATATAATTGCCCATCTAAAAGCCCCCTTAATAATATTAATACCAACTAAAATGCATCATGAAAAAAGCAGGCCGACAGATGTTCTCCCTTCACTCCTTTTACCTGTTTTAATCCAGGCACCTTTTCATTGCATATATTCTTTCTGGCAAATTTACACCTGGTGTGGAATCTGCATCCTTTCGGAGGATTAGCAGGACTGGGTACATCACCTTCCAAAATAATTTTCTTCCTGTTTCTCATATATGGATTAGGTACAGGATAGGCACTTAAAAGTGCCTTAGTATATGGATGCCTGGGATTTTTAAAAATTTCATCCGTACTTGCAATCTCTACAATTTTGCCCAAATACATAACTGCAATTCTGTCACTTATATATTTCACTGCTCCTAGGCCGTGGGCTATAAAAAGGTAAGTTAAATTTAACTTCTCCTGCAAATCCTTTAAAAGATTCAGCACCTGAGCCTGAGTGGATACATCAAGTGCGGACACAGGTTCATCGCAAACTATGAGTTTTGGTTTCAGTGCAAGAGCCCTTGCAATACCAATACGCTGCCTCTGACCTCCGGAAAATTGGTTCGGATACCTGTTTTTAAAGTTTTTAGGAAGTTCCACAGCATCCAAAAGTCTGTCAACTTCTTCAGGTATTTTGTCATCCGGTACAATTTTATGAACCTTAAGAGGTTCTGCCAGTATGTCATATACACGTTTTTTAGGGTTCAAAGAAGAATATGGATCCTGGAATATTATCTGCAGATCAGTACGAATGCCTCCCATGCGCTTGTTGGAATATGCTGCAATATCTTCATTGTTAAAAACTATACTGCCCTCCATGGGTTTTTCAAGTCTTACAATTGTACGTCCCATGGAAGATTTTCCACACCCTGATTCTCCCACAAGCCCTAAAGTTTCCCCCTGATAGATTTCCAAGTTAACACCATCTACCGCCTTTATATATCCAACTGTTCTAGATAAAATGCCTCTTTTTATGGGATAATAGGTCTTTAAATTCTTAACGGAAAGTAAAACCGCTGATGCTTTGATCATGAGCTATATTGCCTCCTTATCTGCTTCCTCTACATTCTCAGCTAAAAAGCATCGCACTTTATGGTCTTTTTCAGTAGAACTTAAATCTGGTGCTTCCACTTTGCACTTCTGGGATGCATAGGGGCATCGGCTGCAAAATCTACATCCAACTATACCCTGATACGTGGATGGAACCATACCTCTTATGGATTCCAGGCGTTTATTGCTATCTGTGTCAATTTGAGGAATTGATCTTATAAGTGCCTTGGTATAGGGATGTTTTGGGTTGTCAAACAGAGTAAAAACATCTGTCTGTTCAACTACTTGGCCGGCATACATCACAATAACCTTATCAGCCATTTCTGCTATCACTCCCAGATCATGAGTAATAAGCACAACCGACATTTTCATTTCTCTTTTCAATTTTTTAATCAGAGCCAGGATTTGAGCCTGGATGGTAACATCCAGTGCAGTAGTAGGCTCATCTGCAATCAAAAGTTCAGGTTTGCAACAAAGTGCCATGGCAATCATCACTCTTTGCCTCATTCCTCCGGACAATGTATGTGGATAATCATCTATTATCTTGTCTGCCCTTGGTATACCCACCAACGTCAGCATCTTTACCGCATACTCTTCCGCCTTTTTACGATCCACATTCTGATGCAGTTTTATAGCTTCCGTTATCTGATCTCCTATAGTGAAAATAGGATTTAAAGATGTCATTGGTTCTTGAAATATCATGGACATTTTATTTCCCCTTATATTTCTCATCTCCTTGTCTCCCAAATTTACAAGATCTATATTGTCAAACTCTATTTTGCCGTTTTTTATATATCCTCTCTTTCCTAAAAGTCCCATTATTGACAGTGAAGTTACACTTTTGCCGCATCCCGATTCTCCGACTATCCCCACTGTCTCTCCCCGATTTACATCAAAACTCACATCCTCTACAGATATAACTTCTTTCTTATTGGACTTAAATGCTGTCTGAAGGTGTTTTACCGAAAGTAAACAACTCATATTTACCATCCTTTCTTTAATTTTTTAAATGGATTACTTCATTGTACATCCCATTTATACGCATCAATAAACATACCGTAATCTTTAGGTTTTCCATAAGTCACTCTCTTATTTACAGCTTTCAGCTGATTCTGAACATATACTGATGGGCAAGGTAAATCCTGTGTAAATATTTCCTGGACCTTGTCATAAGTTACCTTTATCTGGGCCGGATCAGTCTGATGCAGACCGTTTGAAAGTAAGCTGTCCATTTCCGGATTGCTATACTGTGATAAATTGAGCCCCTGTCCAGTTTTCAATATTGCCGATACGTCGGGATTCATGGGATAAACAGGTATACCTACCAGATATATATCAAAATTATGTTTTTTAGCTGTGGCAAGACTCGTAACAAAATCATATTTCTGAGGATTTACTTTAAATCCAACACTTTTCAGATTTTGAGTTATAATATCTGCAACCTGCTCACGAACTTTGTTTCCTGTAGGTATGTCAAAATTGACTGCTTTATTTGGATCCCAACCTGCTTCCTTCAAAAGTGCTTTAGCTTTTTCAGGATCATGAGGATTAACTTTTAAATCCTTATCTACAAATTTACTTTCCTTTAAGTATGGAAGCTCAATTATTTGTCCCTGACCTTTTAGCAGGCTGTTCACTATCATATTCCTATCTATGGCATATGAAATAGCTTTCCTAACTTTCGGATCGGTTATAGTCTGCGTATTTATCATCAAGGTCTGAATAGTACTCTGGATCCCTTTGGAATCGGTAGTTAAATTGTCCATAGCCTTCACTTTGCTGTAATCTTCAAAAGGTATCTGTCCTAAATTAGGGTCGTTCATGTCAATTTCTCCACTTTGCAGCTGAGCAGTTATATTGGCCCCGGGCATTATTTTGAAAATCAATCCGTCCAATTTGGGTGTGCCTTTAAAATAGTTTTTATTAGCTGTAAACTGCACATACTGATCTTTTACATATTTTTCAAGTTTAAAAGGTCCGTCACTTATTGTTGGTTTCTGAATAAAAGAACTCTGATAAATTTTTTCTGGTGCAGTACTTTGAAGTACATGTTTAGGAAGAGCCTTGAGCTTAGTTCCAATTGTATCTTCAAATAGTGTCAGTTCCATAGGTTCTTTCGTAGTAATTGTCATAGTGTGATTGTCTAACTTTTTTACACCTAATATGCTCGCAGTTCCAGCAGCATTTTTACCTTTTTCATCCAATCCCTCAACTATATTAAAGTTGGATGCCACGGTAGATGGAACTTTAGGGTTGGATATAAGTCCAATAGTATATATTTCATCATCTACCGTCACAGGTTTTCCATCACTCCATTTTGCCTTTGAATTGAGTTTAATTGTAAATGTCTTATTGTCTTTGGTCGTAATGGAGTCAGCCAACATGGGTTTGTACTTCATATCATCATCCAATTCTACCAGAGCTTGAAACAGCAATCCACAGCTCACTTCCTGAGCCACATCTGTCCACTCCAATGGATTGAAACCACTTGGTGCATTCATCATCCCTACATTGATAATTTTCTTTTCCCCTCCAGAACTTCCCGAATTTCCCACTGAACTTCCACATGCAGATAAAATAAGTGAAAGAATACATACTAGTGAAATCAGAATTTTACTTTTTGCTTTATTCATCCTCTCATCCTCCTAAAATTATACTAAAAGCAAGCTCAATAATTATGAATGTTTTTATAATGATACCATCATTTATTATTTAATTCAATACCATTTTGTCATTTTTTTAGATAATTTTTAATTACTTTATTATTTAAACGTTTTTTTATTTTTAATTTATTAAATCTGTATACGTTTAATGAATTGATATTATAATAATTATTCATTTATTGTAAATTAGTACACATTTTTTTGATCAAAAAAAAGCACAATTAATTCATTAGAATGATATTAATTATGCTTTAACCATTTATTTTAAAAGAATCTTAAATTTATCATAGTTGGCTTCAATGCCTTCGTCAAGATGAATTTTCAAATGCATGCTTTCCACATATTGAAGTGTTTTACTATACTCTTTTAATTCATCTATTTTCCTGTTGAGAATCAATAGCTCTTTATTACCACCTTTTTTAAAATTACCGTACAAAAATTTCTTCTTCTGGCATAACTTCTTATAGATGTCATATAAATAATTTTCTCTGATCATGGACAATAGATTTTCTTCATATCTATGTACATAAATCAAACAATTAAAGGCTTTTTGTTTACCCGATGTAAAAAGCCAATAAATAGGCTTCCCCCTGTACATTTTAACATGATCTTTAAAAAAATCATTAAAAAAATACCTTCTTATAGTATCACTGTCCGTTTCCTCTCTTTTCTTTTTAAGGCTGCATGCTATAAAGTCAAGATTTTGCGATAAATTTTCTTTTCCAAATATTGTTTTTACAAATTTTACAAATTTGGATACTATATCATTTTCAAAATAATTTCCATCAAGTACTGGAATTATATTGTCCTTTTCAGGTTTAAAAGAAGCATTTTTCAATGAATTTGCAAATTTTCCTCCTGCATATATTATTCCATCCCTATCTGGAGAATATCTTCCGAACATGCATCCCACCGCATAGGATATAAAAGATTTGACATCTCTCCCCACATCCGCCTTCCTCAATGTGATATCTCTTTCTTCCACTTCCGCACTCACTTCATTTTGAAGTCCATATATCTTTATAAATATTCTATTTAATTCCTCTTCAATGTCTTTTAGTCTGTAAAAACGCGTTTCTGAAAAATTTAGCCAATTGATATAGGCCTCTTCAATGCTATTCGAATTTTCTCTATAAGACAGGAAAGGATGTTTTTTAAAATTCCAGGAGGTTTCAAAAGAATCCCAGTCATCTTTGGATATACGCACACATTCGTCACATAACCTGTCAATTCTCTTTCTTATGGAAGGATCTTCTTCTATGTATATCGGAATTTGCCTGACGGTACCTGCTGTCAGATTTAAGGTAGGGGCGATAAATTTGAAAATATTCTCCATTATCTTGCTGTTAAAGAAACCCAACATGTATTTATAGTCGGCTTCATTTTTTACAAATATAGAATCTGCAGACTGATCAAAAATAAACCCTTTATTCAGCACCCTTATAGTATTTTTACCTGAAGTTATCCTTTTCCAGCTTATTCCTCTTTTGAAAAAGAATTTTTCATTTCTTACAATAGAACCTTTTTCTTCTCTTACCATTTTCCCATTACTTTTCCAGTAAATTATTTCAGATATATTTCCATACCATTTTCTTGCTTCTCCGCCCATCTGATAGGGCATCCAATACTTATAAGCCTTACTATTACCAGAAAAGCTTATGAGGTTATAATCCACTTCAAACCATTGTCTTACATATGCCTTATTGTTTCCTGTCTGCATACCCGTACAGGGGTGTGCAACATCACCTATAACTTTGGCCTTATTTAAAATTCCAATTTCTCTATCCGTAAGCCAGTAGCCAAATCTATTACCTGGAATCCCCTCCATTTTTTTCTGATTCACGGTAAAACTATAATTTACACGCGGATTTGCTATTGCCTCCAAAGTTTTTTCAAGTTGGCTCCCTTCCCCTTTAAAATCCGATAATTTTATATAATCCCCTGGTATATCCACATTGCGGTTTCTCAAAGTAAATGTACAGACGGGCACTGTAGCCTCTTTAAATCCAGAGTACTCCAGTTGAATCAAAGTGCTTATATTTTTACGCTTTAGTACGATTTTTCTCAATTTTTCATAAGACCGTATGAACATCCACACAAATGGAACCATAAAACCCAGATGGCCTGCAGGTTTAACTTTTGAAAAGCCATGAAGCATAAAGGCAGAAAACATATCTGTCTTTGCTTCCGGATAATTGCGGGCAATATAATTTCCAAGCAGTGGATTAAAATATCTATTCCCCATATAAGGCGGATTCGTCACCAAAACATCATATGTGCCTGACATTATCTCCGCTTGTTTTATGAGCCTAGGCAAAATTTCAACAATTTTTTTTCTTCTCTTATTCAGAAACAATTTTCCTTCAGGATTATTTGCAATATGTTTTAACCTTTTTACGAAAAAACTCTTTTCAAATCCATTTAATCGTATTAATGAGCCATACATCTTGGCATCTTTAAATGCCTCTATAAAAGTCTTTGTCCTCATATAATCTTCACCATGTTTTTCTCCGGATATACAGATTATATCGTCCTCGTCAAAAGCATTACTTTCCTGGATAGACACTATATTCGAGTAAAATTTTCTATCCATATTTCCAAGAAGCTTTTTATTGTACTTCATTCCCTGCATTACAACAGCAAAGCAGGACAGCCCATGTGCCTTGTCATCTACATCCATCCCATAGAGATTATTTTCCATAATAAGCTCCGGTATCTCCTCCTGTCTGTAACCGCATCTTCTATATATTTGATACAGTACGTCAAACATATATATAAGTATATGACCTGAACCACAAGCCGGATCAATACATCTGATATCTTCAACCTTCACTTCGTCATCTGCATCTGGTTGTGAGCCCTCAATGTAAAATTCCCAGTTTTTTTTAAGATCACACTGTTCCGGGTGGGCTTCAACCCAGTACCTTCCCAAAGAATTTTCAACCATATACTTAACTATCCAATCCGGAGTAAAAAGTTGAGTTACATAAGGTATCTCCTCCTTGTCATATTGTTTTTTTGTCTTCATGAGTTTATTTTTTTCTTCAGATATGTAGTACTCGTAAAGCCATCCTATGATAGATACATTTTCCCAATCGTCTTTCGGTATGAGAACATTATCCGTAAGCTTTTTTATAAAATTCCCTCCTTTTAAAATTCCCTCCGGAAATAACAATTCAGAACTGTCTCCAGATTTTTCAAATACAAACGGTAGAGAACTGCTTAAGCCATTGCATCTGGCTATTATCGCACGCTTAAACGACCCTTCTATACCAGATATTGTATCAATATTCGCAGGTAGATAATCGTTTACTTCCATAAACCTCAAAGCTGTAAATCTATTAAACCAGGCACAGGAAGTCTCTTCAATTATATTCCTGTATCCATTTTTACCCTCATTGTCCAAAGCTGCAATATCTCTAATTATTTTTCTCTTCTGTATCTCTTCCCCATTGCTGAGATCAGTTGAGGGTCCTTTCTTGTCTCCGCATATACCACATTTCAAGGCCCTTATATGTATTTTTTCAATCAATTCTTTCCTACCTTCGCAGGCCAAGTTTTTCAGTATATTCCTATTCATTTCCCAAAACCCCTAAATTAAATTTTCTTATAATCAAGAACACCATTGAAATCACAAAAATAAATGAATTCAATAGTGTTCTCAAATTTAATTCTTATTGAGATCCTTATTTTCATCAAAATCCAGCGTATCCCTAATGGATTCCAATACAGATTTTACAGTTTTATTAGCCAGATCCTCTATCTCATCCATTATTTCCTCTTTGCTTTTCACGCCAGTCATATATACATTCAATTCTTCTCTGTAAAGATCTTTAACTATCCTCACTATAACATATTCCAGGCCATCATTTTTAGGTACTATAATGTCACCTGTTTCAAGAGTTGAATACATGGGATTCTCCGATCTCACCTGGCTGTGAAATTTTTTCAACTCATCAGAACCTTCACCTGAAACAGTATAAAAATTTACAGTGAACTCCATAGTACTTCATATCCTTTCCTTCCAGTTTAATTCACTGTATTATATTTATTCAGGTAAAAAAATGTTACTTTTATTTTTCCCCTTCAGGTTCGGATATTTCCTTCGACCTGTTTCTATGTCTTTTAACAAGCAGTGCGGCCACAACAGTTGTAATGGGAATTGCAAAAATCAAGCCAATGCTTCCCGCCAGAGCTTTTAATATTTCTGAAGCAATTACATCTTGATCAACGGCAGTAGTAACAGAACTGCTGTAAGAATATGAAGAAACCATAATCATTATGTACATGGCGCCTCCTACATATGCAAGTATCAGCGTATTGGCCATAGTTCCCATAATATCCTTTCCCACATTCATGCCGGATTTTATCAGTTCTTTTACCGTTATATCGGGTTTGGCATCTTCAATTTCCTTCACGGAAGACGCTATGGATATACTCACATCCATAACTGCACCAAGTGCCCCCATAATTATTCCCGCAAACAGGAGCCCCGGAAAATCAAAATTGGAATTTTGAGCTACATAGATAATGGACTGCATTTGATCATCTGTAAGTCCGTTCACCCTTATTATAGAATTTGAAAACAAGGCTATAAATCCTGCAATCAATACACCTCCAAATGTGCCTATGATGGCAGACAGCGTCTTTTCATTCTTTCCACCTATGATGACGAGGTTCACTACAATTGCAATCATACATATAACAGAAGAAACAATTACCGGATTGAATCCCTGTATTACAAGAGGTATTAAAACTTTTAACACCATAAATCCAGTTATAGCCAAGGTTATAACTGATTTGATTCCCTTTTTGCCTCCAATGATAATCAGGAGCAGGACAAAAAATATTCCCAATTTATAGAGATATTTATACCTGACTATTTCATAGATATATGCCTTTTGGACATTGCCGTTTTTATCATATTTGTCAACATTTATCAAAACTTCGTCTCCAACTTTCACAAAACTCTGGGTGCTGCTGTTTTCATCTTTTATCTTTCCTCCAACAAAGTTTTGCACAGTAATTGTCCTGCCTTTAAGTTTCCCTGAAATTATCTTCACATCCACATTGGAAAACCTCTGTGAATTTTTATTTCCTCCTGATTCTATCTTAACAACCTTGCCGTGAATGGGTTTATTGTTTCCATTATTTACAGCTTTCACAGAAAACATACCTGAAAACAGCAATATGAAAATCATTAAAACAATCATAATATTTTTGTCTTTTTTTATCTTCAATATCCTAACTCACCTTCTCTGCATCAGATTACCAAACTAACTCCAACTTTTACAATAATATATTATAGTCTAAATTATATAGATATTAAAACCATATTATATAATATACTTTACATTATACAATGCATATGTTACAATAGGGTCAGCAAACAACATTGAGGTAATATTTAGCATGTTCATGGAATATATTACTTTGTAGACATAATAACTATAATTATATCATTAAAAGGAGTATTTGAGAATGAATAATTTAGCTGCCTTTTTATCGGGAGCTTTACAAATAACTTTGCTGGACATAGTTTTAAGCGGTGACAATATAGGAGTTATTGCCCTGGCAACTAAAGATCTGCCAAAAAAACATGCAAAGTCCGCTTCAATGATTGGAGTATTCGCTGCGGTTCTTCTGAGAATAGTATTTGCATGTCTTATCACCTATATACTGCTAATAGAATGGCTCCCCATAAAATTAATCGGTGGAATTCTACTTGTAAAAATCACGTGGAATTTTATAAAACCCGAGTCAAAGCAAATAAAGAAAAAGCAAATAAATCCATCAAATAAATATTTTGCAGCAATCGCAAATATAGTTGTGGCCGATGCAACTATGAGTCTTGACAATGTACTGGCAATTGCAGGTGCCGCCGAAGGACACATATTTCTTATAATTTTCGGATTGCTGTTAAACATTCCCATAATATTTTTTGGAAGTCAATATGTAGCAAAACTCATGAATAAGCATCCTATAATAATATACATAGGCGGCGCTATACTGGCCCATACAGCTTTTAAAATGCTTTTAGAAGACAGACTCCTGCATAATTTCACTTCTCCCATGATAATAAATGTGGTTTCTTTTGGTGCAGCTGCAATTGTATTTCTCTATGGAGTCTACAGAACAAGCAGACCTGTTTATTTTTCCCTAAAAGAATTTAGAGAACAGCATTTCAAGGCAAATAACAGCAAGGATATCAGGGGGAAAAATAAGAGAGAGTTTGAAGAACAACATTTTAAGGCAAATTAAAAGACGGTTCAGGTGGAGATACGGTCAAATCCCACCTGAACCCAATGATCATTTCATTCCTTTGAAGTACCATACAGATCTTCGTAGACAATATTAAATACTTCCAGAGCTTCTTTTATTCTATTTTTTAAAAGTTTCTTTTTATTTTTTAATTCACATATACCCAGATCTGTTAAAGTATATATTTTTTGCATTTTATTCTTGGAATTATCCCATTTACCTTCAATTAATTTATTTTTTTCCAATTTCTTTAACAGTGGATATATTCCGCCAGTACTGGGTATCCACCTTCCTCCGGTTCTCTCTCCTATTTTACGGGATATGTCATTTCCATTAGTAGGCTCTATACTTAGAATATGTAGCACATATATCTGCAAAAGACCCTTTGTAAATACCTGTCCTACAGCTTCTTTTTCTCTTTTTATCTTCTTAAGCTCGGCAAGCCTTTTCTTGTACTCTTCATATAAGCGTTTTTCCTCTTCTTTGGTACTATTTCCTAAATTAAATTTACTCATACAAATTATTCTTCCTCAAATAACACTAAACCCACCAAACCAGGTCCGCTGTGTACCCCCGATACAGGACTTATATTACCTCCAAAAGTGGCAGAAACTACATTTGAATTTTTCTTAATCACATCAAATATCTTTTTGGAGTCCTCAAGGGCACATCCATGCATCACTGCCATTCTACACTTTTTAGTCCTAAGAATATCATTTGCAATTTTAATCAATCTATTTAAAGATCTCTTTCTCCCTCTTACCTTATCATAAGTATAGTATTTCCCATCATTTACGTCTACAGCTACAATCGGTTTTATGTTTAAAAGCTCCGCAATACTTCCGGCTATCTTTCCTATTCTTCCTCCCCTTTTCAAATACTCCAATGTTCCAACTACAAAATATAAATGTAATCTTTTTCTCAGAGAGGGCAGCCTATTTACTATTTCATCAAAAGATACGCCTTTTTCTATAAGTTTCGCACACTCCTCCACCAGCATAGTTTCTCCTGCCGAAATTGACTTAGAATCATATATGTAAGTTTTAATACCGGGATAATTTTCACTGACAAGCTTTATCCCGTTGAAGATACCAGTCAGTCCGCCTGAAAGTGTTATAGCTATGGCATGGGTATATCCCTCTTTCTGCAAATTGCTAAATAGGGTTTCCATCTCATCCATAGGCGGTAGTGAAGATGTAGGTATTTCCCTATCCAGATTATCATAAATATATTTTGAATCCACATTTATACCGTCGATAAATTCCCTGTCCTTATATATTACCCTGTAGTGAAGCACATTTACATTGTATTTATCTACTATATCCTTAGGTATGTCACTTGTACTATCCGTTATCAAAGCAATTTTCTCCAAATTTTATTCCCTCCAGTTTTTACAAAATTTCAAATAAATTTTTGCAACACAATAATTATACCATGTTTTAGCTAATTATCAATAGTGATATATATCACTATTGATAATCAACTTTTAAAAAGGGAGTACGTACAGTGATTTGAAAATCACCATTACATACTTCCTTTTAATATATTGCTACAAAAGTACAAATTTTATAACATTATAGTTATGCGGCATTTCATCTCCTATATTTTTTTTGGGTTTTAAATTTCGATTTCCTTTCAAAAAATATTCTGCCATTTTTCACACTGTAGATTGCACAAAACACATCATCCAAAAATTTTAGGAATGCCCTCTCTTCTCTAATCCTCCTCATTGTATTTTTAGATCGGCTTCTCCAAAAAGCATATGAAATCATAACCAGTCCTAAAAAAGCTTTGTAGGCAGTAAGTAAACAGAAAATACATCCAACAAAAGTTAAAAATTTAGACAGATTATCCCATCCATAAATAATTTTTTCCGGGCATTTATTGTTTGTATCCATAACGTTTACATCTCCTTTTTTACGGGGTTTTCATATATCCGTTAATTTAATATTACCACAAAATATTCTAATGTGAAATAAATTTACACAATTTATCGAATTTTTTAATAATTGTGCTAATTTATATATTGAGACAGAAAATTGGCTGCCGTACAATTGAGTTTTGTACGGCAGCCAATTTTCAAAGCATTGATTATTTGCATCCTTCCATCATTACATCCAAAATGACTCCATCTGTATTTGCCATTCCCTCAACAGATACCCGTCCTAAATTTTGAATAGTTTTTTCCGCTGATTCATCCAGTATGCCATCCTCAGATGGTATGAAAATATTTTTATTTGCCATTTTAGCAGCATCCAAAGCTGCACTTACGGATATAGACAATTTATACGAGCATCCAACTTTCGCCCCGTCACATATCATTCCACTTATACCTGCAATCATATTCTTGATAGCTCCCTTTATCTGGGTTAAATTTCCACCCATTAAGTAAGAAAGTCCTGCACTAGCTCCCACACCAGCTGCTACCCCGCACCCGCAGACCGGAGACAATGCCCCTGTATAACTTTTTATATATATGGTTACAAGGTGGCTCAGCGTAACACTTCTAACTATTTTTTCTCTTTCAATTTTCATTTTCTCTCCAATTACAGCTATGGGCAGTATGGCCACCAATCCGTGATTTCCGCTTCCTGCACTGCTCATTACAGGCAGGGGATAACCTGACATTCTCGCTTCCGAAGCAGCAGACGTAATCGCTTTTGCATACTGCTCCACATTCGAATTATCATTAAACAGATGTCCTATACCTATTCCCAAATTCAACTTGAGGCCTATTTCACCCATTTTTTCATTCATACTTATTCCATCCTCAATGAATTTTATTTTCTCATAAGAAATATTGTCCACAAAATCTTTAAAATCCCTTATAGTAAATTCTTTAATTTTATCCCTTAAAGATGGTTTATCAGCACCTGCACCTTTACTGTCCTTTGAAAAAATTTGTCTTCCATTTTTTTCAACCAGCACTATATTCAAATGGCTATCTTTTATGATAACTCTGGAAGAGCCACTGCCATTCCTGGCAATTACCTCTATATACAGACCCATTGCATCTTTTTTTAATTTTAATTTAATTATATTTTTATCTATTATGGCAAGTGCACTTTTCAGGCTTTCATCTGAAACATCTTTCAATACCTGCAGTCTGTATTCCGACTTACCTATAACCAAAGAGAGGGCAGCTGCCGTCAGGATCCCCTTTTTATCTGTACCTGGTATTCCCACTTCTTTACCATTTTTAAATATATTTTTATCGACATATATATCCAGTTCATCCACATCTTCTTCCAGAACTTCCCTTGCCTTGGCAACAGCATAAGCTACTGCTACCGGTTCTGTACATCCTAAAGCCGGTACTACCTGATCCTTCAATATACTTACCAATAATTTATAATCTTTCACAGATAAAAACCTCCTCTTATAATTAATATTCATGTATAAACTAATATGTAAGCACTTTTCATGCCAATGCTTCAAGCCCAATTATCCAATATTAATTCTCAATAATGATAAAAGAATGAAAGCACGCTATTTTATATATATGCTTCCACTCTCCTGGCAGTTTAAATCTGCTTCATATATCAAAAATGATAACTAATTCTCATTTTTGATAAAAATCAGCTTTTATCCATTTTTCTGTACAAGGTGGCCGGACTTATTCTCAATTTCTTAGCTATAAGCTTTTTAGAATCGGTATCCGAGCCATATTTTTCTATAAAATTATTTATAATTCTTTTTTCATACTTCAACACCATATCTTTAAGACTATCACCTTCCAAAACATTGCTGCTGTCTTCACCAGTCCTTCTCCCTATGGTCTCAGAAGTTATCAAATCTTTTTTTTCAAAATTCATGGCGTATTCTATAAGGTTTTGAAGTTCCCTGACATTTCCAGGCCAGGAGTACTCCAAAAACATTTCTTTTACCTTTTGAGAAAACCCTTTTATATTCTTATCATATATGTTGTTGTACCTATCCAAAAAATACTGTGAAAGTTCCAGTATATCATTTCCTCTCTGCCTGAGAGCAGGAATTCTTATTGGAATCACATTCAGCCTGTAAAACAGGTCTTCTCTAAACTGGCCTTTTTCCACCAGATCATACAGATCCTTATTCGTAGCTGCTATTATCCTAGGGTTTACTTTTATCGTACTTACACCGCCTATACGCATAATCTCTTTTTCCTCTAACACCCTCAAAAGTTTTACCTGCATGTGTAAAGGCAAATCCCCTATTTCATCCAAAAATATAGTACCGTCTTTTGCTATTTCAAACTTTCCCATCTTTCCGCTGTTGCTGGCACCAGTAAAAGCTCCTTTTTCATATCCAAACAACTCGCTTTCCATCAGCGTTTCAGGTATGGCACCGCAGTTTATAGGCATAAATACTTCATTTTTTCTATAGCTCTCATAATGTATGGCCCTGGCAAACAGCTCTTTCCCCGTACCACTTTCACCCAGAAGCAAAACGGGCATATCTTTTTTTGCCACCTGTTTTACCTGATCCTTAACCTGGGTAAAAATGCTGCTGCTTCCTATTATATCTTTAAATCTAAACATGGAGTTTTTACCATCTATTTTAAATACAGATTGCTGCAATTTATTAAAATCTTTAAAAGTTATTACCGCCCCATATATCTCCCCATTGGAAATTATAGGTCTTACAGACAATAAAAAATTAAATCTTGATTTATTAAAATCCAAAGTTACAGTTTCCTCTTCTATATAATAATTGCTGGGTTGAAATTTATCCACTATTCTCTTGGGAATTATTCTATCTACATCTTTATTTACAAGGCAGGTTTCTTTCAATTTAAATTTTTCCTTTATATACCTGTTTAAACTCAATATTCTATTATGATTGTCTATGGTTATAATTCCCTCATTGACAGAATCTATTATGGTTAAAAGTTCAGTAGACTTGCATTCTAATTTATGATGCATCTTTTTTTCTTTTATCCTAAAAGAAATAAGTTCCCCCATCCTCCTGTCAAAATTCTTATAGCTGTCTCTTTTTTTTAAAAACATATCCTTTTTACTTTCATCAAATATTATCATAGCTATGACGCCCTCTGCCCTGCCATCTATAATTATCGGGAAACACACTTCTGCCTTTTCATCACATTGGGTCTTTGTTTCACAGACTATACATTCACTGCAATTTCCTGGATTTTCAATAAAATATGATTTCCCACTTTTCAGACATTTTTCAAACACGGAATTTCTAGGCGCATTCAATCCAACTTTTTTTTTAAGTTTTCCGGTACCTGCTACCCTCAAAAGCTCTCTGTTCATAATAGTAATATCGATGTCAACTACTGCCTTGATGGTTTCCGCTATATCCTGCAAATCATTTTTTATCTGTTCTATCACAGAAAGTTTCCCTCCTCTTTTTGAACTCACTACCTTTATCCAATATCAAGGTTATCATACTACTATTTTATAACATATTAAAGAAGGATAAAAGTATCCATACAGCTTTTACCCTTCTTCAGATCAATTATTATCCTTGTATATATCGTGACCAAACCACTTTACAGAAAGTTTAGATAGAGTACCGTCCTTTTTAAGCTCATCCATTGCTTTACTTAAAGCCTGGTGCAATTTTTTGTCTTTCTTATTCACTCCTATTCCCACAGGTTCTTTAGTAAGCTTGTCTTTAAGTATGGTGTAATCTTTCCTGCCCTTTGCCACGTAATATTCACCAACTTCGGAATCACATACCAGGGCGTCAATTCTGCCTATATTGACCTCGTGAAAAGCTTCCGTTATTTTATCATATTTTTTAATTTCCTTAACGCCGTTTACGCTGCCAGCCGCCTGTTCACCAGTACTTCCAAGCTGAACTCCAATTATCTTGTTTTTCAGATCCTCTTTGGTATTTATAGATTTGTTTCCTGATTTAACTACAATTATCTGTCCTCCATTTATATACGGGCCTACAAAATCTATGCTTTTTTTCCTCTCATCGGTTATACTGAGCGTAGCCAATATGGCATCAAATTTCCCGGATTTCAATGCTAAAACTATTCCATTAAAATCCGTTACCACAGGATTATATTTCACTCCCAGCTTTTTGGCAAGCTCTTTCCCCAGATCTATATCAAACCCTTCCAATTCATTCTTGTCATTTCTAAATTCCATAGGCGGATAGGAATCATCCAATCCTATAGAAAGCTTGCCGGAATCCTTAACCCTTTGAAGTGAATTATCCACTCCGCTGTTGCCGGACGTACTAGATCCACAAGCTGTAAAAAGCGTAAATGCCATAATTACGCTCAGCATTATTATACCTATTCTTTTCATATTTTTCCCTCCAATTATTTTTAATAATTATACATTAAATATTATAAATATGCAAGAACAAATTTTTACCTTCCATCACTTGAAATTCTCACAAGATAACCATTATAATATTATATAGACAAAATTCTATCAAAAAATTATTATCAATACAATATTTGCTTTAAGAATACTATATAAAACATATCAAGGAGATAAAATATGAGTTCTATAAAAGATTTTTTTTCAAAAGAATCTACAAAGAGAATACTTTTTTTTATTGCTTTAATCATTTTTTTCTATTGGTCTAGATCCTTTTTTGACATATTTTTGCTTACTTTCTTATTTTCTTACATAATGAACAGTTTACAGAATCTTCTACTTAGGAAAGTCCATAAAGTAACTTCGGCAAAAGAAAAATTGACTACTTCAATCCTCTATATACTCTTGTTTTTATCCATAGGAATAATTATTGTGAAAATAGTTCCGCAGATCGTAAGCCAGACAAAATATATAATAAACAACATATCAAGCAGTATATCAAATACTAAAACAAATCCTAAGTCCAATACGATTGAAAGCTACATAATAAATATATTAAGTGAAATCGACATAAAAAGCTATTTGAAATCGGGAGTAAACATGTCCCTGCAACTTGCTGCAAATATTGGAAAATGGAGTCTCAACACATTCATTTCCATAATACTCAGCCTATTTTTCATGCTGGAAAAGCATAAAATTATTTCCTTTGTGCAAAAATTCAAATACAGTAAGGTATCCGGATTATATGAATATCTGTGCTTTTTTGGCGAAAATTTTCTAAACACTTTTGGCAAGGTAATTCAAGCTCAGATTCTGATAGCTTTTATCAATACCATTATCTCAGTAATAATGCTTTACATATTGAACTTTCCCCAACTGGTCACTATAGGTTTCATGATATTTATGCTGAGTTTGATACCAATAGCCGGAGTACTCATATCTCTCATTCCACTGTGTATTATTGCCTTCAGCATAGGTGGTATTACTAAAGTAATATACGTGTTGATTATGATTGCAATAGTCCACGCCATTGAGAGCTATATTTTAAATCCCAAGTTAATGTCTTCCAAAGTGCAGCTGCCTATATTTTTCACTTTTATAGTACTTATAGTTTCCCAGCACCTCATGGGCATATGGGGACTTCTCATAGGTATCCCCCTGTTCATTTTCATATTGAACCTGCTGGGTGTAAAAACAGATGAATAAAAGGACACGAATTTTTCAGGAAATAATTCTTGAAAAATTCGTGCCCTTATTTCTTAACTTTCTAATCAAACATATTATCTGGACAAAGCTATGGGATCTCCCTCTTGTATCCAGCCTTCCTTAATTACTTTTGCAAATACACCTTCCCTTGGCATGATACAATCCCCAACCTGCCTGCGTATAGCACATCCTCTGTGACATTCCTTCCCAATCTGTGTAATCTCTAAAGATACATCTCCCACTCTAAGCACAGTTCCTACTGGAAGTTTATATAAGATAATCCCCTCTGTTGTAATATTTTCCGCAAATTTTCCGCTGGATAGATTCTTTACTCCGAGGTTTTTCATCTTATCAATGCTTTCCTTTCCGAGCAAGCTTACCTGTCTGTGCCAATTCCCAGCATGGGCATCATTTTCCAGTCCGTTGTTTTTTCTAAACAATCCCCTGCCTATGGGCTTTTTTATCTCACCCTTTTTTTCACTAATATTTACTGAAACAACTTTAGCCATAGTACTACCCCCATTACCCAGAATATTTCTAAAGTTTTCTCTTAAATAAACCAGACTTACCCCCGCTTTTTTCAACAAGCATCACATCTGATATCACCATTCCCCTATCTACGGCTTTGCACATGTCGTATATGGTTAGGGCTGCCGTGCTGGCCGCCACAAGTGCTTCCATCTCAACTCCCGTTTTTCCGGAAATTCTTGCAGAAGCTTCTATGTCAATTTTAGATTTTTCAAAATCCAGCGTAAATTCTATATCACATCCGGTTATGTTGATGGAATGACACATGGGGATTATATTTGCGGTATTTTTTGCAGCCATTATTCCCGCCACCTGGGCTACAGAAAGAACATCCCCTTTTTTTGCCTTCCCTTCCGCTACAATGGAAAGAGTCTCCCTCTTCATATATATGGAGGCTGCAGCTGCAGCATGTCTATTGGTATCTTCCTTTTCACTTACATCTACCATTTTCGCTCTGCCCTGTTTATTTATATGAGTTAATTCCATAAAATACTTTCTTCCTTTCTATCACAATAGCTAACTTGTACACCTATTTTGCGCATTCAGAATCCCATCCCATCAATATGTCAATGCCATGGGGAAGTGCAGGCAGTATGAATTGAAGATTCTCCACTGCTCCCTTAGGACTTCCCGGAAGATTTACAATAAGGGTATTCCTCCTTATGCCGCACACTTCCCTGGAAAGCATTGCCCTTGGAGTTATCTCCATAGATCGCATCCTCATTGCCTCTGCTATTCCAGGGACATTTTTTTCTATAACTTTCAAGGTGGCTTCAGGAGTGACATCTCTATTTGAAAATCCGGTACCACCGTTTGTCAGTGCTAAATTCACCTTTAATTTATCACAAACATAGCACAATTCCCTTTTTATATCTTCAATTTCATCGGGTATTATCCTATAATACACGACTTCATATTTAGATTTATTCAATATATTTTCTATTTCAGGTCCGGTCTTATCTATCCTTTTTCCCTGGGAACCCCTGTCACTTATTGTAATTACAGCAGTTTTTATCATAATACAACCTAAAAGGTTTTCAATTCTCCTTTCAACAAAATTTTTAAAATCAAATTATTTTTTTACCTCATCATAATCAACATCTACAATTTTTTCCTGTGAAATGCCAAAAGGATGTTTCTTCCTTCTGGTAAAACCATTCATTCTTTTATTTTTAGGTTTATTTATTTTTCTATTTTTAAGATATTTTCTTAATTTAACGAAAGTAAATAAGGCAACTCCAGCCACTACAATCCACGGTATTATCCTTATGAATATAACCACAGCAATTAGCGCCAGTAGAATTTTACAAACTGTAGAAAATTTTTTAAATATAAAATCCATCTTATTCATCCCTTTATACCTTTGTATTTACTTCTATAAATTGATTATAACATAAAATAATTTTTAATAAAGTATTATTTTCTTTTCTATTTAGAACCTTTATTTAACACTGTCCTTGCATTTCTAAAAGCTGCAAAATCTTCAATCACATCAGGTCTCACATGCACAAAATCTATAAAATCCTTCAAATACATTATGGTCTGATTATTAATTGTATGTTCCACTTTTTCCGTCTGCTCCAGTACATCTTCTGATATGCCGATAACTTTTAGAAAACTCTCCACAATATTATGCCTCTTCAACAAATATTGCCCCATATTTTTGCCTTCCTCTGTAAGTATTATTATACCATATTTCTCATACTGTATAAATTTTAATTCGGCAAGTTTCTGAATCATCTTTGTAGCCGAAGGAGGTTGCACATTTAGAGATTTTGCCAATTCATGAATTCTTGTAAAGCCCTCTTTATGTGCCAATCTATAAACCATTTCCAAATAATCCTCCATAGATGCTGTTAAAACATCACATTCCCTTTTCATATACTCACTGAAAGTAAAGAAATCTCCGTCTGTCATATTATTCTCCTATAAATTGCTATTTTTTACGTATATTTTGTATTTCCTTGATAAACTCTTTTATATCGCACCGTATCAAAATCACTAAGCTGAAAGGTATAACACATATAAACACAATAAAGATTATCTGTAATACATTCTTAATTAACATTTTCGATTTCCCAGTTTCAAAAATGAAACTCCTCCCCATTACAGCTGGCTAAATAAAAGATTATATGTACTATATATAAATAATATGCTTTAAAATTTTCACATATACTAAATTCCAATAATACTTTTGAATAATGATAAAGGGGCTTTCGGCACTGTAACTGTCGAAAACCCCCATTACTTTTGATCAAGCTCCTCCGTTATCAAATTCCTCTATCAGATTATGATTCAGCAGATCATCGGAATACTGCAATTCTTTTGTATACTCATCCTTCTCTTTTTTAAGTTTTGGTGTTTCATTTACTTTAGCACCAGTTTGCATATTATAATAAGTATCGGACCATGATACATATAAATTTTCACCATCTATAAAGGAACCATTTCTGAAAATGACTTTCTGACTATCTCCATTTAGCATGTCCTTACCGAACATATATTTTCGAGGTAAATTATACATATTTGCCAGTGTAGGATATAAATCCATCTGACAAGTATATTTGTGATTTACCCCTGCATATTGGTCATTCGGAAAATGAAGCAGCAGAGGCACTTTTTGATACTTAAACCACGTATAGTCATTATTGCTTTCATTTTCAAATTTGAAGAGCTGCTGGGCATTGTCCTTAGGAATAGCAAAATGATCCCCATACAAAGCTATGATAGAATTTTGCATTATACCGTCTTTTTCAAGGTTATCCAAAAATTCTCCCAACTGCGCATCCGTATAATGAATGGCTTTTAAATAATTCCCAATAAATGTTCCTTCATATTCTCCCACATTGAAACTTCCATACTTATCTACTGCTTCAAATGGGAAATGACTTGTAAGTGTAACTATGAAAGAATAATAAGGCTGCTTGAATTTCTTCATTTTTTCCAGAGATTGATTTAGAAATGATCTGTCACTTAACCCCAGACCTATTTTTTCATCTATGTTAAAACTGTGTTCTCCAAAGAAATCATCAAAACTCTGAGCTTTATACATGACATTCCTGTTCCAGAATCCCTCACTGTTTCCGTGCAAAGCCGCAGTATAATAATTCTTATCTTTCAGGGCACTTGCCAGAGAATCATATTTATTGCCGCTGTATGTATAGTAGGCAGCTCCCGATTGCGCAGGGTAAACAGAATTGTTAGACATCAGTTCCGCATCTGAAGTGTTTCCCCCTGCAACCTGATAAAAGTAATTGTCAAAATACAGGCATTTGTTCACCCACCTATTCAAATTGGGCGTTATCTCCTGTCCATTCACCTTTTGATTTATTACAAAGCCCTGAAGTGCCTCAACTTGAATCACTATCAAATTTTTGCCCTCTCCTATACCCTTAAAATTGGTCTCATCCGTAGAATTATTATTTTCCTTTAAAAATGCCTTGATATCCTTTATTCTCTGTTCTGGCAAGGATTTTGAGTTTTTTATAGCAGTATTTATATAATTATAGGAGTCAACTAAGTGGAAATTTACATTTCCTATTATGTTGGTTAAATATATTCTATTGCTCATAGCTGTAAGCAAAGTAGGCTGTTCTTTGGAAACCCTGTAAAAAACGACAGCATTCATTCCAATTCCAACCACAAATATTACCAGAAAACTCACTAGCCTCCTGATTAAAGGCCTTGCACTCTTTTTCTTCCTCTTATAAATTTTCTCCAATGGAAGCAGTATAAATAAGTCCAAAAAATAATAAAGATCCTTTGCATTGGCGACACTACCCACACTGGAAGACACTCCCTGCAATAGCTTGGCATTTCTTATAGCAGCTACAGTAGTTATATCTTTAAAATACCTATAATACATCAAATCCGTCACAAGTATCGCACTTATTACAATATCAACTATATACAAAAAACTTATTCTGTTTTTTTCTTTAAAAAGTAATGAAAAGCTGAGCAATATCAATATTGATGCAGCTATCGAAAAAACCACAGCTTTGTTCAGGTAACCTGAAGATATGTCCTTTTCATAAGACATAAGTTTTACATAAATTATACAGCAAAATAGGATAATATCTATATTATTGAATAATAAGTGAAATATCCCATCGAATACCTTACCCTTCTTAGCATTTATAAACCTCATTTCTTTTCCTCTCTTCTAAACAATCACTTTATCTCAAAACTTTAAATATAAAACTTTAATTTTAATTTTACATCATTTACGTGACACTTAAATGACAGGTTTTTTAACATTCTGTTAACAAACCCATAATCTAATATTAATAAAGTGATTTTTAGATCCGTTGGATTTAAACGAAATTTATTCACCATGCCTTCATACTTTATCCATAATAAAATAAAATATAACTCCTCTTTCCGTATTTTTTACTCCATATTCAAATCCATGTAGCTCCAGTATATTTTTAACTATGGCAAGGCCAATACCAGTACCGCCCAGTTTTCTGTTCCGAGATTTATCTATCTTATAAAAATTGTTCCATATTTTAGTTATATCCTCCACCGGTATATTTTTCCCCGTATTCTCTACGGATACAATAATTTTGTCCTTTCTGTCCGCTATGGCAAAAATTATATTCCCACCTTTCTCTGTATTTTTTATGGCATTGGTGATGAAATTATCCATAACCTGCTCCATTTTGTCCCAGTCGGCATATACCTTGACCCGTTTTATCATTTTAAAATCGACTTTTATATTTTTATCCTTTATCACCTTTGAAAATTTTTTGAATACATAGGTTATAAGTTCATCCATAAAAAATATTTCTCTATCCAGTTTAATTATACCGGATTCAAGGTGGGACAATTTCAGCATATTCGATACTAAATTTGCCATTTTATTGCTTTCATCTATTATGACATCAATATAACTGTCCTTTTCATCACCTTCAAAAATATTATCTTTTAATCCTTCTGCATACCCTTCTATTAAATTTATGGGGGTTTTAAGCTCGTGGGAAATAGAAGCTACAAATTCTTTCCTGACCTTTTCTATTTTTCTTTCCCTTTCTATGTCCTTTTCCAGTTTCAAATTCGCCTTTTTAAGTGAAGTCAATGCTTTATCCAGATTATAAGACAGAAAATTCAACGTGTCAGCCAAATTTCCTATCTCATCTTCATTTTTTACATCACATTTTTCCGAAAAATCAAGAGAAGCCATTTTCTTTGCAGTGTTATTCAATTTGACCAAAGGCTTTGAAACCATATTGGTATATATGAGGGAAAGTAACAGTATCAATATGACAGCCCCTATGTAAAAATAAATATAAAATTCCCTTATTACAGAAGATGCCTCATCTACCGGCTGAAGAGAAGTGACTGCAAATATTATCTCTTCCCGTTTATTATCCGGGACAGCAGTGAGAATATTTTTTCTACCATGAATTTCCCTATCGGTAATTACAGTTACGGATTTGTTATATTTTATCATATCATCTAACGAGTTAAAATTTCTTACCCATTCCACTATAATATCATTTATTATTTTTATTCTTGCCGCATCATAACTTTCATTGTCTAATTTCGTGATAAATTTTATTTTCCCCTCTCTATTCATTATAACCAATTTAGCATTATTATTTTCTTCAAAATTCCTTATAATTTCTACTACTTCATTTTCATCTTTTGTCTTATTGTACATTGTTTTAAACTTCTGTGTTTCACTTTGAATATTTTTTTCCTTTTTATTTATGTAGAACTTACCAAAAAAAAGCGATTGGAAAACCAAAGTGCCGCTTATAAAAATTATAAAAACCAATGCAGTTATTATAAATAACTTCCAGGTTATATTTTTCCTTATTTTTAATAAAAACTTATTTTCCCATAAAATGTTTCCCTTTTTCATCATTTTTTACCTCAAATTTATATCCAATCCCTCTAACTGTAGTTATTAAATAAGCTTTGGCTCCCAATTTTTCCCTCAATCTTTTAACATGGGTATCAACTGTTCTGAGATCCCCACAATAATCCAGTCCCCATACAGAATCCAAAATTTTTTCTCTGCTCAAAACTATGTCTTTATTTTTTATTAAATAGTATAGCAATTCAAATTCTTTTGGTGAAAGATATACACTTTTTCCATCTACCTTCACCTCATGTCCCTCTTTGTCAATAAAAATGCCTCCATAAATATTCTTTTTTACAGTGCTGTCTTCATCATAAACTCTTTTCAGAAGTGCCTTTATCTTGGCCACCAAAATCTTAGGGCTTATGGGTTTAGTCACATAGCTGTCCGTACCAAGTTGAAATCCCAGAAGTTGATCTTCATCTTCAGCTCGTGCGGTAAGCATAATTATTGGAATATTTGAAATTTTTCTAAGTTCCCTGCAAGTTGCCCAGCCATCCATTATAGGCATCATTATATCAAGTACCACTAAATCCACATGGTTATTTTTAAATTTCTCAAGAGCATCCCGCCCATTTTCAGCTAAAATAACATTTAGCCCTTCATGCTTTAAATATGCCTCTATGAGAACCCTCATTCTCTCTTCATCGTCTACCATTAAAATAGTTCTACTCATCTACATATCTCCTATTGTAAAGTTTTTTCCACTTTAGAAATTTATTTATTCACATTAACATAATATATGAAATGCGGTGATTTGTACAGATTAATCAAGCACACCAAATTTAAAATAAAATTATAACAATATTGTGAAAAGATTGCCCCGAAATTTAATTTTGAGGCAATCTTCTTAAATATAAAACTTATCAATTTTTCTTATCAAGGTAATTATTATAAATCTGCTCAAGATATTTTTCAGGTTCAGGCATGGGATAATTCTTGCCTTTTTTCCTCAATTTCTTATGCTCATTATAGCGTTTGACTATCCTGTCCCAATCCTCCGGATAATTTTGCCTAAATGCTTCTGCAAAATTTTCCAGACTGGAATCTTCTTTCAAGCCAGCAAATATCTTATCAACTTTATCAGACTTATCCTTTATTAACTGTGACTTTGAAACATGTATTTTTCCCATAATATAATCAACCCCTTCCTACATTCTATATTCTCCCCAACTTTAAGCAAATCCTCCAATATTCATAAAATTTAAAAAGATGTTGAAATTACAAATCCAATTTGTTCTCTATAATATAAGCCGTAGCATAAAACATTGCTATAATAAAAATCAGAGATACAGAAATTTCCGCTATATTTAAACTAACACCCGAAATAAAAGGGTTATTGGTATTGACAATGGCATTTCCAAAATTTGTCCAGGATTGTCCGCCTTCATTATTAAATATTTTCAACATAAAACCCTGGGGAAATACATTGGAAACAGCATTTTCTACTTTAACCTGTATAATGCAAAGTACTACAAATATTATAAATGTACCCAGTTTACCCAATTTCCTGTTTTTAATAGCAACTCTCCCCAATGCAAGAGATAAATACACGGTAAGTAAAAATGAAATATACACAATTAGAACCACAAATATTGAATATGCTATAAATTGTGGAGTTACAGCACTTAAAAGCCGGCCAAAAGTTATCTTCAAGCCAAATGTGAAACCCTGGGTAAGATTCAGCATTTCAACCAGTATAGCTGTAAACAGGAACAGGAAAAATAATACTATAAGGCATTGTAAAATAGCCGTTATTATTTTATTAATCAATATGTTCTTTCCACTTTTAGGTGTGGTGAAAACAAGATAAGCGCTGCCCTCATATATATCCCTGCTGAATAATTTTATATTCCATACTATAACAATTATCTCAGCTACAAAGCTTATAACAAGGTTTAAAAAAATTATGATATTTGAATCCCATAGATTTATTCTTGTGAGCAACAGTAAATTTAAAATTATTATTGTACATATCATTATTACAAAATCTTTAAAGCATCCCTCAAGATCATATTTTACAAATTTAAACATTACCTGAACACCTCTCTGTATATTTCATCTATGGACATCTTTCTTTCGGACCTCAATTCCTCTGCATTTCCAAACAATACTATCCTGCCTTCAGATATAAATGCAACATCGTCAAATAATCTTTCGATATCACTTACCAAATGAGTAGTTATGAGTATGGAACTCTCCTCGGTATAGTTTTTAAGTATCGCATCCAATATCTTTTCTCTGGTAGTAGGATCCACTCCTCCTAAAGGCTCATCCAGCACATAAAGTTGAGATTTTCTAGACAGCACTAATGTAAGATACAATTTTTCACTCATCCCTTTGGATAATTCTCTAACTTTGCTGTCTTCACTTAAATTCATAAATTTCAACATTTCTCCTGCCTTTTCCTTGTCAAAATCATCATACATGTCGTCAAAAAAATTTACAGCATCGCTTATTCTCATCCATTTGTAAAGATAATCCCTGTCAGGTAAATAGGAGACCTGGGCTTTTGTCTTTATTCCCGGCCTGTTGCCATTTATAAGTATTTCCCCGGAACTTGGCCTTAATATTCCCGCTATTATTTTTAGGAAAGTGGTTTTTCCACTTCCATTCGGCCCCAAAAGCCCCGTTATTCTCCCTTTTTTAATTTCCAAATTGAGTCCATTTAAAGCGGTTTTCCTAAAATAGGACTTCTTTAAATCAGTACACTTCAATATAGTTTCCATTTTTAAATATCCTCCCGTATATTTTCTCTTACAATTTCAACTATTTCTTTTGGTGAAAATCCCAGTCCCTTCATATCTCTCATAAAATTACAGAGCACATCCTGTGCCATTTCCCTTTTTAAATTATTTATAACCGATATATCGCCGCTTACGAAAGTACCCATACCTCTCTGTTTATAAGTGATACCCTGTCTTTCCAATTCCCGATAGGCTCTTTGAATAGTATTTGGGTTTACTTTGAGCTTTACGGACATCTCCCTTACAGAATGCAATTTATCTTCGGGTTTCAATTGCTCACTTACTATTCTTCTCTTTATATCATTCATTATTTGAACATATATTGGTATATTGGGTTCAAATTCACTGTCCATTTTTTCACCTCCACGTCTGAACTAATATCTTAGTGTTATATTATTATAATACACTAATTATATAGTAATATCAACCTCAATTTTTATGATGTTTGTCCACAAATCACCTATTCTATTCTTTTCAAAAATAAAAATAATTTTCAACAGATACTATACAAATAAAATGCTGTCGTTAACTATGTAAGAAATAACTCCCTTTTTGTGTCCTGGAAATATAACAGATCTTATTTTTATCTTTCCCACATTGATTTCATCTCCATCTCTAAGTTTTGCATAATTTGCATTTTCAATATGAAAACATATCTCTTTAGATCTTCTTATAGATATATCTGCCGAAAAATAAATATCGGCATTCTTAAACAAATTAATTCCTCCCATGTGATAGAAGCTGGGATACGTTAAAAATATACCACAGACAGACTGAGGATGAATATCTATTTTTTTCAATTCTCTATTTATAACAGACGGCATAAATCCAGCATTAAAACATATAGTGGTATCACAATCAGAATATATAAAGAAATTAGAAATCAATGTTCTCACTACATATATATTTCCCGTCAACTTTTGTGTTTTCCCCAATTTAAACAATATATATTCCCTCCTACTTACAATTCCATCATATCATTTTTACGCAATAAAATACATTCTTACTGTAGCATATCCTCCTTTTATTAATTTATACATCCACATTAAAAATCAAAAATCACATCTACAGTTGATCATAATATCATTATCAAGTAATTCTTAGTTTCAGGTGGAGTTTGCTTATAAGAAATACTTTTCTCCACCCGGACCTTATTAGCAGCATTCTTAGTGTCTTCAGTACTTAGAATACGTTATCCTTTAGGGGGAGAACTTATCCAGGCGCGCAAGCAGTGCTTATCTCCCGTTTTGAGAAGCCGGGAGTATTAGCAATGGTAGCCTTTGTATTAATTTAATAATTTACATGCAAAAGCCAAAACTTTATATTTTTATCACTCCAGCCTAGATCCCAAGGTACTCTATTTCTATCTGTATTATGGCAACTTACAAGAGAATATCCTCTGGAGTCCGCACCTGTAACCATGGAAATATGAGTTATATCCCCTTTTTTTTCATATGCTATAAAATCTCCCGGAAGAAGTTTATAAGAATCTCTATAGACCTTTTCATAACTTCCATGAGCTACAACCGATGCCCTTCCGCTGTATATCATATAATTTTTAAATCCATCTGCATTTAGCCAGGAGCTGGTTGCCCCCGAGCTGTCATAATTCCATGCGGAATTTTTTTTGAATTTTCCTCCCTCATGCAGTACCTGGGATGCAAAGTTGGCACAATCACCGCCTTGAGAATTATAATTTCTGTATTTTTTATTATAAGTATACCCATATTTTTTTTCCGAAGCTATACCGCAGTACCTATCTGCATATTCCACAGAAGATTTTCTTCTCTCCGTAATACCCGAAAAGTCCCTCCTGTTCTGCAATAATATATACCGTTTTACAGAATCCATTTTCAAATTATCCAAATTAAGGGAATCTGCAAAAGGATCTTTATACCACTCCTTTGTAATAATCCACTTACCGTTTTTCTTTTCCATATTAAGTACATGTAAAGTTCCTATTCTACAGCTGTTTACTAATTTGGGCGTATCTTCATATACATATCTGTATTCAGTTGAACAAATTAAATTTACAGAAAATTTATCACCCTTATCTTTTATCCTTTTAACTACGACATCCGGCAGAATTTCTACAAATTTTACCCCCTGTTTATCTTCCCAGTTCTTTAAATATTTCATTTTTTTCTCTTCATGGTCATAGGCCCAGGCTCCATATTTCGTACTCTTGTCATAATAAGGCTCTATAAATTGTAAATTTCCATTTAATATGGCTCTATTTCTATTTTCAAATATCTGTTTAGTAGAATTTATAATCTCATTTTTCACATCACTTTCTTCTCCCAGTACACCCTTAAAAAAGCATGAAAAAAATATGACTAAAATCATTATCGTGGACCTAAAAACCATTTTTGTCAAGGAATGTTTCATAAGCTATACTCCTCATATAATTTTTACAATTATTGTGCCCAATTGTATAAGCATTCATCCCACAGTTAAAACTGATGGACTTTCTACCAAGCTTTTGTAAATTCTAGTAGAAGTTTCATATTTATTTCAGAATCTTCCCTATAATGTTTTTTCTATAGCTTCTTGTCGATCCACTCAATATATTTTTTTACATCTTTATCACTGCAGGGAGCACCTTTGTACCAGCAATCTCCATTTTGTCTTTTACCGCCGAAATATCTGGCTTTTAAAATTATCTCAGGTCTGTATTCAAAATGCAAAGTATCAAAATGGCTCCATTTTCCACCCCACACAAAATTATTTTTCTCAAATACTTCTACAATTTCCCTCGGATATTTTTTTATTCGCAGACTTCCTTCCTCTCTTGACACCCACTTCCAATAATCTCTTCTGTCCCTGGCAAGGTCAATTGCTATCCCGAAAGAATGGGGACTCAACATATTCGTTCCCGAAATATATCTGTAATTGAAAGTACCGCTGCTGGGAAACAGACATTTTGCTATATTTCCCTTTTTTTGCGAGAGGGGAATAAGCTCTTTCATTGCCCTTTCAAGAGATAATGAAGCATTATTGTTTCCGTTGAATTGAAATCTTCTGTAGCCTAAACTGGCCATTTCCAGGTTTGATTCCACAGAATTCTTATCATTGCCATAGATTTCCTTCAAAAGAGAATAAACCCTAAACCTGCCAGGATCAAAATTTTTTTCCGCAGCTCCATTTACAGCCCCCAATGGATATGGCTGTTCCATCATGTCCTGTAGATCTGTATTTTGGAACTTTTCTTCAGAACTTTTCTCTTTTTTGTCATCGTATAAAATCCTTTTACCTGATTTCATAATTACATATACCCTGCCGCTATTATCCTTTTCCACATCCGTAATATATTCTGGATAGGCCATCATGAGACACAGAATGTCCTGCTTTAATACAGTATCGTAATCAGCAGCTCCAGCTTTTTCATGTATGCTAAGGCACATGCATGTCAATATAAAAAATACAATTATTTTTTTTCTCATAAAATAAATCACTCCAATTTTACAATTATCAACAATTATTGTATGTACATATATTGACTTTATGCATAGTAATTATAAGTATCACTATTTATCTTGTGCTATTTGCATATAAAATATATTTGCAAATAGCACACTTATCATGTAAAATTGGTATGAAGCTTATTTTAAAAACAAATTATCAATTTGGAGTGTTAAACTTGTCAAAAGAAGAAATTTATAAATTAAAAAAAGAATTAGAAAAGCTGATTTATCAAAATATGAGCAAAGACAAGATTAGAAAAACAAGCAGCAGACTGGATAGAGAGCTGGAAAAATTTTTATTTGAAAACTTAGGAGGCGCCGCAAAGCATAAAAAATAATCTGTTTTACTGGATTATTACACTGCATACAGCAGTGCCTATCGTCTCCATTTTTATGAAATTGAAGGCGATAGACATGATACAAGCCTTTAAAATCAATCTGTTTAGCTGCATTTTACCATTTCTCTATATTTAACCCTCTTTCTCAAATATTCACTCATGGTTTTATATTCTATAATCTCACCGTTCTTTTCTACCATTATGGCATCTACATAGGCATTAGCCGTATCAATGCAGGTAAAAATGACTTTATCATGGGCCAGTGCAGTACGCCTCAGTTCAAAACCCTGTCTACTGCTGTCATATCCCTGAGTCGGTATATTGATAACCACATCTACCTTATTTTCTTTAATATATCCCGGTGCATCTTTTATGTCAACCTCAGTACATTTTATACCATTTTTATTTAAAAACTCACAAGTACCTGCAGAGCCTAAAATATCAAAGCCCAATTTATCATATTTTGCTATTATATGAAGAGAATCTTCCTTGTCCCGATCATCTATGGAAACATATAGGTTCCCACTGTAAAAGATTTTAAAACCCGCTGCTTTAAAAGCCTTATACACAGCTTTATTTTTATCAAAATCAATTCCAAGAACCTCCCCTGTGGATTTCATTTCAGGTCCGAGAGCTACATCCACACCTGGAAGCTTCTTGCTGGAGAACACCGGCATCTTTACGGCATAAATATCACTGAACTTATATTCATCCTGCTTGTAGCCAAAATCTCTTATCCTCTTCCCCAGCATGATCTGCACAGCTATCTCCACCATTGGAATATCCGTAACCTTGCTTAAGATTGGCACAGTTCTCGAGGCCCTTGGGTTTACTTCTATTACATATATCTTATCTCCATCATACGCATACTGTACATTTAAAAGTCCTTTCACCTTTAATCCTCTGGCTATTTTTACCGTATAGTCTTCTATCTTTCCAAGAACCTTTTCAGGAAGATCATCTGCAGGATATACTGCAATACTGTCTCCGGAATGTACTCCTGTCCTTTCCACATGTTCCATTACCCCCGGAATTATTAAATCCTGACCGTCGGATATTGCATCCACTTCTATTTCTCTGCCCAAAATATATCTATCTACGAGTACTGGATGCTCTTTTGACAGATTTACTGCATCTTTTAAATACTGGGATAATTCTTCATGGTTGTACACTACCTTCATAGCCCTTCCGCCAATCACATAAGAGGGCCTTACAATAACCGGATAGCCTATCTCATCAATTAACCTGTCTGCTTCTTTTAAACTGGTCACGGAACCGCCTATGGGGGAATTGATATTCAATTCCTTTAAAAAGACCCTGAATTTTTCTCTGTCTTCAGCCAGATCTATGGACTTAAAGGAAGTTCCAAGTAATTTTACCCCTGCATCACTTAATTTCTTCGATAAATTTAAAGCTGTCTGTCCGCCAAATTGTACTATAACCCCGTCCACTTTCTCTTCATTTATCACATTCATCACGTCATCTATATACAGCGGATCAAAATAAAGTTTATCAGAAATATCAAAATCCGTACTTACAGTCTCAGGATTGTTGTTCACTATAATCGACTTATATCCAGCTTTTTTTATGGCCCATACACCATTTACGCAGCAGTAGTCAAATTCTATTCCCTGTCCTATCCTAATAGGTCCGGAGCCTATTACAAGTATTTTTTTATCATCCGACACTGTGTTGTCATCTTCCAGATCATAGCAGGAATAGTAATAGGACGTCCTTGCTTGAAATTCACCGCTGCAGGTGTCAACCATCTTGTACACTACTTTTATCCTGTTTACTTCCTTGATCCTCTTTAAATCTTCTAATTTCATGCCCATAAGCTTGCATATATATTCATCCGTAAATCCCATAATTTCAGCCTGCTGTATGGTATCCACATCTGGAGCGTTATTTACTAGTTCATTTTCCATATTCACTATATTTTTTATTCTATATATAAACCACTTATCAATTTTGGTTATCTCATAGAGCTCATCCACACTCATTCCCTTTCGAAGAGCTTCCGCCACTGCAAACAATCTCTCGTCATCCTGCATCTTCAGTTTATCAACTATTTCTGGTACACTTAGATCTTCAAGTTTGTCCAGTTTGAGTCCTATTAGCTTTCCCTCCAAACTTATCACGGCCTTTAAAAGTGCACTTTCAAAACTCCTGTCTATAGCCATGACTTCTCCTGTAGCCTTCATCTGGGTCTTTAAAGTTCTATCTGCAGTCTTGAATTTATTGAAAGGCCATTTTGGCATTTTAACTACACAATAATCAAGGGTTGGTTCAAAAAGGGCACTTGAGTTCCCTGTAACATAATTTTTCAATTCATCAAGTGTATAACCCAAAGCAATTTTAGCTGCAATTTTGGCTATGGGATACCCTGCAGCCTTGGAAGCCAATGCACTTGATCTGCTCACTCTCGGATTTACTTCTATGACCATATATCTGCCGCTGTTGGGATCCAGTGCAAATTGTATGTTACAGCCTCCTTCTATCTTCAAAGTTCTTATTATTTTTATGGCAGATCTTCTGAGCATCTGGTATTCCCTGTCATTTAGAGTTTGAGAAGGCGCCACAACTATACTGTCACCGGTGTGAATACCTACAGGATCCAGGTTTTCCATGTTGCATACTACCATACAGTTGTCTTTTTTGTCCCTCATTATCTCATATTCCAGTTCTTTCCATCCTGCCAAACTCTGCTCCAAAAGTATTTGTGTTATAGGACTTTCTTCCAGTCCATTTTTACATATTTCCAGATATTCTTCATAATTGTTTGCAATTCCACCACCAGTACCTCCAAGTGTATAGGCAGGTCTTATTATAATAGGAAGGCTGATTTCATTCAAAAATTCCTTGCACTCATCTAAATTAGTGGCTATGGTACTCACAGCCACAGGCTCTCCTATTTTCTCCATAAGATTTTTAAAGCTCTTTCTGTCCTCTGCATTTTCTATGGATTTTACTTTTATTCCGAGTAATTCCACATTGTATTTTTTTAAAATTCCGGCCTTGTTAAGTTCCATGGCCAAATTCAGGGCCGTTTGTCCGCCAAATCCCGCTAAAACACCATCCGGTTTTTCCCTTGCTATTATTTTTTCCAATGATTCAACAGTAAGAGGTTCTATATAAGTCTTGTCTGCAATATTTTTATCTGTCATTATAGTTGCCGGATTGCTGTTTACAAGAACTGTTTCTATTCCCTCTCTTTTTATTGCCTCACATGCCTGAGTCCCTGAATAATCAAACTCAGCAGCTTGGCCTATTATTATAGGTCCCGATCCTATTATCAAAACTTTTTTCAAGTTTTTCCTCAACGGCATTGTATCACTTCTCCTTGTTTATTTATACTATAGAGTCATATATCTTAAAAACTTATCAAATAAATAATCTGTATCCTTAGGCCCTGGAGAACCTTCCGGGTGAAATTGTACTGAAAATATAGGAAGGGTTTTATGTCTTATTCCCTCTACAGTATTGTCATTTAAATTCAGATGGGTCACCTCAATAATATCTTTATCCAGGCTTTCTCTTCTAACGGCATAGCCATGATTCTGAGACGTTATAAAGGATTTGTCAAGGTCCCTGTCATATACGCCATGATTACTGCCTCTATGTCCAAATTTCATCTTATAGGTATCTCCACCCAGTGCAAGAGCCAGTAACTGATGTCCCAGGCATATCCCGAATACCGGAATGTTTCCAATCATCTTTTTTATAGTAGGCATAATTTTACCTAAATCTTTGGGATTTCCCGGACCATTGCTCAAAAGTATACCCTGGGGATTTATCCTCTCTATATCCTCATAGGATGAATCATAGGGAAATACGGTTATATCGCAATTTCTGCGTTTTAAATTTTTCATTATATTTATCTTGGCACCAAAATCCAGAAGTGCCACTTTAGGTCCGCTTCCTTTAATATTCTTTACAGATGGGGTACTTACCTGCTCAACCAGATTTTTATCATCACAGGAATCCAGCATATTTTTAATCTCATTTATAGGTTTGTTCTTATTGCATATCACACATTTCATAGTACCTTTTGACCTTATCTTTTTTGTTATGCTTCTGGTATCTATGCCGCTGATACCCACTATATTATTTTTTTTCAGAAAATCTGTAAAGCTCTCCCTGCTTAAATAATGGGATGTATCAGAATAGGCGTTTTTCAACACCACTCCCTTTACCTGTGCTTCTCCAGACTGGCTAAAATCCTGGTTGACGCCATAATTTCCTATATATGGGTAACAAAAGGTAATTACCTGACCTCTATAAGAAGGGTCTGTAAGTATCTCCTGGTAACCTGTCATTGAAGTATTGAAAACCAGTTCCCCTGCAGTTACACCATTTCTTCCTACAGCTTTCCCCATAAACACGGTTCCATCTTCCAAATACAATATGGAATTCATAATATTCCTTCTTTCTAAATATTACTGCATAAAATGATTCCTAGGCTAAAGTTGCCACCATGACTGCCTTTATAGTATGCAATCTATTTTCTGCTTCATCAAATACTATAGAATGTTCTCCCTCAAATACTTCTTCTGTAACTTCCAGTGCTTCATAGCCAAATTTTTGATATATATCCTCGCCCGTATTTGTCTCTCTATTGTGAAAGGCAGGAAGACAGTGCATGAATTTCACATCTTTATTTTCACAGGATTCAACAAGTTTACCGTTTACCTGGTATGGCATCAAAGCTTCAATTCTGCTTTTCCACAGATTTCTATTCTCCCCCATTGAGAGCCACACATCTGTATACAAAACATCTGCTCCTTTTACGCTGCCGTATATATCATCGCTTATGGTAATATTTCCTCCATTTTTTTTCGAAATCTTTTTACATTCCGCCACCAGTTCATCTTCAGGAAACAGCTCCTTTGGAGTTATAATTTTAAAATCAACTCCCATTTTTGCCGATCCAATCATAAGTGCATTTGCCATGTTGTTCCTTCCGTCGCCAATATAGATAAAATTTACATCTTCAAGTGGTTTATCAACATGTTCTTCTACAGTCAAAAAATCTGCTAGTACCTGGGTAGGATGATCTTCGTCTGAGAGTCCATTCCACAGTGGTACTCCTGAATATTCAGCAAAAATTTCCATATTTTTCTGTGAAAATCCCCTGTATTCCACTCCGTCAAACATCCTCCCCATTACTCTGGCCGTATCTTTCACCGATTCTTTTTTACCCATATGGCTTCCCGTAGGTCCTATATAAGTTACCGATGCACCTTCATCATATGCCCCTACCTGAAATGAACATCTTGTCCTTAAAGAATCTTTTTCAAATATAAGAGCAATATTTTTTCCCTGCAGTCTCTTTTTTTCTTTCCCATTATGTTTTTCTTCCTTGAGTTTTTTAGAAAGATCCAGCAGATATCTTATCTCTTCTCGTGAAAAATCCCTGAGAGTTAAAAAGCTCCTTCCCTTTAAATCAACCATAAATATTTCCTCCTAATATCATTTTTTATACGCATCAAATCCAAACCATTTTACCGAGAGCTTAGAAAGTGTTCCATCCTTTTTCATGTCCCCTATGATTTTATCCACTTCTTTTTTCAGTGAATCATCATTTTTTCTATAGGCTATTCCCATAGGTTCCCTGCTCAATTCTCCGGGAAGCATTTTAAACTGACCCTTTTTCTTCTGAATATAGTATCCGCCAACCTGTTTATCGATTATAGCGGCATCCACCCTGCCTATGGACATATCTTGAAAAGCCTCAGTTATCTTGTCATACTTCTTCAGTTCCTTTACTCCTTTAATTCCATCTGCAACCTTTTCCCCCGTAGTTCCCAATTCGCAAGCTGCAACTTTTCCTTTTAAATCATTTACCCCTTTTATATCCTTCCTTTCATTCTTTACAGTAATGATCTGTCCTCCATTTATATATGGCACAGAAAAATCTGTGTTTTTCTTACGCTCATCAGTTATACTTATGGAAGCAACGGCAGCATCAAATTTATTTGAATCAAGGGCCAATATAAGTCCGTTAAAATCCATCACCAAAAAATTTGCTTTGACTCCTAATCTTCTGGCAACTTCATTGGAAAAATCCACGTCAAATCCCACCAGTTTACCACTGCCATCTCTAAACTCCATTGGAGGATACCCTTCTTCCGTCCCTATAGTGATTTTACCGGACTTTTTAACTTTATTCAGCAAATTTGAATTTGCATCGTTCATATTAGTTTGCCCACATGCTGTAAATAATACAATACCAAAAATAATTACAACCGCAGCTGCCATTATCTTCTTCATTACCAATCCCCCTAAATTATAATCTATTGATATATTTTATAATTATACATAAATATTAATAATAATGCAATATGTTTTCATATATTTGATGGAATTATTTATTGTAAAAATTTAGGCTTGAAAATAGAAGAGGGCTTCCTCGTAAAATAAGATCTGCAAGGAAGCCTGTATCAGCTTAAATTCAACTATTATCTTTTAGAATATAATCTTTAAGTATAACTGCCTTTATTTTATCATAGCTTATACTGTCTGGCAGAGATTCTTTAACGGGCTTTAACCTGTCCATGCCTATCTTTTTTATAACCTGTACAATCATATTTTCTTCTTCTTTCGAAAACAGGCTGTCAAAATTCATTTTCACATTGAGTTTGTTTCCCTGTTCCACATACTTCATTATATGCGATAATATTGTAGATACGGTAAGACCTCTTTTACTGGAGATCTCATCTATTCCCATATTTTCATCAAGCATGTTTACGGTAATTTCAAAAGTTTTCAACTTGCCATTTTTTCTGCTGCCGACTTCTGAAAGATTCCCTTTAAAGTACCAGTTGGATTTTATATTGTTTTTTTCTACATATTCCCTGACAATTTTTAAGAATATGTCACCATATTTCTTGAGTTTCAATTCACCAACTCCGGATATATCAAGCATCTGCTTTGAAGTTACAGGGTATCTGCTGCTAATCTCCCTTAAAGTGGTATCAGAAAATATTAAATAAGGAGGTACTCCCTCCCCTCTGGCTATTTCCCTCCTGCAATTCCTGAGCAATTCAAACAAATTACTGTTTACAGTTATCTTTTCCACCTTCGTAGGTTCCTTCAAAACCACTTTTTCCTTTCCCTTCAGTATTTTCACAGAATTAGAATTCAATATCACCGTTGGATATTCTCCTTCTTTTAAAGAAATATAGCCCTGAGCTATAAGTGTGTTTATAAAATTTGAAAGTCCATTTTTCGAATAATTTTTCATTATCCCATAAGTGGATATCTTGTCAAATCCATATTGAAGCACCTTTTTCTGGGTAGAACCTCTTAAAACGTCCACTATCATATTTACACCAAACTCCCTCTTCATTCTGTAAATACAAGAGAGCACTTTCTGGGAATCCACAGTTTTATCTACATATTTTCCCTCTCTTATACAGTTGCTGCAATTTCCACATTCATCATAATCGACATGCTCGCCAAAATAATTGAGTATATATTTCCTCAAACATCCATTATAATGGACAAAATCAACCATAGATTGGAGTTTTTTATATTCATTCATCCTTCTGGCCGGCGACTGTATACTAGTCTCTATCAAATACTTCTGGGTGATTACATCCTGAGGTGAAAACATGAGTATGCATTCACTTTTTTCGCCGTCACGTCCCGCCCGTCCTATTTCCTGATAATAGCTTTCTATATTCTTCGGCATATTATAATGTATCACGAATCTCACATTCGACTTATCTATTCCCATTCCAAAAGCATTAGTGGCAACTATGACGTCTACCCTGTCATAGACAAAATCCTCCTGATTCTTCTTCCTATCTTCAGCTGACAAACCTGCATGATACTTTCCAACTGATATTCCATTAGCTTTAAGTTTTTCATATAAATTATCTACTTTTTTTCTAGTAGCCGAATATATTATGCCCGACTGTCCCAAATTTGCCTTGATATAATCAAGTACATATTCAAATCTATTTCCAACTTTCAAACAGCATAACTTTAAATTTTCCCTGTCAAATCCAGATATGAACACAGCAGGATCTTTCATATGTATCTGTTTCACAATATCTTCACGCACTTCATCTGTAGCAGTAGCCGTAAATGCAGTAACCACAGGCCTTCTAGAAAAGCACTCTATGAACTTCCAGATATATGTATAACTTACCCTGAAATCGTGCCCCCATTGAGATACACAGTGAGCTTCGTCCACTGCCACCTGTGAAACAGGCAGGTTTTTGATAATACTGCAAAAATCAGGAGATTCCAATCTTTCCGGGGCTACATACAATATTTTTACACCTCCATTTTTTAAGGAAGAACATATATTTAAAATTTCATCCTGAGCAATGGAACTGTTTATATAAGCAGCTCTTATCCCAAGTGTCTTTATACTGTCCACCTGATCTTTCATAAGAGAAATGAGTGGGGATATTACAATGGTTATACCTTTAAAAAGAAGTGCCGGTATCTGATAGCACAGGGATTTACCTCCGCCTGTAGGCATTATAGCCATAGTATCTCTTCCATTCAATATGCTTTCAATTACCTCATTTTGATCTCCCCTGAAATTATCATACCCGTAATATTTATTTAAAACTTTCAAGGCGCTGTTATTCAATTATTTCACCTCTATGTATACTGTTATTTTTCAAACAAATTATAACATATAAAGCTGTTATCCGTCTTGAAAAATGTATATAAAAATATTATTTAATTTAACGAATATTATCTTGATATATGCACTATAATTCACTATAATGGATATTATGAATTGTAATCAAGAGGTTATTCGGCAAATGCACCTTTAAAGTATAAATTACTATATAATTGATAGCAATATTAATCTATTAACATCATATAAGATCTGCTTTGTTAACAGAGTCTTTCATCCCAAAAGGGACGGAGGGCTTTTATAGTGTCAATATTTTAAAATAGGGGGAGAGTGGAATGAAACAAAATGCATGGGATTTAGCTGTAATTTTATTTGGACTATTTTTAATTTCATTTGCTTTAAATGCCTTTCTTGCGCCGCATAAAATCGTACCAGGTGGAGTTTCCGGACTTGCAATTGTACTGGAATCTGTAACGCATATAAAGAAATCAATAATTATGGGTCTTTTCAATATACCAATTTTCATAATAGGGTTGTTGACACTTGGGAAAAAATTTGTACTAAATACAGCTTTAGGAGCCTTTCTTGTTCCGATATTAGTAGAATTAACCAGCAGCATTACTCCCTTTACACATGATATTCTACTGTCATCCCTATTGGGCGGGGTATTTACAGGGGTCGGCGTTGGAATGCTTTTAAGCAAGCAATCTTCCGTAGGAGGTACAGATACCATAGCTAAAATCATATGCAAATATGCCCATAAACCCGTAGGTAAAGTAATGATGAGCTTAGATATGTCCATAGTAATACTAACCTGTTTTGTCTTTGGTATAGAAAAAGCTCTATATGGCATGGTTACAGTATATTTAATCGGAAGGGTCACAGATATATATATCAAGGGATTTACTGATTCCAAATCCGTATTTATAATTTCAGATAAAACTGAAGAAATCAACGATTTAATCTTGACCAAGCTACATGGGGGTACTACCAAAATTGAGGCAAGAGGCGGATACACGGATGATAAACGTGATATATTAATGTGTCTCGTCACAAATACAGAACTTGTAAAGCTCAAGAGGATAGTGAGAGAAGTCGATGTAAATGCCCTGGTCCTAATACAAAATTCCTACGAAGCCTATGGAAAGGGATTTGGTGCTGCTTAATCAGAATATGCATTGGATAAGAGTGGACTTGTGTCCACTCCCTTATTTTAAGCCATACCTTGCATTATGAAATATTCAACTCAAAACCAGACTTTTTTTAAAAACCTTATTCCATTTCTTATCTCCTCAAAACTCAGATGCCCATATCCCATCAACACCATATTATGCTTCTTATAATTATCTTTATCAAAATAGTAAAAGGATACAGGGTAGACTTTAACCCCTTTTTCCAGAGCTCTATCTATCAATTCAGGCTCATCAAACCTGCTTTTCACCTGAAGTACAACGTTGAGTCCTGCTTTATCACCATAGATAGCGGCATTTTCTCCAAATTCATTTTTTATAAAGTCTGTAAGAAACTGCTGCTTTCTAGCATATATGTTTCTCATTTTCCTGAGATGAGCTTCAATAGTCCCTCCTTCATAAATTCTGCAATTGTCAGCTGATGAATTTTGGATGCAGTTTGATTTATAAAGCTTCCTTCTTCAATAAAAAGCTTCATTATGCTTTCAGGTAAAATCATATATCCAACATGCATTCCGGGAAAAAGAGTTTTTGAAAAAGTTCCAAGATAGATCACTCTATTTTCATTATCCAGGCTTTGAAGTGAAGGTATTGGATTTACATTATATCTAAATTCGCTGTCATATTATAATACTCACCAAGCAGGTCGCATAATATAGCCATCAAAGTCTGTGTCCCTGCACCTACAATTATCTGTTCAGAAGAACAAGCCACCCCTCTTGAACTTTTGACATAATCTGCAATCTGATTTCTCAATTCAAATTCACCTCTGGGATCCGAATAGGTCAATATGCCTATATTTTCTTTTTTCATAATACCCTGCTCAATTTTTCTCCAGCTCGCAAATGGAAAACTGCTGTGCTCCACCGAGCCGGGTTTAAAATTATAGGAATATGGCCTCTCATCTATATGAATACTTCTCAGCGGTTTGAGCTTTAAGGGTATATTTTCTCTCTTGACGGTTTTTATCTGTTTATCTATAGCTTCCACATAATAACCACTGCCCTTTTTACTATAAATATAGCCCTCACACAACAGCTGATTATACGCCGCCTGAACTGTGTTTCTGCTGATACAAAGCCTGTTCTTAAGCTGTATTATAGATTCCAATCTATCATCTTTTTTAAGTATACCTTCCAGTATAGCTTTTTTGTAGCATCCATATATCTGAATATACAGCGATTTTTCACTGTTCTTTTCAATGAACACCGGTATTTCCATAAAATCATCCCCATAATTTTTATAAAAATTATACCTTTTTATAGTAACAATTATATAGTAATATTGTATCAAATATATATCACATGTAAAGGAGAGCGTTTTATGATAAAAGAAATACTGTTACTTGGAAATGAAGATCTATATAAGAAAAGCCTTCCTGTTGCGAAAGAGGAAATGGATGCAGTAAAGGAGACTGTTTCGGATTTGCACGATACCTTAATTGATTTCCGCAAAAAATATAACGCAGGAAGGGCAATTGCAGCGCCGCAGATTGGAATATTTAAAAGGTTGATATACATGTATATCGACAAACCCATGGTTTTTATCAATCCCATACTTAAATTTGACAATAATGAGATGATGGAAGTTGTGGATGACTGCATGTCCTTTCCAAACCTGCTGGTAAAAGTCAAACGATATAAAAAATGTACCGTGATGTACAAAGATATAAATTTCATGGATAAAACAATAAAATTTCAAGGAGATCTATCGGAACTGATACAGCATGAATATGATCACCTCGATGGAATACTGGCAACAATGAGAGCCGTAAACAACAGATCCTTCTATCTAAAAAAATAAGGGAATATAAAAATGAAGTGCTGTAAAGCTACCCTGATGAGTAATTTTACAACACCATTTTTAAACTTCTATAAGGCCCTCATATTTACCACATCATCAAACACCCAAAAGGTTTGCCACCTTTGCCTCATTGAATCCCACAAGATACTGTCCGTCTATAACTATAACAGGAACGGATCTGTATCCCTTCTCCATGAGCTGCTTTCTTGCATTTGAATCCGTGCTTATATTGTGTTCTGTAAAATCTATATTGTTTTTTGTAAAAAACTCCTTTGCACTATGACAATATGGACAGGTACTGGTTGTAAATATATCAACCTTACTCATAAAATCATCTCCTTGTAATATTTCCCTTTCGGTTTTATAATATCACACCTGATAAAATCTATCAATAGATTTTAATAATAATTATTATAAAATATTAATTATGCTTTGTACAAATACTATATATCACTGGATTAATATATGATCTTATAGAAATTTATGAAACTATAATTTTAAAAATTTATTCAACTATCCGATTACTTGAAACCAATATTTATTTCTCCCGTAGATTTTTTTCTGCAATTTTCTGTCCCATTTCAAAAGCCTTTTGGCAATCTATCGGAAATTGCGCTTGTTTATATACAGCCTTTTCTGTCTCCGAAAATTTAGAGGATTCATATTTGCTGTAGTTTGAAAACTGGTAGGTATTATTTACATATAAAACTTCCGGTTTCATCCCCAAAATTTCTTCCGCAAATAATTGTCCGGCTTTTACATTAGTATCTATACCTGCCTTGTGCATACTTTCTGCGCTCATATTCATTGTATAGATAAAACCGCTTGGTATTTTTTGGGTATAGCCAGATACTATCTCTCTGCTGTATAAATCATACGGAAAGAAAAATCGTTCCAGAAACGCCTGCATTCCAGATGTTATATTATAAAAATAAATCGGTGTACCAAAAACAATTCCATCCGCAGCAGATAATTTTTCCAGAATAGGTGTTAAATCATCTTTTTGAGCACATTTACCGTGGAATTTTCCGCCTATCATTTTACACGCAAAACAACTGACACAACCCTTGTATTTCAAGTCATACAAGTTAACAAGCTCTGTTTCTGCACCTTGCGATGCGGCTCCTTCCGCTGCTTTCTTCAGTACAGTACCCGTATTCCATTTTTTCCTCGGACTGCCATTGACAAAATATATCTTCATGATTTTTTCTCCTTTGCCATTGAGATCTACAGTTTCAATTATAACACTTTTCGAAACACAGCCTATCAACTACATTACGGCCTGTAATTGCCCATCGTCTTTCCAAAACCCGTATTGCTTCAATAAAATAAAAG
>ENA-UOOI01000605-UOOI01000605.1-fermentation-metagenome-genome-assembly--contig:-NODE-605-length-44391-cov-23.195868_pt1 | contig 44391 bp, 40 predicted proteins | sample MGYA00245779_ERZ724027 | MGnify/ENA primary metagenome ERZ724027 (study PRJEB28704, sample SAMN03018318) | fermentation metagenome | biome: anthropogenic terrestrial biome; feature: soil; material...
ATGGAGTTGCACTCTTTTCAGACCATACGACGAGTTATCTGCAATCGGACAGTTTACCGTTGGGATTAACAGTACAATATGCTGGCCGGGCTTTATGGGGAAGAGATTACGGGGTTCATGGCCCCACCGAAATCCGGTATGCACTTTTGCCTCATTCCGGCGATTGGGAAAAGGGAGAGGTTGAAAAAGCAAGCAGTCAATGGAATGAACCCATGGTTGCACAATTCACAGCACGTTCTTCTGAACTACAAGAAAGATCAATACTCGAAACAACCGGCGACAATCTGGAAATAACCTCTATGGTAGTGGAGGATGATAATCTATTTATACGTATCTATAATACATCCTCCCGCGAAATTTCCCGCGAAGTGATCTGGAACTGCAGTGTAGACAAAATAGAACAGGTAGATTTAAAAGGAGATCCTATCCGTGAATTATCGTTCGTCAATAAAGGTGACGGACGATTGCTGACAACCATATCAATCCCTCAATTCGGCTTTGTGACGTTGCGGTTAATCGCAACAGCTACAACATGACTATACGTCTGATTTAGATTCTTTAAAACAATTAATATGATATCCAATCGAAACAGGCAAACACCTGTTATTCTTTTACTCGTTTTCTGTGTAATAACTGGAGTCTCTTCTTGTTCAAATGCCCAGAAAGACATAACAACAAAATTCTCACCATCGGATTATGTAAACCCCTTTATAGGGGCAAGCACCAGTACTTCGGCAGCCGGAGTTTACCACGGATTAGGTAAAACATTTCCGGGTGCAACCACTCCATATGGTATGGTACAGGTAAGCCCAAATACCATTACCGGTGGAGATAACAGTCCGGGATACAGCTATGAACACAAAACGATAGAAGGTTTTGCTTTTACACAAATGAGTGGTGTAGGCTGGTTTGGAGATCTGGGTAATTTTCTGGTGATGCCCACAACCGGCGAATTGAAAAAGATTGCAGGAAAGGAAGACGGTAGTATCTCGGGCTACAGATCGTATTACGATAAGAAATCCGAGATCGCTGAAGCCGGATTTTATTCGGTCGATCTTACCGATTACGGAATCACTGTACAGAGCAGTGCTACACCACGTTGCGGCATATTGAAGTTTACCTTTCCCGAAAATAAAGAATCACGCATTCAGATTGACCTTGCCCGCAGAGTGGGTGGAACATCTGTAGAACAATATCTGAAAGTGGTAGACAGATATACCATTAAGGGATGGATGAAATGCACACCCGATGGTGGTGGTTGGGGTGATGGAGAGGGTAATGCAAACTATACCGTACATTTTTTCGCCCGCTTTAGCAAGCCGTTGGAAAACTATGGATTTTGGAGTGCCAATATTCCAGAGGGTTGGAATCGTAAGAAAGATGATGTGGTGAGTGTTCCTTACCTTGCCAGAGTATCCGAAGCTCCCGTCATTACGGGAAAGGACGAAATTAATGGAAAACATCTTGGCTTTTATACTGAATTTGCTACTCAGAAAGAAGAGCAAGTTACATTGAAAGTTGGGATTTCATTTGTAGATATGGAAGGGGCAGAAAATAATTTCAACGCGGAAATAGCCTCACTAGATTTCAAAGAAGTGAAAGCTCAGGCACGTCAACTATGGGATAAAGAGTTAAGCCGGATTAAAATATCCGGAGGTAGCGACGACGAGAAAACCATATTCTATACTGCATTATATCATACTATGATTGATCCCAGAATATTTACCGATGCCGACGGTCGTTATAAGGGCGGAGACAATAAAATTTATTCAACAAACGAAGCCTTTACCAAACGAACCATATTCAGCGGATGGGATGTATTTCGTAGTCAGTTCCCGTTGCAAACGATTATAAATCCTTCTTTGGTAAGTGATCAGATAAATTCACTTGTTACGTTGGCCGAACAAAGTGGCAAGGATTATTATGAACGTTGGGAAATTGTGAATGCTTATTCCGGATGCATGCTCGGTAACCCGGCACTTTCGGTGCTTACGGATGCCTATGTAAAAGGAATACGCACTTTTGATGTAGAAAAAGCCTACGAATATGCGAAGAATACTTCCCGTTTGTTTGGTAATGATGCGTTGGGTTATACCCCGTCCGAACTCAGTATTTCGCATACGTTGGAATATGCCTATACAGACTGGTGTATTTCACAGTTAGCCACTGCAATGGGTAAGGACGAAGATGCAAAGGTATACGCTCAGAAATCTCAGGTTTACCGAAATATTTTTGATAAGGAAAAAGGATGGTTCCGTCCTCGTAAAGCAGACGGCTCATGGCAGGACTGGCCGGAAAACGCCCGTACAACTGAATGGTACGGGTGTGTGGAGTCAAACCCTTATCAGCAAGGTTGGTTTGTACCACATGATATGGAGGGTATGGTGGAACTTATGGGTGGTAGAAAAGCAGTGTTGGCAGACCTGTACAACTTCTTTGATAAAACCCCGGATGATTTATTGTGGAATGACTATTATAATCACGCCAATGAGCCGGTGCATTTTGTGCCTTTCCTATTCAATAAACTGAATGAACCCTGGAATACACAGAAATGGAGCCGGTATATTTGTAAGAATGCATATCGTAACGAAGTGGAAGGAATTGTAGGTAACGAAGACGCCGGACAGATGTCCGCATGGTATGTGTTAACCGCATCGGGGATTCATCCTTCTTGCCCCGGGGACACAAGATTAGAGATTACCAGTCCGGTATTCGACAGGGTAGACTTCAAGCTCGACCGTGATTACGCCCGGGGAGAGAAGTTTACAATCATAGCCCATGACAATAGTCCGGCAAATATATATATCCAGAAGGCAGTGCTGAACGGAGAAGAATATAGCGAATGCTATCTTGATTTTTCTGATATCGCTCAGGGAGGTGTTTTGGAATTATATATGGGGAGTACTCCTAATAAAAAATGGGGTAAGTAATTATTTTATATATACTTAATCATAAATAAATACAACTTTTTATTAATCAAAAATTGTTTACAAACATGAAAAGAAAACAGAGAGCGGATGCACCTGGTGTGTTTTCCAAAATTGTAAAACGGCTGTTGATCCTGATGCTGCTATTAAATAGCGGATTACAAGCAAAAGCCTCTTCAGATCTCGTTTCTCAACAACCTGAAAGAACTGTTTCTGGTGTGGTGACGGATGAGAACGGTGATTCTGTAATTGGTGCAACTGTTGTTGTAAAAGGTACAACAATAGGTACTACTACGAATGTTGACGGAATTTTTACTTTAAGAATACCTTCAGATGCTCAAACGCTGCAGGTTTCGTATGTGGGTATGATAACTGTAGATATAACCATCGGCGATAATTCACAGTACAATGTGGTTATGAAGCCGGATGCTGTTCTGATGGAAGATCTAGTAGTTATCGGATACGGAACCCGCTCGAAAAAAGATATGTCCATAGCTGTGAGTTCTGTAAAAAGTGATGAATTGAATGAACGCCCGTCTGCCTTTAATATCATGCAGGGTATAGCCGGAAAAGTGGCTGGGGTCACAAACGTATCAATGTCTGGGAGGCCAGGCGGTTCATCTTCCCTCCGCGTTCGTGGTATGGGTTCCATCAATGCAGGTAAAGACCCTATCTATGTACTCGATGGTGTAATTGGGGTTGATCCCAATATTATCAACTCTGCAAATATTGAATCTATAGACATTCTTAAGGATGCTGCTGCAACAGCTATGTATGGCGCTCAAGGATCAAACGGAGTTGTGCTTATTACCACCAAGAAAGGTAAAAAAGGAAAAGGCTCCATTACCTACGATGGAAAGATGGGATTTGGTTTTATGAATCGAAAACTAGACATGCTTAATTCCGATGAATATATGGAAGTTCAGCGGCGCAGCTACGCTTACAGCGGACAAACCATGCCTCACCTTACTACGGCGGACGAAAAACTCTTCTACTATTCTAAAGATGCTTCCGGTAACTACCAATACGATGAGAACGGTCTGCTGATTGCTTCGCCCAAGTACAATACAGACTGGCAGAAGGAAATGACTCGCACGGCTATTACTAATGACCACATTGTATCTTTTTCATCGGGCAACGAGGATACCAGTGTTTATTCGAGTGTTGCTTACCAAAATTATGAAGGAGTGATGAAAAGTTCCGAATACGAACGTTTCTCGGGTACTGTTAATGTAAACAGCAGGATAAAGGACTGGCTTCGCGTGCAGGTTGTAGGAACCGTAGGTAGTCAGAAAGGCAACAATAACGATATGGAGAGTTCTTTCGGTCAGGGAGCGATCCGTAATATGATAGAAATGCCGCCCATTGTACCCGTTAAGTACGAAGACGGCACCTGGGGGCGCAAGGGGGATTATAAATTTTCCGAAGAAGGAGAGAATCCATTGTTGCTGTTACGAGACAGGAGAGATGAGTGGAAATCCAACTTCTCCGTATTCAGCCTCAATTCCATTCTCGACCTAACCAGAAAGCTAACGTTGACTGTCCAGGGAGACTATCAGCAGAGCAATAGAAAGGGGATGAGTTATGCCAAAGCCGGACTTCTGGATGTAAGTGAAAACAATGGTGGGTACGCGGATGTCAACAACTCCGATAATCAGAAGCTTACCAGTGAAAACTACTTTACCTATACCGACGAGTATTTTAACGGACAACTCAGCTCTAACTTTGTATTGGGTGCCAGTTGGTATTATAATCGCAATGAAAGTTCATCCTCGGGTTCCGAACAATACTTCGATGATTCGTTTGATTATCACAACCTTTCGGCAGGAACAACATGGCACGAACCCAGATCAGGAATGAATCAGAATACGATGAACTCATACTATTTCCGGATGAATCACAGTCTCCGGGACAGGTATCTGCTGGGTGTTACATTCCGTGCGGATGGTGCCTCAAACTTTGGTATGAACAACAAGTACGGATATTTCCCATCAGTATCTGCCGGATGGCGTATTTCGGAAGAGAGTTTTTTCCAACCCCTCACCAATGTAGTAAGCCAGGCCAAGCTGAGAACAAGTTACGGCGTAGTTGGCAATGCTTCCATCCCCAATTACAGAACCATTTCACAATACGGGAACGGATCTACCATCTTCAACAAGGAGCTCACGTCGTATGTAACTTTGGCCAATTTGGGTAATAAAGACCTCAAGTGGGAATCATCACGCCAGTTTAATATTGGATTAGACCTAAGCTTCTTAAAAAACCGTTTGGAGGTAATCATGGACTATTACACCAAATCAACCCGAGACTTGTTATTCGAGAAACAGATACCTATCACCACCGGATATGCTACTACATGGTCTAACCTTGGCGAGATACGAAATGACGGCTTCGAGGCTACCATTACATCACGCAACATTCATACAAAAGATTTCATGTGGGCGACAGATCTTGTGTACTCCACTAACAAAGTGAAGACAATAGATATAAACGGAGAAACCATTGAGACAGGGAATAATACCATAGCCCGGGAAGGCATAGACTGGGCATCGTATTACGTGTATAAAAGACTGGGAACATGGAGTCTTGCCGAGGTAGAGGAAGCTGCCAGGTATGGTAAAAGACCCGGTGATATCAAGTACGAAGATGTGAACGGTGACTATAAGATCGACGAGGAAGATCGTCAGTTAATGGGTACAGGCAGGCCGAAAGGAAACCTCACCATGGTGAATACTTTTACCTACAAGGGTTTATCACTGATGGTTGACCTTAATTATGTATATGGCTTCAAGATCATGAGTATTACCCATTCCATGGGTGAAAACAGACCGTTGTACAGCAACAGTGTGAAAGATATACTTAAAGCATGGACACCCGAGAATCAAAATACGATGGTTGCCGCACTACGTTTACCGTCTGACCCATTCTTCGGCGAAAACGAAAAAGACTCCTATATGCTTCATAAAGGGGACTTCCTGCGAATCCGAAACATTGTCCTCTCGTATTCTTTCAGTCCTAAAGTGCTTAACTGGCTTAGGGAAGTAAACAACCTCTCTTTGGGAGTATCTGTTGAGAACCTTGCGTTGTTCACCAAGTACCCCGGATATGACACAGAAATGGGCGCATTTAATACAGACAACGGACAGAGCATTGACTTTTACTCATACCCTCGTCCAACAACAGTTACTGCTAACATAAAGATTACATTTTAAGTGATTAGAAAATAAATATTTAAATCAAATGAAAAAGATATATTCAAATATAAGCTGGCTCATTGTCCTGGCGGTAATTATTACGTCCTGTGACTCTTTTCTTGAAGAAAAACCAAAGACATTTCTGAATCCCGATTCGTATTACCAGAACGAAAAACAGGCTTTGGCTGCCGTGAACGGCATATACACCTTTGTTGACAATATTATGGACTCGGATATTGAGCCCGGCTCACAGAGTTTCATCTTTATGGAATTCATGCACGGATACGGTGAACGTATGCGCGGATCAGGTACACAAGACCTCGCTCAAGCCAACAGTTTGCTTATTGCGGACAATAACAGCTATGTGCAGAGATTCTGGGAAACAGCATATCGGGCTATTGAGAATTGCAACGGCATTATCGAAGGTATAGAAAGTATGGCAGAAGGGACGATAAGTGAAACCAAAAAGAACCAGTATCTCGGCGAAGCTTATTTCCTCCGCGGTTACTTCTACTTCAACCTGGTAAGACTCTATGGACCTGTGCCATTGAAACTCACGCCCACCAAAGATGTAACGAATACTGAAATTGAGTTGTCATCCATGGAAGTTGTCTACACACAGATAGATGCGGATATGACAAAAGCCGGGGAGCTGATGGAGAGTCTGGACTGGACAAATACCAGTGGGCGTGTGACCAAGGGAACCGTGAAATCTATGCATGCCAAGGTTTTGCTCACCATGGCCGGATATCCCCTACAAAAGGGAACAGAATACTATACCAAAGCCTATAACATGGCAAAGCAGGTATATGCCAGTGGAAAATTTCACCTATTCGACACCTATGAAAAGTTGAGAACTGTGGAAAATTCAGGAGAGATTATCTGGTCCATTCAAAGAGAGGCCGACAATGCAGGAAATCCCCTCCATAGTGCTCTGTTAGCTTACCCTGCGCCAGTAAAAGCTGTCTCAGCCAGTGCCGCTTACGGTGGAGCAATCACTGTTACCCAGATGTTCTTTGATACTTATCCCGAAGGGGATAAGCGCAAAGATGAAAGAAAATTCTATTATACCCAGCAGGAGGCACTTGATAAATCGGGCATGATAGATCTCGGCAGGCTCTATATTTATAAGTACTGGGACCAGAATGCTGCTGAAGTTGGAAAATCCGGAGCCAACTTTACACTCTTAAGATATGCTGACGTGCTGTTGATGATGGCAGAAGCAAAAGCACAGGCTGATGGAGGGACCACCACCGATGCTGATGCCATTGAGGCATATTACTCCGTCAGAAAACGTGCATTACCTCAGGAAGCGAAACCCACATCCATCACCGCTGATAAGGTATTACAGGAACGTTTCTGGGAGCTTGCTTTCGAGAATCAGACCTGGTATGATATGGTGAGAACACGAAAAGCTTTACATGCTGTCACCGGCCAAATGGTAAACATGATCGGGTATCAGACCCCGAGTCATACAGCCCCATTTACAGAAGCAAGCTTGTTACTGCCATACCCGATCAGGGAAAAGAGATTAAATCCTAATTTAAAGAGGGATTGATCATTTAATCACAACGAATTGTTAGTATGAAGTACAATTATAAACATATGATATTATTGTCGTTCTTACTTTGTCTTCTTGTTTCTTGTTCCGATAAAGATGACAGCATAAGGAAGAATCCCTTTGAACCTGATAGTGGTCATACCTATATCAAAATTGCCACTACATTCAATGCGGATACGCTATACCTGTCGTGGGAACTTACCCATCCGGAAGTCAGTTTCGATAATTATCGTATTGAGTTGAGTAAACCTGCCACTGTGAAAACGGTTGAAAAAGGTGAAACAACAAGCTACTTCACCCGTGTGCCTTATAATGAACCTGTATCGGTAACTCTCTCATTGGTGAAGGGTAGCGAAGTTGTAAACGCCAACACTATCCAGGCAAAAATTGATGGTCTTGATAAGGTCATTGCCGGCATCATCATTCCCGATCAGGGAAGTGTAACTGCAGGTGATGGTATGTATTCCATTCCTTTACCCGATGGCAGGAGCATCTTCCTGATGGGTGACTCTTATATAGGAACAGTTACTAATGGACAACGACCGACTTCCGACCGTATGTATCGCAATACCTATATTGTGTATGACAACGGCAAGGTGAGCGCTATTTACGGGTATGGAGGCAACAAGAATGCTTCAGCAGCGGTACCTCCCGGTTATTCCGACGAGCAAAAATGGTACTGGCCCGGACACGGATTTGTGAATGGTGATAAGTTGTATATCTTTCAAACCCTGATGTATCAGGGAGGTGAGGGTATGTGGGGATTTATGTATGAAACCACTCATATACTGGAATATAACCTTCCCGGCTTAGAATTGAATAAGGTAACCCCTATACCGTTTAAAGGATCAACGGATGTTCATTACGGAATGGCTGCACTCAAGGATGACAATTATAACTATATCTACGCACAAGTAGATGTACGAAACGATATGGATCCCATCACAGAAGTACTGGTTGCACGGACCGCTGTAGGTAATCCATACGACAACTGGCAATATTACAACGGTTCGGGTTGGAGCGCAAATTCATCGGATGCCGTTAAGTTGGAAGGCTTATCCTCTGTACCCGTTTCGTCACAGTTCAATGTGTTTAAACTACGAGGTAAGTATGTATTGCTTACTCAGAAGAAGACTTTTAACTCCGGCGAAATATACACTTTCATTGCCGATAGCCCCACCGGACCGTGGAGGAACAAGCAACTTATATTTAAAACCTACGAACAGAATACGCCGCATTTATTGACTTACAATGCTATGGCGCATCCGCAGTTTGAGAAAGACGGGATGATACTTGTCAGCTACAACGTGAATACCGAAGTTTTTGCAGAACAGTTCAGCGACGTGAGTACTTACCGCCCCCGTTTCTTCTGGGTTGATATAGATAAGATTATGAATTAAAAGATTGAAAACGAATATTTTATAAACTAAAAAAATAAAATGATGAGAAAATGTGCATTAACAGTTACAGTAGTTTCGGTTTTACTTGCCCTCGCAAGCTGCGAAGACGATAGCCGGACAAAAATGTTGTCAGATTATCACTCTGACTTCGATATAAATTATGGGCTTTTCCACGTTTATCAGTACGATGAGGTAAACATTAATGGAATTGATCTTGCTTCAAAGTTCGACTTCTTCAATACTTTCAGGCTGACACTGCACTATACTGATAACGAGATTAGCGCGGTGACTTTCGATAACGGCGATGTGCCTTTTTCACCTTATAGCTATGAGATCCCATCCGGAAAGGTGAATGCATATCTGAATACGAACGTACTTCCCAATGAATTGCGCCTGACCGATTCGGAAAAAGTTATCGCCTACTATGTAAATGGTGAGTTTAGCATTCCTTTCAAACTGGACTGCCCGTCACTGGATTATAAATATACTTTTAAAAGCATTCAACAATAAAATTGAAATCATATGAAATTCATAAGAAAATATAAATACTATTTATCATTGGTGGCAGTCTTATTCCTTGTTGTCACCTGCATGACTATTGAAGAAATCATTCACCCCGACAATGCTCAGGTTGACAGTGATATCAACATAACAGTAAAGATAAAAATCGTTGCTGAAACTGATGGTAACAGTAAGTTGACATTTGGTATATTAATGCCTAAAGCCTGGAATGTGAAAGACAACGCTTTATTAACTCTTACCACTGATGCGGCATTTGCCGGGAACAAGGTTACCAATGAACCCATGGTATTGATGAGTGCTGCAGACAAAAATCCAACGGATGGAATGCCATGGTCTGCTTCATTCCAGAGTCGGATGGGCGTACTTGGCAATACAGGACCAATGGAGTGGGTTGTATTTAAATCGGTTACTACCTTCCAAATAAATGATAATATCCCAGATCAAAAAACCGTAGTGGGTACTGTGAATATTAAACTTCATACAGGTTCGCGTGCCGTGAAATTCTATGCGGGATACACATTCTGTGGTGAGGCATTTGGATTCAATGGTGAAAAATATCCTGATGAGGATGTGGTAGAAGCCAAACTTTTGGAGGTTACCGGTGGTGATGATCCTCAAATGGACTTCACTGCTGATCCGGCATTATCTTTTGTTCCTGCCACTTTTGGTTTCGGAGATATATTCTCAATTCGTTATAATGAGCCAAACTATATTGCCGAAGGAGGTTTGAAAGGTGGTGAGGTTCATCTGTATGCGAAAGTACAATACAGGGAAGGAGGAGTAGAGAAAGAGAAGATTGTGGACGAGATTTCCGACAAAACTCTTATGGAATCACTGGGTAATCTGGGAGCAGTGACTTCTTTCCAGAAATATATTTACCCAAGAGAGTTCTTTGATTTATCAAAGGATGCCGATATATTAGGTATTCAGGTTCATTTCACAAATAAGGATAAAAGTGTTGTTATATTGGATAACGAAACAGAAGATAACTTTGTGATAGAGGAAACCTGTGAGTAGGGGAGAATACCTGAATTAACTTAACCCGGTTCTTTGAGCAATTCTTTTAAAAGGGAAGTGTCTAAAGAACCGGGTAATTGTTGCCATGGTATGTAATAATTTTCATGCGCGTACTATTGGATGCTCCCGATTTTCATTACTTCATCTTCAAACTGATCGCTTTCTACCAATGCTTTTGCCTTTACCTTACTTTTGTAGTTATACACCGTTTGTGCGGAATAATGTAGGAATTCGGCAATCTGTTTTACATCGGTGATTCCCAATTTAATAAGAGCAAATATGCGGAGTTCATTGTTTAATTGATTTTTTTCAAGATCGTATTGTTCAGTGTTCCTGAGTAAAGAATTGAATTCCGTGACAAAATTCGGATAAAGTGCCAGAAAGGTTTTGTCGAAATTTGTATGCAGTTCATTGATGTCGGACACCATTTCATCCGTGGAGAATTTATGTAAATTTCCCATTTGTCCGGTCTTTATGTTCAGGTTTACATTCTTATGGTACCTGTGCAACTTATTGATGTAGACCGAGCATTGATTCATGAAATATCCGATGTAATGTTCTTTCACGATATTGGCTTCATCCAGTTTTTTATTCAACTGAATCAGGTCGTCGTTCATAACTCTAAGTTCTTTCTTTGCTCTTGAAACCGCTTTGATTTGGATGTACAGATAGGACAGAGTAACGATTAAAAAGATCACAAACAGACTGGTGACAATCGAATATAAACGGAGGTTTTTTTGTTGGGAGTGAATTTTCTGCAGATAAGTGTCCTCAATGATAGGTTGGATTCTTGCGATAACCGAATTTTTAAAACGGGCATTGTAGAAAAGGGCATCATCCAGGGCTATCCTGATGTAGTTGTATGCTCTGTCAACATCCCCATCATGGTATAGTTTCACGGCAAGAGACAGCAAGGCTTCGTTTTCCTTCACAGCCAACTCCATATCAGAAATAGCTGCCAGTATTAAATAATAGGATTCTTTTTCTGATTCAGCTGTCTGCGCATAGTGTTTTGCCAGATTCATGGCGGCCATGGCATACTGATGCGTGTGGGGCTGCTGGTGTCTGAAAATTGAAATCAATATTTCCTCTGCTTCAGAAAACTGACTAGACTGTTGTAATCTATGGGTAAGTTCTTTTTTGTACTCTTCCGACTGATCGCTTAGTAGATTCATCACCCTGTCTCTCCATTCTTCTTTCTCTACTTCATAGGAATAAGCATATCTTGGATCATTGATGTAGACAATGAGATTTTCAAAGTAGCGGATGTAGTTCCAGCAATACCATGCTTTGTAATGGTCAGGAAGATGGGTATAATCCATTGAACTGAAGATTTCCGCCGCCTGGAGGAAAAGTCCGGAAAGAGAATAGACATACGAAAGGTGCAACAATGATTCAGTAATGATGTCTTTTTTGTCTAATTGCCGGGCAATGGCCAGGTTTTCCTTGATATAATACTCGGCAGAGTCGCAGATGAAACTGTTGTATTGATTGATGATCTCCCTGTTGATATCTAGGATCTCTTCTTCATTACTGAGGAGTTCTTTCTCTTGTTTCAAGTCTGATATCTTTTTTTCTTTGATTTCCAGATAATTGCTGCGTTTGGATATGACTTTATCCAATTCTTTGAGTAATGAATCAGTTTTATTTTCTACGCCCAAGAGCGAACATGGGAGAATGATAATTAATATGAAAGGTAATATATATTTCACAGTAGTGATAAATCATATTCATTCACAAAAAACAATTTCTTTCTCTATTTTCTGTTATGAATCTTTTGAGTACAAAATTTATAATATAAAAAAATTAAATTTAATTTAATCAATATTGCGATTCGGAATGTAATATCTGCTTTGAAAGTACAATGTTGTCCTGTTATGAGGAAGTTTTAGTACAAATGTAGTGACTTAAATGAAATTTTCAAAAAAACCATAAAAGAGCTTGCATATTGGTTGAAAAAGCGAATCATTTTTAAGTGATAAAGAGGCTGTTTCACGGTTTTCATTTTCATGAACGAAAAATTGCCTAGTTGCTTAAAAATTAGAGATTTTAAGACTATTTGAAATGGTGCAGAAGTAATGTTAAATTTTACAGACCAACGACAATGTACTACTTCCACCTCATCCAGGTGAAATAATTCCGCAAAAATAATCCGCCTTCACCAGACCACTTCCGACACCATCACATACATCGATCATCTTGAGTAGCGTGAATTCTTTACAGTTGTTACCCGAAGGAGGAGGCTACTTTCGGTACCCTGAAAAACAAAAAATTGCAAACGGTTCTTCTACAGGGGTAAAGACAGGGCAGAAGTGAAGTATGTATTGTTCTCGATTGCACATAACCTGCTAAAGTGGCATTATAAGGTTTATCAGGGGCTATTTTTATCTTTTTAGATGTTATTATCTACTAAAAGAAGACAGAAAAAAGTCGTCTCATAGTTTATTATGAGACGGCCTCTTTTTGCGTGCCTGTAAATAAACGTGGACAACGCTCCAGATCTATCCTCCTTGATAGACAAAGGCAATTGCCTATTCGTTTTTCTTCGCCAGCATGTTAATGCATTTCGGTTCCGCAGGTACCCAGTCCCCCCCTGTAGTAGTTGAACTGGACGTTGGGGTGGTCTGCCAGCAGCGACATGGGCACGGCGGAGTCAATAATCTTTTTCCCGATCATCAATGCGGTCAGCCTCTGTCCAAACGGATTGTCATGTACTCCCGCCTGCCAGATCGATACCTTTTCGGCCTGCCAGGTTTGTACGGGGCCCACCGTCAAGGCCTGCGAGGGGATTCCCGTAACAACACCGCCGGCACTGGTCCTCGCGTTTTGCATACAGGTAATGGGATGCAGGTCGACAACACGGGTGGTCAGTTTCTTGTACTCTTCCAGCGAGGGAGGGTTGTCCTTGTATTTCCCTTCTCTTTTCACCGGATCATTAAAGGCCCAATGTTTCGTGTCACCCTGTCCGCCCTGCATTACCGCACATCGTACGCCCGTGTTCCAACTTTTGATGTATTTCGAGGTGTCGGCTTCGGGATAGTGTATGTTTTCCTCCGGCATGCGCAGTTTTTTATTCATTCTGTGAAACATCAGCTCATTGTTCGCCCTTTCGAACGAGATGGGGCTCTCGACGCCGATCTCCTTCCCGTCCACGTACCATTCATCCATACCCCAGAAATGGGCATTTGACAGATCCAGTTCCAGCTCGTTCACCAGCCGGGCCACCAGCGGGAGCTGTTCGGTTGGCCCTATGGGGCCGCAGACCCCGACGGGTTCACTTGCCGTAGCTTGTTTCCATGCTGTAATGTATTCAAGCGCCTCGGCCAGGTAGAAGTCCTCCAGCGTGTCGTAGAAAACAACCTTGAATCCGGGCCTTGAAAGGGCCAGCATATCTTCGGGGGTCAACCTGGCGGCATCGCCCAGAATCTCGTCTTCCAGTGTTGTGAAATCCCACCAGTCCGGGGCCAGCATACTTATTTTTCGTGACATAGTTTAAATTATTTAATTTGGGTGTTTTACTTGATAATGATATTCTCTTCCAGGATCCCGGCAAGCACGTTTCCCTGCTGGAACCCGTGCCCCAGGTGTTGCCGGAAACCTTCCGCGTACTTGCGGTTCACCTCTTTTCCCCTTACCTCCGCAAAGTGTTTCATGGAAAGGATGTACTCGTCCACCTTGTGGTGTTCAAGCAGCCAGTCCCGCTGGCTTGCATGGGCTTTCAACATCTCCTCCTTAACCGGCATCTCTCCCGTTATGTCCACATACATCGAGGGGGCGACGGCATGTCCGAACTTGTCCTTTCCATCCATGGCGTCCGCGTAATAGAGGTAGGGTGACGGCTCGAAGGGCGCTTCATCAACTTCCATGTTTTTTATGCCACAACAGAAGCAGGCCGTCTGAACAATCCTTGCGGTCGTCTCGTGATCCACCATGTAGTCCGTCGGGCTGGCGGTAATAACTATCGAGGGCCGGATCTTTCTCAACACGGCGGTTGTCCTGTTTATCGCTTCCCTATCGTAGATTATGTACACATCTTCGAGCCCCACGCAATGGTAGGTTGCCCCGATAATCTGCGCGGATCTGCGTGCTTCGCCGGTCCTTATCCGGGAAATTTCCTCCCGGGTGTGTACCGCAGAGCCTTTATCACCGGGAGTCATGGTGACAATATGAACCTCCCAGCCCCTGTTTCTAAACAGGGACAATGTCCCGGCACACATGAATTCCGCATCGTCCGGATGCGCTAAAATGGCAACAATTCTTTTTTCCAGATCCATCCTGTTATTTCATTTAAGATTATTTTCCTCGGCGGATTTATCAGCGGCGAAAATCAGTTCGTGTGTTTTCATGGCATCCGCCAAGCTGGTTAAAGGCATCTCCCTGCCTTCGTCCATTGCTTTAAAAAATGCTTCAAACTGATGCAGGTATGGGTGATCGGACACATCGCCCGAATCAAGCAGCTTCATGGATAATTCACTCCATTTATTCTTGTTTAACTCTTTGATTTTCGTAGAATAAAATTTATTATCCAAAAGGCTCCCTTCACTTCCTACCAAATGGAAATGGAAATAATAGGGCTGCAGACAATCAATAACCGAGGCAACTTTTCCTACAGCACCGTTTTTGAATTTTATGATCGAAACGGAGCTGGTGGGATATTCATATTTGGCAAAATCGGCATGGGAAGAGCCGGTCGAGTAGCTATGAACCGCATCAACTTCACTGTCGATACAGTACAAGAGGGCATCCATGGCATGACACCCTGCCGACAACAAGCTACTTCCCGCTTCCTCTTTTTTAATATTCCACCGGTACTGCCCGTAAGATGGCCCGATACCGTGGTAATAATCAACTTCCGCATAATGAATTTTCCCCAATAATCCTTGTTCTATAAGTGACTTTACAGTTTGTAATTGACCGGAAAAACGGCACTCGAAGCAGACGCATGTCTTTACGCCAGCTTCCTTCACAGCCTTCTCCACGGCCAGACAATCTTCCCACGTGAGGGCTATCGGTTTCTCAATGATCAGGTTTTTGCCGGCCCGGGCTGCCATAATGGCCTGCTTAGCGTGGAGGGCAGGATAACTGCATATGGACACCACATGTATATCGGGATTGGCAATCATTTCCGAATAATCCTCGTAACACCTGATGTTCCCTCCGTGCCTGGCGCTGATTTCCTTCGAATCCAGTCCCCGCGAAGAACAGATCGCAGTAACCTGTGCAAGAGAGGTCCTATTAATTGCGTCTATGTGGGCGCCTGCAGCCCAACTGTAACCAACGATTCCTACGTTATACTTTTTCATAATACGTTGAATTTATATTTATAAATTGTTTTAATTGATTTCATGTATTGTTTTATAATAATTTCAACTATGGCAAACTCACTCATTCTCTTTTGACAAGTCCTGTTAAATTTAAATGCTTTGTTCATTGATATTTCTTGGTTCAGGGAGTAATTATTTTATAAATACTTACGGTGTTTATGTTGAGAATTTCGTAAAAAAAGATTCAACCTTATGATTGCTTTACTACAAGTCATAGGTTAAAGAAAAACCAAGCTTTTTGTCCGAAAAAGTTAAAAAGCTTGCGAAACTGAAAAATTGATTCTATCGCCTTTTTACTAAAGTAAAGAAGCTGTTTGTCTTTGAAAGTATCGTTGAACCATTGTTTCACAGTACGTCGTTTTGTTTGGGAAGGTTCAATTATTTATTGTTGGTTCTGCAAATGTATAAAAAAAGCATAACAAATCAGTAATTTATTGAATTAACTTGCCGGCATAGATTCAGACCGCTATAAACAACAGTAAGGCACAAGGTATTATAACACAATAAGGCCCTGTAAAGCATTTGGCTTTCAGGACTTTATTGTGTTTGTTAAATTCGAAAGGAAATTTACTCTTTGGCCCTTACGTATTCGGTGGCGCTGAGTGCGGCAATTGTGCCGTCACTCACCGCAGTGGTTACCTGCCGGTAGCGTTTGGCAATACTGTCGCCTGCGGCAAAAACGCCGGGGATATTGGTTCTCATTGCTGGATCCACAATGACCTCGTCCCTTTCGTTGATCTCTACCATACCTTTAAATGCGGAGGTATTGGGTTTGTAGCCGATAAAAACAAAAACGCCATCGGTCTCCAATTCGGAGACCGCTTTGGTTTTTAAGTTCTCGATCTGCACCTTTTTCAACGTTCCGTTGCCCATATAGGCACGAAGCTCCGATTCCATCACAAAGCTGATCTTCGGGTTTTGCTTCGCCTCTTCCACAGCATGAGCAAATGCCTGAAAATGGTCAAACTGATGCACTATCGTTACGTGCGATGCAAAGTTGGTTAGGGTTACGGCTTCTTCCAGAGCGGAGTTTCCGCCTCCCACCACAATCAACCGCTTGTCCTGAAAGAAATCGGCATCGCACGTGGCACAATAGGAGATTCCCCGTCCTTCGAACTCCTTTTCACCGGGAATATCCAGCGAGCGGGGTTTTCCTCCGGGGGCCAAGATCACCGATTTCGCCCGGAAGATTCTTCCGTCCTCCAGTTCTACTTCTTTAGTTTCACCCGCTAATTGGTAACGTACAATCTTAACATTTGTCTTGATGGTGCAGCCAAAACTTTTGGCCTGCCTCCTCATAATATCCACCAGTTCGTATCCCTTTATCGTTTCCACGCCAGGATAATTGGCTATTTCATTGGTCAATACCATTTGTCCTCCCGTAACGCCTTCGCTTAAGATCAACGTATCCAGTTTTCCGCGCGAGGCATAGATTCCCGCAGACAATCCGGCCGCTCCGGCTCCCAAGATCATTACGTCGTATATTTTCTCCATACTCTTTCTTTTAAAAGGAAGACCAATCCTTTTGGGGATTGATCTTCATGAAATTAATACAAAAAATAATTATCAGGACAGAAACTGATCCAGATTCGATGTGATTTGCTGCATATTTTGTATGCTGGTGGTTGCCTTGGCTACCTTTCCGCTTTTATAATACATGGTGAAAGGAAGTCCCATAAATCCGCGGCATTCGGGAGCATTTCTTATAACTCCCGATTCCGGGCTGTCAAAAGCCATGGAGTAGAATTTCACTTCAGGGCGTTCTTCTTCCAGTTCTTCCATGATTTCATAAACAGGGATACACATCGGTCCCATACGTCCGCAGCATACCATTACGTTTTCGTTCTCGTCGATAATTTTCTGCAGCTCTTCAGCAGTTTCAATCTCGTGGATGTTAGTTCTTAAATACTTCATAATTATTGTTGATTTTATTGTTATTTTCCGACGACAAAGTTATGGCATAATCGGTTTGAAAACGAAGAATACCGGCTGACATACTCCATGAAAAAAAATGAGCTTTGTCAGTTTTTGGACTGATAAATGTCAGTTATATGAAAAGGTTGTATCTTTGATGGAAAAAGTAAGAAAAATGAACCCATTTCCAGAGAGTGATACAGATAATTGCGAAAAGATGGTAGCTTGTTTTCGCGACTTGAAGCCTGAGGAGCTGACGCTTATCAGTTCCGGTAAAACAGAACTCACCTATCTGGCAGGAGAAACGTTGTTTAAACAGGGCGCATTCTCCACCCATGTCTTGTTGGTAATGGATGGGTTGGTAAAGGTTTACCTACAAGCCGGACGCGATAAGCAGCTGAATCTACAACTGGCAAAACCGGGAGATTTTCTGGCGTTTGCCTCTGTTTTCGGGGAAACGGTACACACTACATCGGCTATAGCGTTGACGGATACACAGGTTTGCATGATTGATAAGGAAAACATGCGTCAATTGTTGATGAACAATGCGGAGTTTGCCATGCGCATTACGTCGCGAAATTTTCGCGATGAGCGTCAATTGTTGACGGTTATCGGTAATATCACGTATAAGCAGATGCGGGGCAAACTGGCTTCGGCACTGTTGTATCTTAGCGGAGATGAATTCTCGGGACAAGAAGTTTTTCCGCACCTTTCCCGGCAGGACATTGCCAATTTTGCTTCCATAGCCACGGAGAGTACCATCAAGTTTCTAAAAGAGTTTGAGCGTGATGGGATTATAGTGCTTGAAGGAAAAGACATCACTATACTTGACCGGTCGGAGTTGGAAAAAACAGAGCGGTTGGGTTAACAAAAGGTTCACTTTCAAAAATTATCCAGGCTTTCCAAACGATCCGCCAATGATATCCAACAGCTCGTTAGTAATGGATTGCTGGCGTAGTTTATTGTATTGGAGTGTGAGTTCGTCCAGCAGATCATCGGCATTGTCGGTGGCGGTTTGCATGGCGATAGTACGTGCGGCATGTTCCGATGATACTGAATCTGCGTGAATAGTGTATAGTTTCAATTTCAGTACTTTAGGGATGAGCTGGTCCATGATGGTTTGTGGATCAGGCTCAACGATATAATCGGGCTGGGGAATTTTCCATCTTTCATCTTCTGTCATCAGGGTAATGGGTAAAAATGTTTCCCGTAACAGTTCCTGTGTTCCTTTGCTTTTGTAGTGATGATAAATTAACTCCACTTTATCGATCTTCTTGTTTAAAAAAAGTTCCATCAGGTCCGAGGCCAGTTGCCGCGTTGCTTCATACGAGGGCTTGTCGGCGATGTGGCGAAAATTATTTGGAGTCTCAAACCCCAATTTCCGGGCTGCTTCATACACTTTATCACCAATGGCATAAATGTGGATATTCTCTTTTCCTAGAGGGAGATATTCGTTTACCGTAACCTTCAGTTGGGAGATTACATTTTCATTGAATCTGCCGGCAAGGCTTGTGTTGGACGAAAACAGGATAAGTGCCACCCGCTTTATCTGACGTCGTTCTGCAAATGGGGAAACCAGGTTATCTTGTGAGTTCACAAAAAGCTCCATCAATTGTTGCAGTTTCTGTTGGTACGGATACAGGTTTTCTATGATTTTCTGTATTTTCCGTAATTTGGAAGAAGCGATCATCATCATGGCCGACGTGATTTTTCGTGTCGACCGCACCGACTGTATCCGTGTTTTTATTTCCTTTAACGAAGGCATTGGCTACAACTGTTTCTTGGTGTCGGCAGCAACGGTTTCCAGAATGTTAGTGACAACATCGTTGAGAACACCTTTTTTCAACTCATCCAGTACGTCTGTCCGGTGGTTAAGCTCAAGAATCTGGAGAAATTTCTTTTCAAATTCGGAAACTTTTTCCAACGGAACATCGGTTAACAGTCCTTTTGTCCCGCAGTAGAGGATAGCGATTTGCTTTTCTACACTCAGGGGTTGATGGGGCGACTGTATGAGGAGTTGCTCGTTTTTTTGCCCTTTATCGATGGTCATTGCCGTCACTTTGTCCATATCGCCACCGAATTTGGTGAATGCTTGCAGCTCCTGGTATTGAGCCTGATCAATTTTGAGCGTTCCTGCTACTTTTTTCATCGACTTAATTTGAGCGTTTCCGCCTACGCGCGACACCGAGATCCCTACGTTTATGGCCGGGCGCTTGCCGTTGTTGAACAAATCGGTCTCAAGAAAAATTTGTCCGTCTGTAATGGAAATCACGTTCGTGGGAATATATGCCGATACGTCTCCCGCCTGTGTTTCTATGATGGGAAGAGCGGTAAGGGAACCGCCACCTTTTACTTTTCCTCTCAGACTTTCGGGAAGGTCGTTCATCTGAACGGCCATCTCCTCCTGCGAGATAATCCGTGCCGCACGCTCCAGCAGTCGCGAGTGCAGGTAGAAGATATCTCCCGGATAGGCCTCCCGTCCCGAAGGACGGCGAAGAATCAGCGATACTTCCCGATAGGCTACGGCCTGCTTGGAAAGGTCATCGAATACTACCAGGGCATTTCGTCCCGTATCGCGGAAATACTCGCCTATGGCAGTTCCGGTAAAAGGAGCATAGTACCTCATTGCTGCAGGATCGGCTCCGTTGGCGGCAACAACAACGGTATAATCCATTGCTCCGTATTCCTTGAGTGTTTGTACGGCAGCAGCCACCGTTGAACCCTTTTGTCCAATAGCTACATAGATGCAGTACACCGGATCCCCAGTTTCGAAATTACTGCGCTGGTTAATGATGGTATCGATGGCGATGCTGGTTTTTCCAGTTTGCCGGTCGCCAATGATAAGCTCGCGTTGTCCGCGGCCGATAGGAATCATGGAATCCACAGCTTTCATTCCCGTTTGCAGAGGAGTATTTACGGGTTGCCGGAAAACTACCCCGGGGGCTTTGCGCTCCAGTGGCATTTCATAAACCTCGCCGGTTATTTTTCCCAACCCATCGATGGGCTCCCCTATCGTGTTTATGACACGTCCCAGCATTCCTTCTCCCACAAAGACTGAGGCTACCCGTTTGGTGCGTTTCACGGTTGTTCCTTCTTTGATTTCTATCGAAGGCCCCAACAGGACGGCACCGACGTTGTCTTCTTCAAGATTCATCACGATGGCATCCACACCGTTGTCGAAACGGAGCAGTTCGTTAGCTTCGGCATTTCGCAGTCCGTAAATCCGGACAACACCGTCGCTCACCTGCATCACAACGCCGGTTTCGTCGAATCGAACATCGGTGTCTATAGCCTGCAACTGCATGCGTAACACTTCCGATACTTCGCTCGTTCTTATTATATTGTTAGACATGTTTTTATTATCAGACGATTTTTCTATTCACTTCTTTCAATTCGCTCTTTATCCGGAGTAGTTGTCCCGATACGCTTGTATCCAATCGATTATCGCCTATTTGAAGTATAAAACCTCCCAAAATGGATGCGTCTGTCAGTCGTTCCAATTCTAATGTTTCACCCGTTTTGCTTTCTATAAACGACTTTAATCGGTTGTACGTGGGTTTATCAACCTTAGTGGCCGTGATAAGCGTTCCGCTTAAGATGTTGAATTTTTTCCGGTATAATTCCAAAAAGCGCAAGGCTATATATTGCAGCCGATCTTCCCTTTTATTTTTGAGCAACAGATCGATAAACTGTTCCAACGGTTTAGAGATACTTTCCCCTGAGGCGGTATGAATCAGTTTTCTTTTTTCCGGTATACTTATGGCTGGATTTGCCAAGGCTTCCCGGAAGTTGCTCACCTCCGAATACATATGTAGAAGTGTTTTGATTTCTGAATACACTCTTTCCTGCAGGTTTTGTTCTACGGCAAAATCCAGCAAAGCAGTAGCGTATCGGGTGGAAATAAGTCCTGTGTTCATTAAGGAAAGAATTACGATTTTGAAATAATTACTTCGTCCATTAGCCGGTTTATCATTTTCGATTGTTCTTCCTCTGAGTTCAGTTTCTCCCGAAGTATCTTTTCGGCCACACTCACTGAAAGGGATGCTATCTCGCCACGGATGGCCCGTACTGCGCTTTCTTTCTCAATTTCAATCTGTTTTTGAGCATCTGTGATGATTTTATCGGCTTCTATACGGGCACGTTCTTTGGCTTCTTCAAGTATCCGGTCACGCGATTGTGCTGCAGCCTCCAGTATTTTTGCTTGTTCCAGGCGGGTTTGTTCCAGAATTGTCTGGCTGTTCTCTTTCACCTTGTCCAGCTCTTCATGCGCCTGTTTAGCTGCCAACAACGCGTTGTCGATATACCCTTTCCGTTTGTTCACCATCTGTAGGATTACGGGAAATCCATATTTCATCAGAATGAATGCAACCATTCCAAACGAGAGCGACATCCAGAACACAAGTCCCGGTTCGGGGGTCAATAGGGACATACCGGTGCTATTTTATCAGGATAAATCCACAGACTACGACGGCAAACAGGGCTACTCCCTCTATAAGGGCAGCTGAAATAATCATGTTCATGCGGATATCTCCTGCCGCTTCCGGTTGCCTGGCAATCCCTTCCATGGCGGATGTGCCGATTTTCCCGATTCCCCATCCGGCGGCCAGAACAGCGATACCAACACCTAAGGCTGCACCAAAAACATCCAGGCCTGAGCCCGTAGCTTGTAATAAAATTGAAAGTAGTTCCATAGTTTTTTAATCAGTTTATTTGTTTATTGTCTTGTATTTTGTTTCCACAAGTTCTTTTTCTTTCTGATGCGATTCTACGCGTGCCATCCCGATAAAGACGGCAGACAGCATCGTGAACACATACGCCTGTATAAAGGCTACCAGCAACTCCACCAGCATGATAAACACAGTGAAGATAACCGATAATGCCGTCATGGACGCGTTTATGGTTGCACCCATGCTTGCCGTTACAAAAACAATGGCCGTCAACCCCATCACGGTGGAGTGTCCGCCGGTAATATTGGCAAAAAGACGGATCATTAGCGCGAAAGGCTTGGTAAAAACCCCAACCAGTTCGATAACGGGCATCAACGGAACCGGAACTTTCAGCCATTTAGGTACATCGGGCCAGAAAATTTCCTTGTAATATTCTTTTGTTCCGGTAAGATTGACAACAAGCAGGGTTGAAATGGCCAAAACCATCGTTACAGCTATGTTTCCGGTGACGTTTGCCCCACCCGGAAAAACAGGGACAAGCCCCAGGAGGTTGTTCAGAAAAATAAAGAAAAACACCGTGAGCAGAAATGGAGCGTACCGAGCATGGTCTTTACCGACGGCAGGTCTTATAACATCATCATGGATGGACATAATAAACATCTCCATCAAACCGATAAATCCTTTTTTCCCTTCCATCGGATTGCGTCTCAGTGAACGGGCAACGCTCATTACGAGAATAATCAGCAAAATGGATGAAAAGATAAGCGATGCAGCATTCTTGGTCAGCGAAAGGTCAAACGGCCTTATCTCGGCTCCGGAAGCATCTCTTTCCACAATTTTTCCTTTGTATTTTCCTTTGTGGGTAACGTAGAATCCGTTAAATGAATTTTCATCATTATGTAATTTCGACGAAAGGAACAGGTGCCATCCGCTTGTCTTACTGTGAAGAATGACCGGAAGCGGAACGGTGATGTGTCCGTTATCCCAGCCGGTAATTTTCCATTCGTATGTGTCTGCCAGATGTTCAAGAATCATTTCTTTCACATTCAATTCTTCGGCTTGTGGGTCCGGACTAGATTCCGGTGAGGCCGAAAGGGGCAGAGCCATTAAAAACAGTCCACACACCCACATCCATATGTGAAACGGGTACTTCATCGATCTTCCAGGTATTTCTTTTTAACCGGATTATTTTTCTTTTGTTCTTCTTTCAGATACATTTCTATTTTCATATAGATATAGGTTTCTATTCCGAGATAGATCAGGTAAAAAATAATAAAAATAATGGCGAAACTGCGTATTTGCTCTTTGTCCAGGAACCAGTAAAGAGTGATGATTATCACTCCAATAAATACTTTTATCACCCGCAACAGCATGTACATATTCACTATTTCCTTGGGATTGTCTTTAGGCATTTTCATCATAATGAAAATAAATACTAATCCGGTTATGTAGAAGAAAAGCGGAAGCACAAAGTACGCATCAATTAATGTGTCGGGGGAAAATATTTTTAATATATACCATACTCCGAACCCTGCTGCAAACAACATAACCGTGTGAACGATGAGAAAATGCCTGACTAATCTCTTCATAATTCTTTGATAATTGATTCCAAACAAACCGTTACCTTATTATTGTTCTTTTCCACAAAACCATCTTCGACAAGCAATTCGATCAGTTCGTTCTGGTGGGTTACAAACGAAAGTCTTCCTTTCACCAGTGATGAAATAATGGATGCATGATTTTCCAGTATCTGAAATGAACCCGATGCGCCGGGGAGTGTGACGGAGCTGACACTGCCGGTGAAAATCATTTTTTCGGGAGAGATAATTTCTAATTGCATGATCGAAGAATGTAAATTACTCTTACAGCTGTGATTGATCCATTAATTTTTTCCCTTTTTCGATGGCTTCATCGATGGTGCCCACATTCAGGAAAGCCATTTCAGGATACGAGTCAAGTTCGCCGTTGAGGATCATAGTAAATCCCCGGATAGTCTCATCAATGGGAACCATTACTCCGGGTTGTCCCGTGTATTGTGCTGCCATGAAGAAAGGTTGGGAGAGGAAGCGCTGCACTTTCCGGGCACGGTTTACTGTAATCCGGTCTTCATCCGAAAGTTCTTCCATCCCCAGGATGGAGATAATGTCCTGAAGTTCCTTGTAACGTTGCAGAAGTTGTTTTACGCGCATGGCCGTGTTGTAGTGATTCTCTCCCACGATAAGCGGATCCAGGATACGCGAAGATGACTCCAGAGGATCAACAGCCGGATAGATGCCAAGCGACGAAATCTTACGGCTCAGCACGGTGGTGGCATCCAGGTATGAGAAAGTGGTTGCCGGAGCCGGATCGGTAAGGTCATCCGCCGGAACATATACAGCCTGTACCGACGTGATAGAGCCCTGTTTGGTAGATGTGATACGTTCTTGCAGCAGGCCCATTTCTGTTGCCAGTGTAGGTTGATAGCCTACTGCTGAAGGCATTCGTCCGAGTAGGGCTGAAACTTCAGAACCGGCCTGCACAAACCGGAAGATATTGTCGATGAAAAGGAGGATGTCGTTGCCTTCACCCGATTGGTCACGAAACGATTCGGCAATACTGAGTCCCGACAGCGCTACCGATGCCCGGGCACCGGGAGGTTCGTTCATCTGTCCGAAAACCAATGTGGCTTGTGACTTCCTTAGTTCGTTGTAATCTACTTTGCTCAAATCCCAATTCCCTTCGTCCATGCTTTTTTTAAACTCTTCGCCGTAACGGATCACCCCCGAATCGATCATTTCGCGCAAAAGATCATTCCCTTCGCGCGTGCGTTCTCCCACCCCGGCAAAAATGGAATATCCGCTGTAACCTTTGGCAATGTTGTTGATCAACTCCATGATCAGCACGGTTTTGCCAACACCAGCTCCGCCGAAAAGTCCTATCTTCCCGCCTTTCAGATACGGTTGAAGCAGGTCAATTACTTTTATTCCTGTGGAGAGAATTTCCTGATTTGTAGTCAGGTCTTCGAACTTGGGAGAAGGACGGTGAATGGGGTAAGCTCCGGAGTGGTCGAGCGGTTTCAATTCATCTATAGTTTCACCTATCACGTTCATCAGACGCCCTTTCACCTGCTCTCCTACAGGCATGCTGATCGGTTGTCCCAATGCTTTCACTTCTGTCCCGCGCCGTAATCCGTCTGTGGTATCCATGGCCACGGTACGGACCGTAAACTCGCCAATGTGCTGTTGTACTTCCAGTATTAATTTCTGTCCGTTGTCTCTGGTGACGGAAAGTGCGTCTTGAAGTGCGGGGAGCTGCAACTCTTTTGATTTTTTCAGATCGAAGTATACGTCAACTACTGGCCCGATAATTTGTGATATATATCCAATAAGATGAGTCATAATGTATAAATAAAGAGGAGGAAACCTAATTCTACAAATATACAAAATATATCCGACAAAACCTTTTTTAATTCATAGCAACGGTAATTGCCTTGTGTACCAACTGCGTTGATTGCTTATTTATTTGTACGTTGTTGCCCGTTAGCAACAAAACGGATGCACTTGTGGATTATTTAGTTTGTTAATCCGGATTGCGTCTTAAAAGAGCCAAGAGAGAAGCAGACATTTTCCCGATGTTCTCTGTCAGGTTAAACTTGAATTTATTGAACTTCCAATTAAACATGTGCAGTTTAAAGGTGGCCAATGATATCATCGTTAAATCGCTTGATGCAACGGACTGAATAAAGGTTCCTTGTTTTTGGCCTTCTTGGAGAATTTGCTCCAGATGGCTACTTGTAAGGGTCATTAAACCAGATATTTCGTTATTTATCTTATCACTTTCGTCCATTAATCCTTCCGAAAATACCGTAACCACGAAATATGGATTTTCTTTAAAATAGAGGCTAAGTCTAGTGAAGAATATTACAAAATCTTTTTCTACATCGCCGGTTTTTGTCAGGTTACTTAATATTTTGCTGATATTGGTTTTTAAATATTTAAGCATCATAATAATAATCTCTTCTTTGCTCGAAAAATGCCTGTAAATAGCGCCTTCAGAGAACTGCATTTCTTTTGCGAGATTTTTAATCGTTAGCCCGTTAGCTCCCGAAGCAGTAAGAATTTTTCCGGTTGCTTCAATAATTTCCAGTTGTCTTGGCGTAATTTCCATTGTAATAATTATTTGACGGTAAAAGAGAACATGATTACAAAGATAGATCTTATTTACGATTACCGGTTTTATTTTTAATTGAAATAAGGGGGTAAACACCGTGCGTGACCATTCATCCTAAGTATAAATATACTTGAATAGCTAAAAATTGTACCTTTACCGTAGGAAAAATTATTTTCCGGTGTCTTATATCTTATTGAATGCTGAAACGAGTAAATGTCTGACGAACAACTCATACACGAAATAATATCGGGCAATACTTCTGCCTTTAAAATGCTGGTGGAGAAATACCAATTACGGGTATTTCGCACCGTTTTAGGGTTCGTTCATTCTAAAGAAGATGCCGAGGATATCACCCAGGATATTTTTATGAAAGCGTATCAGTCGCTCGTGTTCTTTAAAGGTGAATCGGAATTTACTACATGGCTCTACAGGATTACCGCGAATATGAGCATCAATTTCGTCAATCGAAATCGAAAAAACCGGTTCTTGCAATCCCTCGAAGATATTTTTTACAAGCCAAGCGGTGAAAAAACGCCATTGGAACAACTGGAAGAGTCGGAACGCGACCAGCGTATCCGTAAAGCAATCGATTCGTTGCCTGAAAAGCAACGAACGGCTTTTGTCTTAAGTAAATACGAAGAACTGCCTCAGAAAACGATTGCTTCTGTAATGAATATATCGGAAGGTGCCGTTGAGCAACTTTTGCAACGGGCAAAAAACAATTTGCAAAAAAAATTAAGCACACATCCGTAGGAAATTAAATGTCATCGTGTCTAACTCATTAAACAAACAACAAGAATGAAAACGGAACATCAAATAGATGATTTTATCCGACGCGAAAAGCAAACGGAACCTAATCCGTTTTTAAGCAGCCGCGTGATGGCAAACATTGAAAAGTTGCAGAAGCCGGAAGTGAAAAAAAATCCGGTTTGGCAAGTTGCTGCCGTTTCTGCGAGCGTAGCCGCTGTTGTTTTTTTAGGAATATCAATCGGTAACAGTTATGTTGACAGCACATCGCCGGAAACGGTTATGAACATCAACGACAGCCAGATGGAAAATTTAGGATATTACAACCTCGAAAATTATGAATAAGACAAACAAAATACTGTGGTTCGTAATAGCATTGCTGGTTATCCTGAATCTGGCAACCATCGGGACCATTTTCTACCATAACAGGCAGAGTAAAGACGACAACCAGGCAATTGTTCTCGATGAAAACCGGCCAAACCCCTTGACCGGACGTTTTTTCAGACAGGAACTTGGATTCAATGATGCCCAGATGGAGGTTTTCAGGGAAGCGAACCGCCATTTTCAATACGTTGCCAATGATTTGATTTTCGAAATGGACTCACTGAAAAGCGAGATGTTTGAGGAGTTAAACGGGACTCATCCCGACTCAACAAGATTGCATGATTTGTCGGCTCATTTAGGCAGGCATCATGCCGAACTAAAGAATGTCACCAACGACTTTTACCTGAAAATAAAATCAGTATGCGATTCCTCACAATGCGAGCGTTTACAGGGGGCCTTTCTTCCGCTTTTCAGAGACGGGACGGTAGCCAATTTCGGAAGAAGATACAACCGGAACGACAGCATTGGTCGCGGGCAGGAATACAGGCACAGATACAGGCGCGGTTGGAGATTGCAATAAATAAGATAGAAGCACATAACTAACAATTAAAAATCAGAAAAGATGAAAGCAAAACTTTTTATTTCAGCTATAGCAGTTGTTTTATCGGTAGGGATGGTAACTGCTCAGAATCAGAATCCGGTCAGAAAAGACACAACAACTTCCACTCAAAACGGACCTGCGTTTGTGGATAAAGACAACAACGGTGTTTGCGACAATTTTGAGAACGGGACACCGCGAAATCCGAATGCAAACGGAAAACAGCGCCTGCTTGACGGAAGCGGCCGGGGGATGGGCTTCCGTAACGGAAAAGGCATGCCGCGGCGAGGCCGGGGACAAGGCTGCTGCATAGGGCTTCGCAACGGTAAAGGGAGTGCGGTAAATTTCGTGGATGCCAATAAAAACGGCATTTGTGACCGCAGGGAATAAATCACAAAAATCAAAGCACCCGATACCAACATTTAGCCCAATTATGCGAATTTAGTTTGTACATCAGAAAGCCATTGGGTGTTTGCAGAAAAATTTATTACGCAGGAATGTTGAGTTTCAATTCAAAATACTAAATTTACAGCGTTTTGGCGACACCGTTTTACCTCAATACAGGAGTATCAAGATTAATTAATCAAAGCCTATGGATATTAGAAAAAACATTGCTGTCAGCGAAAACGGATTTATCTTTAATCCTCTTACGGGAGACAGTTTCAGCGTTAATCAGACGGGTGTATTTATTCTCCGTAAAATGAAAGAGGGTGACAGTAATGAAGATATCATGAAGGCACTCCAGGAGGAATACGAATTAGATACTTACACCGCCGAAAAGGACCTTTACGATTTCTTGTCTTTACTGAAAAGTTACCAGCTGACCGAAAATGAGTAAAAGAAAAATTACCGTCGGGGTAAGCGGACTCAACAATATAGACAGCCCGGGACCCGGGATTCCTGTCATTCGCGCATTGAAGGAAAGCAGTGAATTCGATGTGCGCATTATCGGATTCTCGTACGAGACCCTGGAACCGGGAATTTATATGCACGAACTGGTGGACAAAGTGTATCAGTTGCCGTTACCCACCGCAGGATCTTCAATGCTGAAAGAAAGGCTGCAATATATTGCGGGCATTGAGAAAATAGATGTAATCATTCCCAATTTTGATGCAGAACTGCACAACTTCATCAAGATACAACAGCAATTGAAATCGGAGCTGGACATTGCCACGTTTCTGCCTTCTCACGAATCGTTTGAAGAACGACAGAAATCGGAACTGAACAAATTTGGCGAAAAATACAACGTAAGGGTGCCGAAAAGCCATATGATAAATCAGCTTTCGGAATTGAAAAAGCTCGAAGACGATTTGGATTATCCCATGGTTATCAAAGGCAGGTATTACGACGCATACGTTGCTTCTTCTCACGAACAGGCAAGCGCTGGTTTTTACAAGATAGTGTCCAAGTGGGGTTACCCGGTGATTGTTCAGGAATTTGTGACCGGAACGGAAGTGAACGTCACCGCCATTGGTGATGGGTATGGCAACTGTATCGGTGCCGTGCCGATGCGGAAGCTTTACATCACCGACAAAGGAAAAGCGTGGTCGGGCATTTCGCTGGAAGATGATACGCTGATGGAAATTACACGCCGGGTGATTGAAAACAGCAAATGGCGCGGTGGCTGCGAGCTGGAGTTTATCAAAACCAAGAAAGATGAATATTATTTGCTGGAGATGAATCCGCGTTTTCCAGCCTGGGTTTACCTGGCAAACGGATGCGGGCAAAACCACGCCGAAGCATTGGTGAAAATGGCGCTGGGTGAAGAGGTAAAACCATTTGCCGGATATAAAAGCGGGAAAATGTTCATCCGCTATTCTTACGATATGATTGTGGATATTACGGAATTTGAAAAAATTTCAACAACGGGGGAAATGTAAAGATGAAACCTACCTATGAACGCCCTGTCATTCAAAAACTGAATACGGGCTTACTCAATAAATTCGGCAGCAGAACCGAGTACACACCCGTAAAACAGATCGATGGTGTTTCCGTAAACAACTTGATGGATCAGTACGGTTCACCCTTGTTTGTGATCAGCGAGAAAACCATCCGTCAAACCTATCAACGTGCGTTGAAGGCGTTTAAAATGCGTTACCCGAAAGTGCAGTTTGCCTGGAGCTATAAAACCAACTATCTCGATGCGGTCTGCAACGTTTTTCATCAGGAAGGAAGCTGGGCGGAAGTGGTATCAGGATTTGAATACCAAAAAGCGCTACGCAACGGAGTGCCGGGTAACCTTATCATTTTCAACGGCCCTGATAAATCGGTGGAAGATTTGAAAAAGGCTGTCGAAAACCGTTCGCTTATTCATATCGACCATTTCGATGAACTCTATTCACTTATCGAGATGCTGGAAGGGACCTCCTACAGCGCACGCGTAGCCATTCGTGTAAATATGGATACGGGTGTTTATCCACAATGGGACAGGTTCGGATTCAATTATGAATCCGGACAGGCATGGAATGCTATCATGAAGATTGTGACACAGAAAAATCTCGAACTGGAAGGCCTGCACTGTCACATCGGTACCTATATGCTTACGGCAAACGCATATGCGGTTGCTGCCCGGAAAATGTGTGAGTTGGCACAAGCTACGGCAAACACTGCCGGTGTTAAAGTCAAGTACCTGGACATGGGTGGCGGATTTTGTTCTTCGAACACGCTGAAGGGCTCTTACCTGCAGGGTGTTGATGTAATTCCCAATTTTGACGATTATGCCGAGGCTATTGTGAACACCCTTTTGCATTTTGGTTTCAAACCCGATGAATTACCCTTGTTGATCCTCGAAACAGGGCGGGCGTTGATCGACGAGGCCGGGTACCTGCTGGGGTCAGTCCTGGCTACGAAACGTCTGGCTGACAGTAGGCGGGCAACCGTTCTCGATATCGGTGTAAACATCATGTTTACCTCATTCTGGTACAATCATCGGGTATCGCCCGCACAGGATTTTACGCAGCATGCCGAAGAAATGGCGCTTTATGGCCCGTTGTGTATGAATATCGATTGCCTTCGTGAAAGTGTGAGCCTGCCTTTGCTGAAGAAGGGTGACCGTGTGGTGGTTCACGAAGTAGGTGCATACAACATGACACAATGGATGCAGTTTATCACGCTTCGGCCGAATGTAGTTATGATAGACACCACCGGGAAGGTGCATTTAATCCGGAAAAACGAAACCGTGGAAACTATCGTGGAAAACGAAAACGTACCCGATCACCTAAAGGTTTTCAAGTTGTAAAGTGTAAAAAGGATTGGTAAATGAAATCGCAGATTCAATCCATCGGTGAGTTGCACTTGAATGGCACGATCAACAGCTATGCCCAGATATTCTTTTCTCAGGATAGATGGTACGCCGTCATTTTACTGACGGTCAGTATGCTCGATTACCGGTTGGGATTGGGTGGGCTTACTGCGGTGGTCTTGACCAACCTGATGGCGCACCTGCTCGGTTTCTCGAAAGAAAAAATCAGAACCGGGCTATATGGTTTCAACGCTGTTTTTATCGGGATCAGTATGGTATATAAGTTTCACGTGAACCCGGCGCTGTTTGTGCTTTTCTTTTTTTCTGTTATTTTGGGATTTATGCTGACGATCTGGTTTGAAACCCTGTTATCCAAATACAAAGTTCCCATCCTCACTCTTCCGTTTGTATTCACGTTGTTTGTAGTTGACCTTTCATTTAAAACATTTACCCATATCCAGCCCATTCTCCCTTTCGACCGTTTTACAATTGTTCTGGCAGAACAGATGAAAGTTCCCTGGTATAATGCCGTGCACTTTTTCGATAATACCGAAATCCCGCAGATGCTCTATTTTTACTTAAAGACGATGGCCTCAATTTTCTTTACCGACAGCATTTTAGTGGGGGTGATTGTTGTAATTGCGTTGCTGTTTCATTCGAGAATTAAATCGACGGTGGCTTTTCTGGGATTTTTCTTTGCTTTTGTGACAAGCAAAATGATGGGAGTGGATATTCAGCAGCTGACCCAAAACCTGGCCGGGGTGAATTATATTTTCTGGGGAATGGCTATCGGCAGTTTCTTTATTATCCCCAACGCGTACAGCTACTTGTTGGTTGTAGGGCTTACCCCGGTGCTTTTCCTTTTTTATACAGGTATCGAAAACCTTATTTTGAATATGGGGTTGTCTTCATATACCTTGTCGTTCAGTCTTTTGTCGATATTGCTGTTGTTCATTTTAAGGCAGCGAAGCCTGAACCGATTTTTTGTTTTCCCCTATATACAATATTATAATCCTGAAAAGACGGTGTACAAGAATGTAAACTACATGCAACGTTTTGGACAGGAAACCTTGTTTAAGATGCAACTTCCATTTTTAGACAAGTGGACGGTCAGTCAGGGATACGATGGAGCTATCACGCATTTGGGCGACTGGGGAAAAGCGCTTGACTTTGTGATTATGGATGAAGAGGGGAGTACTTGCTTCGGCAGGTGTGCGCAGAAAGAAGATTTCTACTGTTACAACAAACCGGTTCTTGCTCCTGCTGACGGTTATGTCTATACAATCAGCAACATTGCCGGAGACAATGAGATAAACCAGGTTGACACCCGGAAAAATTGGGGCAATACAATTATTATTAATCACCTAAACGGATTATATACACAGATAAGTCACCTGAAGAAAGACAGTTTCAAGGTTCGCACCGGCGATTTTGTAACGAAAGGAACCGTCGTCGCCGCATGTGGCAATTCGGGACGCTCTCCGGAGCCTCATCTTCATTTTCAAGTGCAGCTGACACCGGAAATCGGTGCGGCAACCCATCCGTATCCAATCGGGTATTTTTTCGAAAAAGCAAAGGGAAAAAGAGTACTGCGCATCGGTGAGGTTCCGCAGGAAAATTCAACCGCTTGGAATGTAGTGGCATCGGGTCTGTTGCTTGACGCATTTGAGGCTAAACCGGGAAAACTGCTACGTGTAAAATACAACGGCGAAGATTTTATGTGGCCGGTAGCTACGGATGCTTATAACAAAACGTACATATATTGCCGGAAAACAAAATCGATGGCTTACCTGGAGAACGACGGCACAATGTTCTATTTTACCGATTTTGAAGGGAAAAAATCGTCGCCGTTGTATCTTTTTTATCGGAGTTGCTTTAAACTCCTGCTTTCCTGTGAAAAAGAAATTCCTGTAAAGGACTTCGTTCCCCTGACGAAAGAGCACCCCACCGGAACAAGGTGGATCCAGGACCTGTTGGCTCCGTTTGTAATTTTTACTCGAATCAAGTACCGGTCGGAATTGATAGAGGTGGACAACATGCATTTTCCCGAAAAAGTTGTTTACCTGACACAAACAAATACGGTATCGTTTCATTTTAAAAACCGCCGGAAAGAAACATCGGTGACGGTTTTAAAAAACAGCATTGAAATCCATTTCCAAAACGAAAAATTATGTATCGATTGGGCGTAACGTTAATTATAGTCATGGTTGTGGCTTCGGTTCTTGCTCAGGACAGCCTGCGCAGAGAATTAGACAGCCTCACATATCAGCAATACCTCAACAAGGATTACAAAAACCTGATAGAAACGGGTAAGAAGGCCCGTGAGCAACATATTAATTTTTACTACCTCAATTACCGGACCGCCATTGCCTACTACGAACTGAAAAATTATGCGAAGGCAGCAGAATTCTACAGAAAGACGCTCGCCGAAACCCCCGATGACCCGATTTTGCAGGAAAGTCTTTACTACTCCTATCTGTTAAGCGGACAGAAAGAAAACGCAGCTATCGTTGCCAGATCGCTTGCGCCGCACACGCAGGTAACCATAGGATACAAGCCTTCGGCCGTAGATTACATTTTATTATCGGGCGGATATATGACAAACGACAATACACTGGATATACGCTCTGATTTTGCGGGAAACGATTCCGTCAATCAATATAGAGATATGATTTTCACGAGCTTGGGATTGGGCTTTAATCTTTCTTCCCGTTCCAGATTTAAACTCGGCTACCAAGTGTATAACACGAATTTCGAACAGTATACAACCACCGGGCTTGCCAAGACCGATAAACTCACTCAATATCAATTGGTTGGCGCTTTGGAATTCTTTACAGAAAACAATGTCTCGTGGGGAGTTGCAGGGGGGTATTACTTCATTGAATTGTTTGATAGGACAGCCATTTATACTCTCGGAGGCGGAGGAAAGGGATTCGGGCCGGGAACCGGGAGAATCTTCACAACTTCAGGCGGAAAATCCGTTTCGGCATTTTCTGCACTAGTATTTCTGAACAAACGCTTTGCGTACACTTTACCCGAGATTGCTGCAACCTATTCCAATTTTGGGGGCGGGCACCAGTATCAGGTAAAGGGATCGCTTACTTATTATCCGTTAGGTAATCTCAATTTTTACGGAACAACTGCTGCAGCAGCCATCCGCAACCAAGACGCCTGGACGGATACTCAACTTATATTCTCTCAGAGCCTCGGAGTAAAGTTAACCAAACAGTTGTGGCTCGACGGAAACATAAGCCTGGGAAATCACCGGAATTACGTTTCAGAACGCTCTTTTCTGGTGTATGACACGTACGATCCCGTGAAGGCCATTGCCGGGCTTTCTCTTTCCTGCTTTTTCCGAGATGTCATGCTGTCTGCAGGATACCAGTGGCAACAAAGAGAGGGATATGCTTATTCTGCGATCAACTACTCTGCCTATAAATACAACAATCACCTTCTAAATATTGCATTCACATGGAACCTTTAAATAAAAAAAGCGGATGGTTTATCCTTTTGTTGTTGTTCTCAGCAACAGTTTCAGCACAAGTGAATTCATCTCAGGTTTTTGCAGACAGTTATCGATACGAATCGTCGGGCGATTATCAGAAAGCCATAGCGGAATTGAATGTCCTGAACGGATACGATTATCACAAATCGTTGCGCCTCGGCTGGCTGTATTACCTGGCTAAGGATTACGAGAGCAGCAAAAAATTTTATAATCAGGCCATCAGTTTAGCACCGCAGGCTGTTGAAGCCTTGTTGGGAATTTGTTATCCGCTAGAAGCACAAAAGAAAACGGATGAACTGGAAACGGTCTATAAAAAAATCCTGTCGCTGGATAAGGCAAACTCAAAAGTGAATTATGCGCTGGGAAATATCTATTATTACCGGAAAGATTTTATACAGGCTGAAAAATATTTTGACCTGGTGCAAACCATGTATCCTTTCGATTACTATTCAACACTGATGAGCGCCTGGACAAAATATTTTCTCAACAAAAAAAACGATGCCCAGCGACTCTTCAATATTGTTCTTATCATCTCTCCAACTGACCAGTCAGCAAAAGAGGGGTTGAATCTTCTAAAATAGCCATTTTTTCTAGCCGTTTTGGCTAATCATTTTCAGGAGTTTCTTGTCGCGTATTTTCACGTTTCTTCCCGTCATCTCAATAAGCCCATCGGTAGCGAATTCCGAAAGGACACGGTTGATGCTTTCTCTGCCTGCGTCCACCCAGTTTCCGATATCCGATTGTGAAACCGGCAGGACAAACTCATCCGAATTAAAAATAGTATCGGAAAAGTCGAGCAATACGTCAGCAAGCTTGCCGCGTGTTTGTTTTTGCGTGCGGTTGGCGCATCGGCGATAAGCCTCCAGCTCGCTTTTGGACAACTCCATGATGATATAGGAAGAGAAATCCCTGTTTTCTTCCAGCACACGTTTAAAAACTTCAATGTCGATAAAACAAACCTCCGAGTCCAATACTGCCGTAACGCTGTACTGATTTATCTTGTCACCCAGTGTAGTGGGTAAACCCAAATAGGTTGGTGCTTTTATAAGGCGGACAATTTGTTCGCGATAGGGCCCTGTGATATGAATTTTTACCAGTCCTTTCCGAAGAAAGATAACGTTCGTGGAAAAAACGCCCTGTTTAATGATGGAATCTCCTTTGCGGAATTTTACCACCGCGTGGTTGTTCTCCAGCATCTCAAGCTGGCAGTTTTTTAAGGTGCTCGATGATTTCATCACACAGGCACAATCGATGCATTCGTTTTTCATACAGCAAAAATAGATAAAAATGTGACATTTATCACTAAATATTGTAAGAATGTTCACCCGGTAAAAACAAATAATTAAAGAAATATATCTTTAATTTGCGTCCGGTTAATTCACTCAAAAACATCTTTTTAAATGGAAAGTATTAATACCCTGACCCTGGAGAAACTCCAGGCGGAACTGGAAAGCCTGGAGGCAAAAGCCGACCGGCTAGAAGTTTCCCGTAAAGACCAGTTGTCTATTGCCATCGTATCGGGCGATATGGATAAAATTCTGGCGGCCATGATTATTTCCCTGGCTGCAGCAGCCATGGACACACAAGTGAAACTTTTCTTCTCCTTTTGGGCGTTGTCCGCATTGCGTGATCCCCGGAAAAAGGTAAGAGGAAAAGATTTTATCTCGAAAATGTTTGGAATGATGCTTCCCAATGGACGCAACAAACTGAAGTTGTCGAATATGAACATGTGCGGTATGGGGCCGGTGATGATTAAAAAACTGATGAAGAAGCAAAACGTGATGTCGCTTGATGCGATGTTTACGGAAGCTGCCGAACTGGGAGTGGAAATCACGGTTTGTGAAATGTCGATGAACCTGATGGGTTTCAAGAAAGAGGAGATGATCGATTATCCTCATCTTCGTTATGCTGGTGCTACCACATTCGTTGCCGATGCCGGTGAAAGCAGTATGCAATGGTTCATTTAAATGTAGGATAATGAAAAAAATACTCATTATTTACAACCAAAACCCATACGACGGAACAGACGTAACCTGGAATGGGCTGAGATTGGCAGAAACATTGCACAGAAATGGTCAATCGGTAAGAATTTTCTTGATGAACGATGCCGTTGATATGGCTCGCGATGAATGTAACCCGCCCGTAACGTACGATCAGGATTTGAGTGCGATGTTGAAGGGGTTGATTAAATCGGGTGTCCCGGTTAAAGTATGTGGAACTTGCATGGCAAGATGCGGTGTGTATAAAAACAGACCTTATTTCGAAGGTGCAGAAAAATCAACTATGCAGGCATTATCGGAATGGGTAATCGATTCTGATCAGGTATTGACTTTCTAATAAAAACCATCAAAATATTAATAATTTAAATACTACAATTATGACAACAGAAGAATTAAGAACATTAAAATCGAACTTAACGGTAGATGCGCGCGGTACAGCATGTCCCGGTCCACTTTTGGCAGCTAAGAAGGCTATCGGTGAAATTGAATCGGGTGAAATTATGGAAATCTTGTCGGCAGACGAAGGAACCAAAAACGATATCCCACGCTGGTGCGAGAAGGTAGGACACGAATACCTGGGTTTTTACGACGAAGATAGCTTCAGTCGCTTGTTCCTGATTAAAGAGTAATTTTCGGGATAACACGTAATGCGGTTTCAGACCGCATTGCGTGTTCAGAAAGTTAAATAAAATATTTGACCGCAAAATTTTCTGACGCAATGAAGCGTCAGTTATATTCTTATCATTATTTATCTATGTCAAACGATAATAAATCTCCAAAAATTTTGGTGTTTTCTACCGATAAGATTTCCGATCCGGGAATTGATCAGGCAGGATTGAGAAAAATACACTACTCTCCTTCGGTTTATGTCATCAATATGCCTTGTTCCTCTGGAGTAAAACCGCGTTGGATTCTTCATGCCCTTGAAGAGGGATTTGATGGTGTTTTTATTGCTGCTGACGGACACGAATGCTCGTACAGTGCGAGCTGTCCTGAACGTACAAACGATATCATTCTGGAGTCTCAAAAATTAATGACCGAAAAAAATATAAATCCGAAACGTATCCGTATGGCAGCACTGTGTTCTGTTTGTGCAGAGCCGTTTGCCAACCACATGGAAAATTTCAGTAAAATTTTATCCGGATTGGAAGATTAAACGGAGAAGAAAATTATGAATAAACAGCAAAACAATAATTACGATACGTTGGTAATCGGAGGCGGAATTGCCGGCCAAGAGGCGGCGTTAAGCCTTGCTGATATGAACCATAAGGTGCTGCTGGTAGAAAAAGGACTTTCCATTGGAGGGAAAATGATTCAATTGAGTAAGGTGTTCCCTACGCTCGACTGTGCCGCATGTATCACTACCCCCAAGATGTCGGAAACAGCGCGTCATCCCAATATCACGTTGATGCTGAACAGTGAAATTAACGGAATAATTAAAAATGCCGACGGTGATTTCGAGGTAAACGTAACCAATAAACCGCGTTATGTGATTCAGGAAAATTGTACGGGCTGCCAGGAATGCGAAGTAGTGTGTCCCGAAGTTCGGAACGATGAATACAATATGAATCTCGCAGGAAGAAAGGTTGCCTACATTCCCTTTAGCCTGGCTAATCCGCGTATTGCGACTATCGATCGTCAAGGACATTCTGCTCCTTGTATCAATGAATGTCCGGGTGGCGTAAAAGCATACGGATATATCACTTTGGCCCGAAATGGACAGTATGAAGAAGCGATGAAACTTCATCTGGAGGACATACCTTTCCCCGGTAGTTTAGGGCGAGCCTGCTATCATCCCTGCCAAAACGCCTGTACGCGTGGATTGGTGGAAGAACCAGTAGATATACGGAAGATAAAACGCTATTTTTCCGATTGGTACTACGAAAAATATCCGCAAGCGCCTGCTGTGGAAATCAAAGAAAATACCGGAAAGAAAGTGGCTGTAATCGGTTCCGGGCCTGCGGGAATTACCGCTGCTTATCATCTTGCGTTGAAAGGACATACGGTGAAGATTTTTGAAGCCGCTCCCGGTGCGGGCGGTATGTTGCGTTTAGCCTTACCGGAATATCGTGCGCCGAAAGATGTGGTGGATAGAGATTTACAGAATATCACCGTTTTAGGAGTTGAAATTGAAGTAAATAAAAAAATAACCGACCTTAAATCGCTTAAAGAACAAGGGTTTGACGCCGTTTTTGTTGGAATTGGAACACACAGGGCGATGTCATCGGGAACCGAAGGTTCTGATTTGAAAGGGGTGGTAGATTGTCTTACTTTCCTTCGTGAAGCCAATATCGGTAAACGCGAAGACCTGACAGGTAAAAAAGTGATGGTGATAGGTGGTGGAAATACCGCTATCGATGCCGCACGTACGTCACTTCGTCTTGGTGCTGGAAAAGTGATCGTGGTGTATCGCCGCAGTCGTGAGGAAATGCCTTGTTTCGCTCCCGAAATTGAGGAAGCTGAAGAAGAAGGTGTGGAAATTATGGTGCTGCGTAATCCGTTGAAGTATATCGGGGAAGACGGGCAACTCACACGGATCCAGTTGACTAAAATGCAGTTGGGCGAAAAAGATGCGAGCGGACGCCGTAGCTCCGAACCAATCAATGGTTCTGAATACATTGAAGATGTGGATTATGTAATCGAAGCCATTGGACTTCGTGCCGATACCAAAGCGTTTGACGGACAGGTAGATTTGAATAAAAACGGAACCATCCGTACCGATGCAAAAACATTGCAAACATCTGTAGATTATATTTTCGCCGGAGGCGATACCGTAACCGGCTCTACCACGCTGATTGAGGCTGCAGGGCAAGGAAAGAAAGCCGCTTTTTATATGGATAAATGGCTGCGTGGATTGAATATGTTCGATTTTGAAGATGGCGATAAACTTCCTGCCATCGATAAGAGAATCGTTTTGGGCAGATTCAAAGGCGAAAAACGGCCACAAGTGAAAAATGCAATGATGCCATTGGCGGATCGCGCCCGCAGTTGGGAAGAAGTGGAAAAAACATTCACTGAAGAAGAGATGAAAGCGAGCACACAGAGATGCCTGGATTGCAGTAACTGCCGTGAGTGCCATCAATGCGTGAATATTTGTCCTGCCAACGCCATCGACTTCTCACAAAAATCGAAAATTACGGAAGTTAAAGCAAAATCGGTAGTTGTGACTACGGGTTACAAACTGTTTCCGCCATCAGCCAAACCCAATTACGGATATGCAAAATACGCCAACGTGATAGATTCGATGCAAATGGACAGGTTGATCGCACCCACACGTCCTTTCAACAATGTCCTTCGCCCGAGCGATGGAAAAGCCCCCGATAATATTGCATACATTCTTTGTACGGGATCCCGGGATTCGGCCATTGAAAATGGAGGTTGCGGTTCCGATTGCATCAATAATCCTATTTGTTCACAGATCTGCTGTATGTACTCCATCAAGCAGGCGCAATTACTGATGGGTGCCTTGCCGATGGCGGATATTACCATTTACTACATGGACATTCGTGCATTCGGTAAGGGATATGAAGAGTTCTATCAGCAGGCTAAAGGAATGGGAACCAATTTTGTGAAAGGAAAAGTGGCAAAAATCCGTGAAACTGAAGATGGTAAAGGTGACTTGATTGTCCGCTACGAAGATGTGACCAAAGGAGTGGTAAAAGAATCCAAACACGACCTGGTGGTACTTTCCGTAGGTGTTGTGCCGAATAAAGAGGTTTCAACTATGTTTAAAGGAGAGATTCTTGAGTTGGACGATTTCAGTTTTGTAAAACAAATAGACGAACTGGTCAGCCCTGCTTTGACAAGCATTGAAGGGGTATTTGTGGCAGGTGCCGCATCAGGGCCGAAAGATATTCCCGATTCCATTCTGTCGGCCGGCTGTGCCGCATCGGAAGTTGCCGGATACTTGAACAGAAGAGAGGCCCTTTTAGACGATAAAAGAACTCAGTTTAAGGTGATGCAAAAGTCAACAATGAGCAAATCTGTTTTACAACATTAAGGAGGAACGGTTATGAGAAAAAGAATTGGTGTATATATTTGCCATTGCGGCGGAAACATTTCCGATTATGTAGATGTGGAAGAACTGAGCAAAATGTTCCACAAAGAAGACGGCGTAGTCGTTTCGAAAGATGTGATGTTCGCGTGTGCTGACTCCAACCAGAAAGCGATGGTGGAAGACATTCAGAAACACAACCTGGATGCGATTGTGGTAGCTTCTTGTTCGCCAAAACTCCACTTACATACGTTTCGTGGCGTGGCAGGACGCGCAGGATTAAATCCTAACAACTATGTTCAGGTGAATATCCGCGAGCAATGTTCCTGGCCACATAGCGATCGTCCACGCGAGGCAACAGTTAAAGCAGCCGGATTAATCCGCGCGGGTATCAACCGCGTATCATTCTCCGAAGCGTTGGACAACATAGAAATAGAAGTGAAAAAAGCAGCGATGGTTATAGGTGCCGGAATTTCGGGTATGAAAGCTGCTATTGATCTGGCACGATCCGGAAATGAAGTTTATCTGGTTGAAAAAGATTATTTTGTTGGAGGACGAATTACGCAGAGAGAGAAACTCTTTACTACCGGACAAAGCGGAAAAGAAATTGTGAAAAAACTGTACGATGAAATTAAATTGTACAAAAATATCACCGTTTTCACCGGAGCCACCATTGAAAAAGTAACCGGAAGTTTGGGCAATTTCAATATTGAGGTGAAAGTGAAACCACGTTATATTAATGGAAAGATTGACAAGCAAACCGTGAACCGGGCAATGGATGATTTACAGGTGTACGTGGATGACGAATTTAATTTTGGACTGTCAAAACGGAAAGCTATTTACAAAAATTATCCAGACGCATTACCCGATGTTCCCGTTGTGGATGTGGAAGCGCTCAAAGATCACCCGGATTATCTGGAAAAGTATAAATCGGTTATCAATCTGAACGAAAAGGAAGAAACCATTGCGTTGCTGGTAGGCTCTGTACTTGTTACTACTGGATTTGACAATTACGAGCCTAAAGAGGGTGAATTCGGTTACAAAAATATCCCGAACGTGATTACACTTCCGCAATTGAACAGGTTAATGGAATTATCGCCAGAAAAATTGATTTACAACGGGAAAGAAATTCACAATGTGGCGTTTATTTACTGCGTTGGAAGCCGCCAGAAAAAGGGGGAAAACAAATACTGCTCACGTCATTGCTGCACTTCGACCATTTATACGGCGTTACAATTGAAAGAGAAATACGGAAAAATCCAAAACTTCCACCTGTATCGCGACATCCGTACGTACGGTAAACAGGAAATTCTGTACGAACAGGCATCGAAACAAGGCGATTTGTTTTTCAAATACGAAGAAAAAGAATTGCCTACCGTGGAGATGAATGGAAAAGGTATTTCGCTGAAGGTAAAAGACTACCTCACAGGTAAAAAGGAGTTGGAAATCGCTCCCGATCTGGTGGTGCTTGTAACTGGAATGGTGGCACGTACGGATGCACCGCATATTTCGGAGTTATTTAAAATTCCAATTGGAAATGACAAGTTTTTCAACGAAATACACCCGAAGCTGAAACCGGTAGAAACGGTTATCAAAGGGGTGTATATCGGCGGTACATGTCAGGGACCGAAGAATGTGAGTGAAGCGGTGCAGTCTTCGCTGGCGGGAGCTTCCAAAATAACGGCATTGCTGAAAAGCGGTACCGTGATGGGCGATCCGGTTGTGGCGCGTGTAAATGCTGATGCTTGTACTTGGTGTGGTAAGTGCGCCGAAGTGTGCGATTACACGGCAATTAGGGAAACCGTTAATGAAGCCGGCAAACATATCGCAGGTGTAAACAAGGGCGTTTGTGCGGGTTGTGGAATTTGTGCGCCGGTTTGTCCCGTGAATGCTATAGAAATAGCAAAATATACCGACAACGAAATAGAAGCGATGATTGACGGTTTTGCAGCCAAAGTGGAAATCAAGGAAAAAGAAGCATCCGGTATTACCGAAGAAAAAGCAGACGTTGTTGCAGCTCACATGAAAGAGTATCCGCAAATCTGGAAAGATATTCTAGCTACCATCGAATCGGATAAAAAAACTATTCCCGAAGTGGTAGACATGCTGAAAATTGCTCCCGAAATGGTTACTTATCATTTAATGACAATGAACAAATACGGTGTGGTAGCACCTGCAGGGACAAATGAAAAAGAAGAATATTATTATTACAAAATGAAATAGTCAAATAGCGCAGGAATTAAAGCTTCGAGATTTAAGTCTTTGTCTCTTTTTCCTGGCTCTAATAATCTTAAGATATGACAAGAGTTAATCCTGAATTTGCAACAGAGTTAATTAAATATGGAGTAGGGGATTTCAATGCGTGTTTTAACTGCGGAAATTGTACGGCTACCTGCTCTCTTTCTACCAACGACAGCTCGTTCCCCCGCGAAATGATTCGATACACCACACTGGGTTTGGAGGACGAAATCAAATCATCGTTGAAGCCTTGGGAATGTTACTATTGTGGCGAGTGTTCCACGGAATGTCCACGTCAGGCAAATCCCGGTGAGCTGATGATGTCTTTGCGCCGCTGGCTCACGGCCAAATATGATTGGACAGGGCTTTCGGGTCTGTTTTATAAATACCTGCCGGCATTTCTTACTGCCATGGTACTGGTGTTTGCGGGGGTATTGTTCTTTGCCAATTCGGTAAATTGGGAATTGGAAAGAATGCTTCATTACGGGCATTTATTTGAAATGTTTGCCATAGCAACCGTTTTTGTGGTAATTTTTATTCCGAACTTATTGAGGATGTGGTATTTCACAGTGATAAGAGCGGGTGTCAAAGTCCCATTTAAAAATTATTTCACTGCGTTAAGCGACCTGTTTGTGCACATGTTTACACAGAAACGTGCCAAAGATTGTGTTGACAATCATTTCCGGTGGTTAGAGCACCTGATACTGGTAATCGCATATCTTTCGCTGTTGTTTACTACCGTGTTTCTAAACTGGTTTGGCACTCAAAATCTGTTTGTAGTCATTCTCGGATATTTGGAAAGCGCCTTTATTTTTATCATCACGGTGGATTTTGTGAAAGATCGCATTCAGAAGAAAAAAGCGTTGACTAAAAACTCCAAACCATCTGACTGGTTTTTTGTAATTTGGCTTATGTTGATGGGGTTAACAGCGTTTTTTGTACGTTTATTTATCGATTTTAATATCCTTGAAGGAAATAAATGGCTTTACCTTTTCCATTTGATGGTATTGGCACAATGGGCGTTGATTATTGTCCCTTTCGGTAAATGGACTCACTTTTTATATCGCTC
>ENA-UOOI01000606-UOOI01000606.1-fermentation-metagenome-genome-assembly--contig:-NODE-606-length-44386-cov-6.957186_pt1 | contig 44386 bp, 44 predicted proteins | sample MGYA00245779_ERZ724027 | MGnify/ENA primary metagenome ERZ724027 (study PRJEB28704, sample SAMN03018318) | fermentation metagenome | biome: anthropogenic terrestrial biome; feature: soil; material...
GGATGAGGCTTTTTCCTGGCACACGAGGTACATGAACACAGGTACGATGAAGATGGCATAGATTTGGATCTATAGCTGTACTATAATAAATTTGCGTGTCAAATTGCCCGATTTGTTGGTGCAGCCAACGCAGCAAGCAAAATTGCATTGAAATTTCACGTTTACGCGACTTTGTCATTATATTCTTATATGTATAAAAAACTAGAGAGATGGAGGCAAATTATATGAAAAAGGGGTACCTATATATAATGCTGTCCGCTTTGCTTTTCAGTACGATGGAAATATCGCTGAAACTAGTATCAACCCAATTTAATCCAATACAGATGCTTTTCTTGAGATTTCTGATCGGGTCCTTGATCCTGGTGCCTTTAGCGGTAAGGGATCTGAATAAAAGGGGAGCAACGCTGTGCAAGGATGATTTTAAATTTTTTGCATTGACCGGCTTTATCTGTGTTGTGATAAGCATGCTGTTTTATCAGCTGGCTATTCTATACTGCAAGGCATCGACTGTGGCGATACTCTTTAGCTGTAACCCGATATTTGTAATACCGTTAGCGCATTACATATTAAACGAAAAAATATATAACTATACCATAATATCGATGATCATATGCGCGGCAGGGATCATATTAATCATGAACCCCATGAACCTTGCCGATAGTGCGGCCGGGATCGTGCTTGTGCTGTTGTCTGCAGTGACGTTCGCATTATATAGCGTTATCGGAAGATCCAAAAGCTTAAATTATGGCGGCATTGTCCTCAATTGTTTTAGCTTTTTTATGGGCAGCATGGAATTGCTGGCGATTATCCTGCTATCCAGAACAGGGTTTGTAACGAGGCTGTTTACGAATATTGGCCTTAAGACTTTCGCCGATATACCTATTTTGCGGGGTATAACGCTGAGCAGCATTCCTGCGCTGATATATATAAGCGTATTTGTGACCGGTTTTGGCTATGTGTTCTATTTCATGGCTATGGATGAGACGTCGGTTTCCGCCGCATCTCTGGTATTTTATATAAAGCCGGCTCTGGCTCCCGTTCTGTCGCTCATTATCTTAAAAGAATCCATAGCTTTAAATACTATTGGCGGCATCGTACTTATTATTATAGGGTCGTGCGTAACCCTCGTATTAAATGCTAAAAAAACTAAGGAAGTTAATGCAGCCGATGTATCCGCCTATGACACTGAACTGACAAAATAGCTGTAAAAGAACGGCAGTGCAAAAAAGGTAAAGTATCTGAAAGAAGGTACCCTGCCTTTTTTAATTATATAAAAGATGGTAAAATGTAGTTTGGTCGATATGAGATGCTTAGTCGAAAAGACGAAGCCAATAATACTTTGAGGAGAGGATTTTTATGGAGATCATCCCGATCATCACTCACCACTTTGTCAAAAGCGAGGATCTAAACCACCATGGAACGCTGTACGCGGGACGTACGGCCGAGTGGTTTGTTGAAGCAGGATTAATGGCGGCGGCGGTTTATCTTCCCCCGGAGAATATAGTATGCGTTAAGATCCATGGAATGACTTTTACAAGACCGATCAGACTTGGCGAAACAGTTAAATTTATAAGCAAGGTAGTCTATGCGGGAAGGACCAGCCTGACAGCCAACATACGTATCGAAATGCAAAATAAGGAGATCCTTAACGGCTTCATCACCTTTGTAAACGTAGACTCGGAAGGGAAATCTTTTCCGCACGGATTGGAAATGGACGCAGTAAGCGCGGAAGACATCGCTTTACAGGAACAGGCAAGGAAATTACGAAGTTAGAGGATGCTGCACAGTAATTTGGAGGATTTAGTATGAAAGACGTTTTTATTATAGGTGGGACGATGGGGGTCGGGAAAACAACAACCTGCCGGATACTAAAAGATAAACTGAACAACAGTGTTCTTTTAGATGGCGATTGGTGCTGGGATATGCATCCATTCCAAGTGACGGAGGAAACAAAGAAAATGGTTATAGAAAATATTTGTTTTCTCCTAAATAACTTCATCAAGTGCTCTGCCTATGAAAACATTGTGTTTTGCTGGGTAATGTATCAGCAGACTATTATTGATGACATTGTTTCACGCCTCGACACGGAGCATTGCAAGGTCCACTTGATTTCATTGGTGTGCAGCGGGCAAGCATTGCAGGTGCGGTTACAAAGGGATATCGATGCCGGTGTCAGGGCTGAAGACTCTATTCGCAAGGGTATTGAACGCATCCCACTCTATGAGGAATTGAACACCCGGAAGATCGACGTATCAAACATCACGCCGGATCAGGCAGCCGGTCTCATTATCTCGGTATGACATGAAGACCCTAAACAAATATATGGTAGGTCGTTTGGCGGGAATCTTAACGGCAGTATTTGACGGAAAATGGTTTCAATTAAAACTGTTATATGAGTGGCTTCAATTTATGGTTTTGATTGGGAGAAAGCAGAGCCGGATACAGAAGAATTGGAATTAATATGGAAAGAATTTTGCAGTAAATTAAAATAACTATTATATCTAATTTCATCATTTGTTACTGTTAATATATAAGGAAGGATGCAATTATGCAGGCGCCAATCAACGTAATTTCGTAAGCCAAGTAATAGTCATTTGTTTAATGATCGTGATATTGTTCGCTGTAAATATCCATGTTTAATACTCTGTTTACGGATTTTATGAACTCACGGTATCCTCCGTCATTGTCTTCTCTATGGGGAAGCGATTGCATAAGAATTTCATCGGCGTCCTCCTTATCAAACTCAAAGCAGCTTGTTAAAAGATCTTTAACTTCATCGGAAGTTGCTCCATGTGCAAATTTATAAGCTGCCTTATAAACTTTTTTGCTTTCATGGAGCCCTGAATATTTAAGGCCGTAATACTCCGATAATTTATAGAAACCATAAATAATGACAAAAGATATAGCTAATAAAGCAACATTTTTAAAAAATACATCCATATGACAACCTCCCTACATTTATGAAATATACTATCTTTATTTTTACAGCAGTATAACATAATGAAAATTAGGATGGCGTTATGGTTTTTACTACCGTATTAAGATTATATTAATTAACAACTTATAAGTACGAACTCCTAAAGGTCCGGATTTTATTATACCGTGGTTACCGGTAAATAGCTCCGTAACAGGGCAGGCTGATAATTAATAATTTCGGCTTGATTTTGTCCTACGCAGCGTATATGATAAGAGAAACGGCCTTATAGGATTACGTTATGGATGCAAGTTTGAAAGAAAACAAAAAGTGAGATGGGAAGGAGGCAATTTATGCCTAGGCAGGAATTGACAAAGCAATTAATTGCCGATACTACAAAAAACCTCGCGCTAAAGAAGCAATTGGATAAAATCAGCGTAAGCGAAATAGTAGATACAGCCGGTATTAACCGCCAGACTTTCTACTATCACTTTGCGGATAAGCAGGAGCTCATTTGCTGGATATTTGATACAGATATCAGTATGCTTACGGATAAAAATAAAAACGATACCTTGATCGACGATATAATCGAATACATTTATTCGGAAAAAGTTTTTTATACGGCGGCTCTCACTTCAGAAGCACAAAACAATCTTCGCGAGCATCTTTATGAGGTTTGCTACAGCCGCTGTATTGATGAAATAACGTCGATGCTCGGGGACCGCAAAATGGACGAAAAAATAATAGAATTTCTCGCAGGATTTTTTTCCAACGCTATCACAGGCGCTTTGTTCCAGTGGGCCCAGAAGGGTATGAAGGGCGATAACATAAAATTTGTGGAGAATTATGCTCCTGTGTTCAAGGAATTGTTGATACTTGCCATAGACAGGTATTCGGAATAATTAACACGTCATATTATAAAAATGGGACATCCGCTTTGGCGGATTTTTTCTTTTTAAAAGCACTGTATATAAATCTAACAACAATGAGAATTTGTCTAAAAACTATACAAATTGAGTTAGCTGATGATTATCAATTTTTTCTATTTATATTAATATATACATAGAAAGAATTACAATAGAGATAGGGAGGATCAACATGAATGAAAATGTTGGTAATTGGTTGGGCTGGATAGGAATTTGTCTTGGCGTTATCGGCTTTTTCTGGGCGCGTATATGGTTGGGTTCTATAGCGGCTGTTCTTGGCGTGATAGGTCTTTTCACTCCCAAGAGGAACTTGAACATTTGTGCTGTTGTAGTTGGAGTAATTGCCCTGATTCTGGGTATAACCTTGTAGTACATTGCGCTATAATTCAGTATTGACCTTAAACAACCGGACTCACGCATTCAGGCGGGTTATGTAAGCATCACTTCATTTGAAGCGGGGTTTCAGCCGGAGTTTGTCACGTATGATACTCTCAAATGGGCGGCAGAGGCCGCGCGGGGTAAAAAGCCGCAGATTGATTTCGCCAAAGCGAGACTGGAGGCTTTCCATGAAGGTTTGTGCGTTCAGATGCTGCACACAGGGCCGTATGCGGACGAGCCTGTCACAACTAAAAAGATGGCGGAGTTTATGGAGCAAAACGGCCTGGCCAACATGACGGGCGCAGACCGCAAGCACCATGAAATATATATGTCAGACCTAAACAGGACAAATCCGGAAAAACTCAAAACAGTAATAAGGCTTCCCGTTCAAAGCGTATGATACCTGAGTAGATCCATAATTTCAGATATAAAAAGGACTCCATCCAAACGTCGGTCGGAGTCCTTTTATAACTATATTTATCTGTATAAAAGCAGACCGGCTGCGGCGGATAAAACCGTAAGCAAAATAGGGTCAAGCTTATATACATAGGACAAAAGGAACGCGGCTGCAAAGATGATGACGCTTTTAAAGTCAATGAAAGAACTTTGGGCTACCATGATGGCTGCCGCTGCTATCAACCCTATGGTTGCCGGCCGCAGGCTCAGAAATGCATTTTCCACATATTTATTGTTTTTAAACTTGATAAAGAACTTTGATATTATGACCATTAATATTATGGATGGAGTTATTACGCCCAGGGTGGCAAGGACAGAACCGGGAATGCCCGCTGTCTTGAAGCCTATATATGTGGCCGAGTTTATTGATATAGGCCCTGGGGTTATTTGAGATATGGCCACCACGTCTATAAATTCCTTGGCGCTTATCCAGTTGTGCGCCGTCACGACCTCCTGTTGAATGAGGGGAAGCATTGCATACCCGCCGCCGAAACTGAAAAGTCCGATTTTCAAAAATGTAAAAAATATGTCTAAGTAAATCATTTCGTCTCCCCCTTTATTATATATTTACCGTATATTATTCCTAAGACGGCGGCAGCAATTATGATATATATTGGGGATATACCTAAGAATGCTACCAATATTGCACTTATTATTGGTATGATCACTGTCTTTCTGTTGATCTTGGCCGACTGGGAAAGCCTTATGACCGGTGCCGCGATCAAGGCAACGACGGCGGGCCTTATGCCTTTAAACGCTCTTTCTACATAGACGTTGTCTTTTATGCCTACAAAGAAAGAAGCTATGATCAGTATTATAAAGAAGGAAGGTAGGACGGAGCCCAAAACCGTAAAGATCATTCCCGGCATTCCCGCGATATTATATCCCACAAAGACAGCCGTATTGATTGCGATAGGTCCCGGGGCCGATTGGGCAAGGGCTAGCATGTCTAAAAAAGTATCCCTGTCTATCCACTGTTTTCTGTCTACGACTTCCTTTTCAATAAGAGGCAGCATGGCATAACCTCCTCCGAGCGTAAATGCGCCTATCTTGAAAAAGGAAACAAACATTTCAAGGTATTTTTTCACAAATCAACAACTCCTTAATGATTAGTATTTGCTATTATCATTGGTTTAGCAGCTCTTCGAAAACCATAGCCGCAGCTCCCAAGGATATGGAGTTTATCTGGAATTTCCCTCCTCTCCTGAAGACGGGATTGTCTTTATCTTTAAAGCGCAGCCTTTTATTGGCTGCCGACGTTGCCACATCATAGTAAAGCTGAGAGTATCTGAACAGCGGACCACTTAAAATAACCAGCTCGGGCTTCAAGATATTGATATAGTTGGTAAGGGCCAGGCCGAAGATCGCAGCGGAGTCGGTCATTATTTCCCGCGATAATTCGTCTCCTTTCTCGGCCATATTGCATATATCAATATAGTCTATCTCCTCCGGCGGCTTTGATGAGGCGAAACTCCTTCCCGCCTTTGCCTTTGATCTAAACTTCCTTATTATCTGCAGAGTGGAACAGTAGCATTCCACGCAGCCGTAATTGCCGCAGCTGCATTTTTCACCGTCCATGTCTATTATCATGTGGCCGAAGGAATCTTCGGAATCGGAGGAAGTACGTATGAGTTTATCCGAGGATATGACTCCTGTTCTTATGCCCATACCGCAGTTAAAATAAGACATGTTGCCGTATTTTTTGCCTATGCCGAATAAGTGTTCCACCAATACCGCCGAATTGGCGCCGTTATCTATAAAGGTCGGTATGCCCAGATCCCGCTCGATAATGTCTTTGATGGGTATGTTGACCCATTCCTTAGAGGCAAAATTTGTAGGGTTTAAAATTATTCCCTTCTCTCTGTCAAGAGGGCCCACCGTTCCCACGCCGATACCCAGTATGTCTGATTTTGATATGGATAAGTCATTCAGGGTTTCCTTCAAAGTATCGCATATGGCTGTAATGGTTTGCTGCGGCGATGAAATAGGCAGGGCTTTCTCGGCATATATAGTGCTCAAATTAAGATTTGTTATAACAAAGCGGGTATATGACCTCGATATGTCTATGCCCACAATGTAGGGACCTTCCGGGTTTATATCATATAAAGCAGGCCGGCGTCCCCCTGTGGATTCGCCTATGGCAGATTCGATAATAAGCTCATTGTCTATCAAGGGTTTTATTGAACGCTGCAATGTACTTAGCGTCATATTGGCAATAAGTAAAAGATTATTTTTTGCGATCGGTCCATTTTTTTGTATTAAGCTTAGCAAGAGCTTGCTGTTTTTATTTAAATCATTGTTAGAATACATAAACCCCTCCATATGGATTGCAAAGTCTATAGATACATAATAACACTTTTTTTCAAAATAGCAATAAGTTTTTAGGAAAAATTTTCATGAGAGGGAAAGGAAAACGGGTGATATAAAGCGTTTATCTACAAAAACTATAATATTTGGGAATAAAAGTTAGTATTGGAGAATTATTGACTATAAAGAATAACCATGATACAATCTTCTAGTATAGATTTTGTTACTATATGTCAATAACCGGCGGGCTATTATGGGGCAATCAATAGAACCGTTTCGGTTTTCCTCAGACACGCACCGTATTTTCTTCGTTGGGTTGGGTTCCGGCGATGTGTTTTTGAAAAAAGTCATACCAAGCATTTGCTGACCGTACATATCGGGAAGAAAGCCGCGCATTAAATTTCCTATAAAGAATGGTCAAAGACAGAAGAAAATCAACGGTGCTTAATATAATATAAGGAGCCGCAGAGCTCCGCATTTCAAATAAAAATATAATCCAATAAAAAGAAGGTGAATAATATGGCAAAATTCAAGAAACAACCACTGCTCAGCTGGCTGATGGTCCTTGTCATGATACTGGGCCTTTTTACACCGATCGGTACGGCATACGGAGCAGAAGACGTCTATGGCAAATTGACCGATGTTAATGTAAAGGTCACTCAAGGAGGAAGGGAAATCAGCGAAGGCGGTACTTTGACGACGGATGAAATTTCAGTCGAGGTTTCATTTGGCGTGCCCGTTGCCGGCGATGAACCAAAATCGGATGATCCTGTCCAAAAGGGCAATATAGCTATTTTTAAGCTGGGCGAGGGGTTTAAACTGGTTGCAGGCAAGACTGTAACGTTAAAAGATGGAGACACTCCAGTCGGCACGGTTACATTTGACGACAGCACTGGCGAAGTGATTGCCACCGTTGACTTTGATGGAGAAGATGAAGTATTCAATGGGGAAACTGGTATAAACGACGTAAATTGTAAATTTAACGCCGAACTTGAATATAACGGCAAAGAGGCATCGGACAAAGATCAAGATGTAACTGTTACGATACTCAATAAAACTTTTCATTTAACAATCCCTGCAATAGAAAAGAAATACGCTGTGACAAAATCGGGAGAAGCCAACCTAGCCGAGAAGACTATAGAATGGACTGTGGATATTACGGGAAAACAGGGAGAAAAATCTCTTGATCTGGGCGGCTATAAGTTCTCCGACGATCTGAGCAATGTGGGCGACTATGTGACAGATTCTTTTAAAATTGGTGGTAATCTAGAAACACCAGATTGGGATGACTCAAGCAAAACATTGAGCTATACTTTCCCGGATAATTCGACCAGTCCTCAGACTGTTACATTCAAAACGACTATACCTGATGACGAGTATTATGGCTCAGGCGAACAGACTATAAAAAATACAGCCAAACTGTTGGATGGCGAGGATGAGCTGGCCAAAGGTTCTATACCCATAAAATTTACACCTCAATGGATCGAGAAGGGTGTTGAAGGTAAAACCGAAGGTAGCGGCGGAGTCTACAATCCGAAAGACCGTACCATAACATGGACGATAACTGCCAATCAGATGGGCGCGGTGTTAAATAACGTGGTTATAACTGATTTGTTGCCGGAAGGATTGACTTTGAAATCCGCAACGCTGCAAACTTGGGATGGGAGCAAATGGGTGGACACAGTAAAGAAATGGGATGGAGCACCTGCAGATGGGGAGTATAAAATAGGCAATATCAGTTCCAAAATCCTACTGACCGTTGTGACTTATGTGAAGGATGACCCATATACGACAGGCAAGATAACTTACACAAACTCGGCAAAAATCAGATGGGATGGATTGCCGGGTGATGGTATTTCAGGCAGTGTTAATGTTGATATAGGATATAATGCCATTACTAAATCGGGCGTAGCGGAACCATCTACGGGTAAAATAAAGTGGACGGTCAAAGTCGATGCAATGAGCCAGACGATACCGGATATGAAGGTGTATGACTTCCTTGTATATGGGAACAAAGACAGCGGGTTTAATGTTGACAATGCTGAAGGAATTCCTGAAGGTGTTACAAAAGCTGATTTGACACCTCAGTATAATCAGAAGTATGTTTATGGATCATTTAGCGGAGAAGGTCTCCGTGTAACAGTACATCCGATTATGGAGGATGGCAATCGTGTTGCCGACCTTCTGGAGATAGTTGATTTTCCATCAACTGCCACAACATTTACATTTGAAAGCCAGATATTAAATCCGGATATATACGCCGGAAACAAAACACAAAATGTCTATAACACGGCGACTCTTTTCAGCGGTAATGCAAAGCTAAATGAGGCAAAAGCTACGGTGGGCTACCCAAGCAATATGCTTGCCAAGGAAATGCTGAAGCGTGGAACTGATCCTTTAACCGGAGTGAACAACAAGACGACAGATGCAAACGAGGGTTTCGATTATAAGGATAAATCCGTTATATTCCGCCTGAGCGTCAATGCAGACGGCATGGATCTTACGAACATGCCCATTGATGCCGATGGAACAAAAATGGGTACGGCGACCCTTACAGACACACTGCCGAAAGGCTGGAAGTTTGCTAAATTTGATACGGGAAAAGACTATCTGATCTTTGCCAACGGAAGTACTACTCCGACAACACTTGACACCTCTATACTTGAAGCAAAATTTATAGAAGGTACAGAGGATACTGTGGCTACGGCCACATTTACATTTGAGAAACTTGACAAATCCTATGTCATTCTGATAAAGGCAAGACCAACGAATGATACTTTAGCCGGTTATTTTGATTCCAATGAAAAAACGACCGTGACAAATAATCTATCGCTAAAAACGGAAAATTGGGAGCCGGGCATCAGTACCAAGCAGGATGTCACAATTAACAGTGAAATATTGAATAAAACTTTAAGTATACCAAGGGCAGGAGAACTTCTCTGGACGGTGGATTACAAACCCTATGACCTCGATCATCAGGGCGCAAGGATAGAAGATACGCTGCCGCCAGGCATTGATCTGCGGACCGATTCGCAGGGAAAGCTGCTTATCGATGGCAATATCAATATTTATGAGATGACACTAAAGGCCGACGGAAGCTACACGCAAGGTGAAAATCCGATTGAGCTTGTGCTGGGTAAAGATATAAGCTATGACAATGCAGGCAGGATACTGACATTCAATATTCCAGACAGCGCAAAGGCATATCGCTTTACCTATGTTACAGATATTACGGGTGAACCGGGCACAATATCCAATCAGGTTAAGTTATACGGCAGCAGCGGGGAACAGCAGGGAACCGATAAGCCATATGTAATTACTGCTGCCGACGGTTCGGCCACACTGCAGAGGAGCGGCTGGATAGAGATAACAAAAACAGGTGCAAAGGGCAATCTTGCCGGCGCTGAGTTTACGGTCTTTGCGAAAGACGGTACAACAGTGATCAGAAAAGGCGTTACAGGCAGCAATGGCAAAGTCTGACTGAAGGTCATTCCCAACGGGGAGTACATTCTTAAGGAGACTGCCGCTCCCGAAGGATATAATCTAGACGCCAAGACCCATACCTTGACGGTGACAACAGGGTCTGATTCCAGACCTGTCGCTTCAATCGATGGTAAAATGGGGGCAGATTCCAATACTATAACCATAAAGGATTATAAGACCGGAACGGCGGGAGACCTCACCATAAGCAAAACTGTATCCGGCAATGCCGCAGACAGAACCAAGGCATTTGATTTCACGGTTACTTTTGAAGGTACAACCGGCGAATTTGAATACATAGGCAACGGCATACCGGATGGTAAGATAAAGAGCGGAGATACTGTGTCTCTCGCTCACGGGCAGAGCATCACGATAACCGGACTGCCTAAGGATGTTACCTATAAGGTGACCGAGGCGGATTATTCCGGTGATGGGTATATCAAATCCTCTTCCGGGGAGACGGGAACCATCGAAGCCGACAAAACTCAAGAAGCAAAATTCATTAACACAAGGAATGTTACCGAACCGACCAAACCTACGGAACCTGAGGAACCGGGGAACAATAATCCCGGACATGAGGATAAAACAGGCAGTCTGACCATAAGTAAGAGGGTCAGCGGGAGCGGCGCAGACACAGAAAAGAAGTTTGATTTTAAAGTGACGTTCATTGCGTCGGGTTCTTATGAGTATAAGGGAGACGGCGTGCCCAACGGAACCATAAAGAGCGGAGATATTATTTCTCTTGCCGATGGGCAGAGCATCACGATCACCGGTCTGCCGGAAGATGCGGAATACAGTGTAAGCGAGGTCAGATCTTCCGCGGAGGGATACTCCGTAAGCAGCTCGGGCAGTTCCGGCGCCATTTCGTCCGTCAGGGACAGGACGGCCGCCTTCACCAACACTAAGCAGTCGGATGTCTTTGGCAGCCTGACGATCAGCAAGACCGTCACCGGGCAGGGCGCGGACCTTACCAAGAAATTTGACTTTACCGTGATCCTCACCGGCGCGCCCGATGCCTATCAGTACACCGGGGCATACGAGGGGACTCTCCGCAGCGGAGATACCATTTCGCTTGCCGATGGCGAGAGCATCACGATAACAGGCTTGCCTGAGGGCACAGAATATGCCGTTAAGGAAGCCGACTATACGGGAAGCGGCTATACCGTTTCCGCTAAAGGATCTGAGGGCGTGATTTCCGCCGGTTCTTCAAAGACGGCGGCATTCACAAACGACTACAACACCACTTTGACTCCCGGGACTCCAGGAACTCCGGGTACGCCGGGGACTCCCGGAACGCCCACCGAAGAAATCGGAAATGAGGGTCCCAAGGGCGGAGCAGGCGGATCGGGCACGCAGGGAACTCCGAACGGCGGACAGAGCGGCATGCCCAAGACGGGAGACGGCCGGGCCGACGGCTACGCTATGCTGGCATTGCTTTTGTTCTCCATAGCTTTAGCGTCTCTTCTGACTGCCGATACCGTACTGTGCAGGAAGTATTCAAACGAATGAAATAGCAGATAATCTTTAAAAAAGCCGGCAGCGGGGCGGATGTGCTCCGTCTGCCGATTTTTGATCAGAGGGAGATTCGCATGAAACACTGGGAAAAACCAGATCTGCGGCGGATACTGCATATTTTGATTGCCATATGTATCGTGGGTATTGCGTGTTCCGCCTTAGTTCTTTTTCACAGCAGCAGGGAGTATGCGGAAGGTGACAAAGCTTACCGGCAGGTTCGCCGGACCGTATTGCCGGAGTCTGCGCAGGAGGGGAAGCGGGAAGACGCAAATATCGACTTTGCCGCTCTGAAAGAGATCAACCCCGACGTGACTGCATGGCTGGCCGCGGGAGACGGCAGGATAGACTATCCTGTGGTGCGGGGAAAAGACAACGATTATTATCTCAGCCATCTCTTTAACGGCGAGCGCAATAAGCTGGGGGCAATATTCATGGACTGCCGCAGCAGCGGCGATTTTTCAGACAGGAATACGATAATATACGGGCACAAGATGAAAGACGGTTCCATGTTCGCGTCTTTGTCGAACTACAAGGACCAGGCCTACTATGACGGCCATCCCGATATGATGCTCTATACCCCGGGAGGCAATTACAAGATCGAGCTGTTTGCCGGTACTGTTACCGACGGCAGCTATGAATCCGTGCGGTTTAACTTTAAGGACGATGCGGATTTCCTAAACTACATAGATTCACTTAAGGAAAGCTCTACCTTCCGGTCGGGTACGGAAGTCACGGCGGGCGACAGGATCATCACCCTGTGCACCTGTTCCTATGAGTTCGACAATGCCAGGTATGCGCTGTTTGGCAAGTTGACGCCCGCAAGCCGATAGGGTATGATAGAGGACGGATGACATTCTTATAGGAAAGAAGGCCGTGCGGATATGGACAAAAAGTATACGGAACTGAACTCGAAAGTTATAGATAAATGGGTCGAAAGCGGCTGGGAATGGGGGCGGCCCATCGGCCATGAGATTTTTGAGAAGGCTGAGCATGGCGATTGGTCCGTGCTGCTGACGCCCAACAAACCCGTGCCGAGGGAATGGTTCCCCAGAATGAGGGATACGGCGGTGCTGGGCCTGGCCTCCGGCGGCGGCCAGCAGATGCCCGTATTCGCCGCGCTGGGCGCACGGTGTACCGTGCTTGATTATTCGGAAAGACAGCTGCAGCAGGAAAGAGAGGTGGCAGAGAGGGAGGGCTATGATATAGAGATCGTCATGGCGGACATGAGTGAACCGCTGCCCTTCAATGACGGCAGTTTCGATATGATCTTTCACCCTGTCTCCAACTGCTATATCAAAGATGTGATACCCGTATGGAGGGAATGTTACCGCGTGCTGAAAAAAGGCGGCGTCCTGCTGGCGGGCTTTGACAACGGCATCAATTACCTTTTTGATGACGATGAAAATACGATGATTTATAAGCTGCCCTTTGATCCTCTAAAGGACAAACAACTTTATGAGGACTCGGTAAGGAATGACTGGGGGATACAATTTTCCCATACGATAGAGGAGCAGATCGGAGGGCAGCTGAATGCGGGCTTTGTGCTTACGGACATATATCAGGACACAAACGATACGGGCAGGCTGCGTGAGTTCAATGTACCCACATTTTATGCTACGAGAGCAATAAAATATTGAATAAAAAAATGACCCAGAGTATGGGCCATTTTTAATCGGTCAGGCTTTCATCAATATATCCATGTCGTTATCCACATCTGTGATCCCTGCGATACCGAAGTTTTCGACAAGCACCTTGGCTACGTTGGGGGAGAGGAATGCGGGCAGCGTCGGTCCGAGATGTATGTCCTTTACTCCGAGGTAGAGCAGCGCCAGCAGTACGATCACGGCCTTCTGCTCATACCACGCTATATTGTAGGATATGGGGAGTTCGTTTATATCGTCTAAGCCGAAGGCCTCCTTGAGCTTCAGGGCTATGAGCGCCAAAGAGTATGAGTCGTTGCACTGTCCGGCGTCCAGCACCCTCGGTATGCCGTTTATATCGCCCAGGTCCAGCTTATTGTATCTGTATTTTGCGCAGCCTGCCGTGAGGATCACGGTGTCCTTGGGCAGAGCCTTGGCAAACTCGGTATAGTATTCCCTGCTTTTGAACCTGCCGTCGCAGCCGGCCATCACGAAGAACCTCTTTATGGCTCCCGACTTTACGGCTTCCACAATGCTATCGGCAAGGCCGGACACCTGCTCGTGCGCAAACCCTCCGACGATCTCGCCCTTTTCGATCTCCGCAGGCGGATCGCATCTCTTGGCATGTTCTATTATTTCCGAAAAGTCCTTCTTGCCGCCGGGCCCTTCTTCTATGTGCTTCAACCCTTCATACCCCACTACTCCCGTAGTGTAGACCCTGCCCTTATAGGAATCCTTGGGAGGTATCAGGCAGTTTGTGGTCATGAGCACCGGCCCGTTGAAGCTGGCAAATTCCTTGTCCTGCATCCACCATGAATTTCCATAGTTTCCGGCGAAATTGGGATATTTCTTAAATTCCGGATAGTAGTGGGCCGGAAGCATCTCCCCATGGGTATACACGTCGACGCCCGTTCCCTGTGTCTGCTCCAAAAGCTGCTGCAGATCCTTTAGGTCATGGCCGCTTATAAGTATGCCGGGATTGTCCCTGACGCCGATGTCCACCTTGGTGATCTCGGGATCTCCGTATGTCGAGGTATTGGCCTTATCCAAAAGCGCCATGACGTCCACGCCGTATTTGCCTGTCTCTAAGGTCAGCGCCACATAATCGTCAACATTCATGCCGTCATCCAGGGTGGCGATAAGCGCCTTCTCCATGAATTCGGATATGCCTTCGTCTGTATAATCTAAGTTGGCCGCATGGGTGGCATATGCCGCTATGCCCTTTAATCCAAAGAGTATGAGTGAACGCAGCGACCGGACGTCCGCGTCTCCCGTCGAGAGAATGCCCACGGATGCAGCCTTACTGTCAAATTCCTCCTCGGTGTCCGCATACCATGTCACGGCGTCATGCATACCGCCGGTCTCTATCCCTGCCGATGCAAGCTGCTTTTTGATCTTGTCGCGGAGGGAGAGCGCCTCCTTTACCTTTGCAACAAAATAGGCTTTGTCAAAATTCACGTTGGTGATCGTAGAAAACAAACCGTCCATCATGAACCTGTCGGTTTGCTCATCATTGATGCCAAGTTTTCTTTCCTCGCTGTTTACCATCGCGATGCCCTTGAGCGTATATATCAAAAGATCCTGCATATTGGCGGTGTCCTGGGTCTTGCCGCATACGCCGCGGAGCGTGCAGCCCGTTCCCCTGGATGTTTCCTGGCATTGGTAACAGAACATACTCATTTGCTTTTCCTCCTTATTGTTTTCTTATAAATATATATTAAACTACCCGCAAAGTTTTTTCTGTGATATATATCACACATTTGACAATTTTGAGGATATGTATTGAAGCGAAATTGACGGTAGAATATAATAGTATAAAAGAGGGAAGGGAGAGATCGCTCTATGCCTATGGCAGGGAAGAACATTGCTCCAAAATGGGCGGCGGTCATTGTCATCATGCTCTGTGCCGCTGCCGTCACCGCCTGTGCTCAAAGCAAAGAGGCGGATGACATCAAAGGCTTGTATGGCAATTATGTATTTGAAAAGCAGATATATATGAACCCGCTCAGTTCATTCACAGCGACCGGCGGATACAAAGAGTATTACACGCTGACGGAGGACTCGCTTGTGTTGACCGACGATCTGACGGGCAAACAGCAAAAGATCGCGGGGAAATATGAAAAAGGCGGCGTGGATGAAAAGCGATTTGCAGACGGATTTTTCCCAGGTATGGATGTCCCGGATATCTCGGGATATAAGGACGGACGACAGTACACATTCACCGATGCGGACGGCGCCGTCCGATATAGGCTATACCTGTTGGATGATCAGATATGGCTGGCATGTATACATAACGATAAGGCCAATGCTGAAAAGAGCGAGTATATATGGAGCATTTACAAGATCGCCAGGTTTGACGGGGAAATCCCCTCTAAGGTATAAAATATAAGCGTGATAGCCAAATGATATAATGGGTTTTGAAGTTAAACATATGGAGGAAGTCAAATGTTTTTTATAGGCATATTCGGCATACAAGACAGGGAGAAGTTAATAAGAGAATTCGAAGGAGTGATATGCCCTGAGTGCGGCAGTCTTACCAGGGCGGAACTGATAGAGCGCAGCACCTGTTTTTATTTCTTCTTTATACCGCTGTTCTCATGGAACAAAAGATATTTTGTTAAATTCCGCTGCTGCAACAGCATGTACTCCGTAGATGCAGACTATGGCGGGGATTTAAAGAATGGGGCGGAGCTAGACACGAACAGACTTGTGAGCATGGGCAGACGGAATAATCAATGCCCTAACTGCGGCATTTATGTAAACCCCGCATACAATTACTGCCCTAACTGCGGTCATAGGCTCAATTAGATAAAAAAATCAGGACAGTGGGTACTGCCCTGATTTTTAATCAGTGCTTTAATCTATGTCTATCTTTTTGCCCTTGGGAGTCGTAGGTTTCTCTTTGGGGAGAGTGATGCACAATACGCCGTTATTGTACTTAGCTGAAATGCTGTCTAACTGTACATTTTCGGGTATCGGCACGGTTCTGGTGAACGAGCCTGACCTACGTTCCTTTCTGATATATTCGCCGGAGTTATCATCCACATAATCCTCTTGCTTTCCCGATATCACAAGGTAGTCGTCCTCTATGGAAATGTTGATATTGTCTTTGTCATATCCGGGTACGTCCACATCGACCACATATTCATTCTGCGTTTCCTTTACGTCGAGCCGCGCACCCTTCACCGTACCTTTCATATAGTCGAAGAAATCGTCAAAGTATGGGAAGCTAAAGAAGTCGTCGAAGAAAGACGGCATATTGTTTCTCCTATCGGGAAACAAATCTCTTTTCATAATAAAGACCTCCTTTTGCTATTATTATTTACTTTGTTTCTCTTTTCATTCTCTATTATAAAACTAAGGTCAGGGAAAGTCAATAGTTTATATAGTTTTTTAAAAAGATTTTAGGGCTTATTTACAGCGGATATATTAAATAGGAAGAAAAAGAAAAATATCCGGCACGTCCGCCGGATATCAGGTTGTATACAAACTGGCAGACCGTGACAAATTGTGCGAGAATGGCATCGGTCTAATTATTGAGATCAGAAGGCCGGGACAATGGCTCCCTGATATTTATCCTCTATAAACTTTTTGACCTCCGGCGAATTCAGCGTTTCGGCAAGGGTCTTTAGTGCCTTGTTATCCTTATTGTCCTCTTTCACCGCAAGCACATTGGCATAGGGCGTGTCTTTATCTTCTATGGCGAGTGCATCCTTGAGGGGGTTCAAACCTCCCTGCAGTGCGAAGTTTGTATTTATCACTGATGCGTCGACGTCCTGAAGGGTCTTTGGAAGCTGCGCCGCATCCAGTTCGGCAAACTTGTAATTTTTAGGGTTCTCCTTGATATCGATGGGTGTTGCAGTCAGAGAATCAGTGTCTTTGAGTTTTATCAGTCCGTTTTTCTGGAGCAGCAGCAATGCTCTTCCCTCGTTGGTCGGGTCGTTGGGTATGGCGATGGTGCCGCCGTCTTTAAGCTCATCCAGGGATTTTATCTTTGCGGAATAGATGCCCATAGGTTCTATGTGTACCTTGGCAAGAGCGACGAATTTCGTGCCGTTGTTCTTTGCAAACTCCTCCATGTACGGGACGTGCTGGAAGAAGTTGGCGTCGATGGAACCGTCGTCCAGAGCCTTATTTGGCAGTACGAAATCCGTGAATTCAACTATTTCGAGGTTGATGCCCTGTTTTTTGAGCATGGGTTTTACATATTCCAATATCTCGGCATGGGGCACGGGCGTGGCCCCGACCTTGATCGTGACCTCCTGCTGCTCTTTCTTTTGATCCCCGGCCTGGCCCTTGTTGTCTTTACTCGCGCTGCCGCAGCCGCTGACAAGGCCGGCAAGCAAAATGACCGTCAAAGCGATTGAAAAGATTTTCTTCATTATATTTACCTCCTATCGATTTTTTTGGCGATGTAATTCCCTGCGAATTGTATAGCTTGGACAACTATAATAAGGACGACGACGGTAGCTATAAGTACGTGGGTATCATATCTCTGCGAACCGTATCTTATGGCAAGGTCGCCCAGACCGCCTCCTCCCAAGGCGCCGGCCATGGCCGAGTAGCCTATTATATTTATCATGGTAAGGGTTATACCCTGTATAAGGGATGGCAGAGATTCCGGTATAAGCACCTTAGTTATGATCTGAAACGGGGTGGCGCCCATAGAGAGGGATGCCTCAACGGCACCCCGGTCCACCTCCTTGAGTGAACTCTCTATGACTCTGGCCACAAAGGGCGTGGCCACGATCGAGAGCGGGATTATAGTGGCCGTGGTCCCTATGGTGGTTCCGACGATCAGCCGGGACAGCGGAAATACGACGATCATCAGAATGAGAAAGGGGATGGACCGCAATATGTTTATAACTGTGCCGAGTATGCGGTTAAAGCTCGGTTTTTCCCATATGCCGCCCTTTTCCGTTATTACAAGCAGCACTCCCAGCGGCAGCCCCAAAACAACGGAGAAGATGGTAGATACGACGACCATATATATTGTCTGTTGCAGCGAAGGCAGCAGCAGACTGAGTATACGCATTAGTTCCCGGTTCATTTCAGCACCTCTATCTTTAATCCTTGATTTTTAAGCCATTCTATGGAACGGTCGACGTTCCCGGCGTTTCCCTCCAGCCCAAGGATGAGATTGCCCACGGTCTCGCCGTGTATGCGCTGTATATTTCCCGAGAGTATATTGGCGTCAACGTCAAAAGTCCTGACCAAATGGGAGATCACCGGCTGTTTGGCGCTTTGGCCGATGAAGAGCAGTCTTATGATCCGGCCGCTTTCGAGGGATATTATCTCCTCGGGCAGTTCGTCCTCTATGCCGACGAAACTCTTGGTCGTGGGTGAAGACGGCTGGGAGAAAATATCCACGACGTTTCCAACCTCAACTACCTCGCCCGAGTTTAAAACGGCCACTCTGTCGCACACCTCTTTTATGACCTCCATTTGATGGGTGATGATGATGATGGTCAGGTGCAGTCTGCTGTTTATCTCCTTCAATAGAGATAATATCTGCTGGGTCGTCTGCGGGTCTAAGGAAGAGGTGGCCTCGTCGGACAGCAGCAGAGTAGGCCGGCCGGCCAGAGCCCTGGCTATGCCTATCCGCTGTTTCTGACCACCGGACAGCTGCGACGGATAGGAGTCCCTTTTATCGGCCAGGCCGACCATATCCAGCAGTTCGTTTACCCTTTTGGCGGTCTCATCCTGCGGAGCGCCGCTTATCTTAAGCGGAAAGGCAATATTTTGATACACGGTCCTGCTGGACAACAGATTAAAATGCTGAAAGATCATTCCGATCTTTTTTCTCATATCCCGAAGCTCACCCTCAGTCAGGGACATAACATCCCGCTCGTCTATTTCTATGCTTCCCTCCGTAGGCTCTTCAAGGCGGTTTATGCAGCGTATCAGGGAGGATTTGCCGGCCCCGGAAAGCCCCATTATCCCGAAGATCTCGCCGTCGTTGATTTCAAGATTTATCCCCTTTAACGCCGTCACGCTCTTGTTATCCGCATTGTAAACCTTGGACATATTTTTGATTTTGATCATATAGAGACACACCTCCAAAAATAAAAGACCTCTCTATAAAACGAAAGAGGTCTTTTAAAAAGCCTCTCTCATCTCTCAGCATCCCGCTGCAGGAGTTGGCACCATCGCATATGCTTAAATATATGCCGGTTGCCGGGTTTCATCGGGCCAGTCCCTCCACCTCTCTTGATAAGAGCGCTTGATTTTCAATTATCGTATTTATCCTGATTTGTGATTGATGTTTTATAGTATATTGGATTTTCTGCTGAAAGTCAACTGTAATTTTTTTTGAATATCTATAAAATGTGTGTGAAAGTATATACAATTGCATAACACTGATAGTGGTTCTTACATTTTACCACGGTGACGCGTCACCTAGACATCAGCGATATAGGCATCTATGCACAATTTAACGGTATAAAATTTTCACATAAAAGAGGGATTTATATTTATTATATCGAATATATGAAATAACGAAAATTATAGGGAGGCAGTTGGATGACCGAATTATTTATTGACGGTAACAATCTTACCATTGAAGACGTTTATAATATTTCTGCCGGCGGCATGACGGTCAAGCTGACCGGGGATGCGTGCCGGAGAGTAGATAGAGCAAGGGCGCTGGTAGAGAGATATGTCGATGAGAACAGGGTCGAGTATGGAATCACGACGGGGTTCGGAAGATTCGCCGACGTTAATATATCTAAAGATGAGACGGCTCAGCTGCAGTATAACCTGATAAGGAGCCATGCGTGCGGGGTGGGCGAGCCTCTTCCCATAGAGACTGCCAGAGCGGTCATGCTGCTCAGGGCGAACGCACTTGCCAAGGGATATTCGGGGATAAGGCTGAGCACTTTGAATACCCTCGTCGAGATGCTCGATAAAGACGTTATACCGGTCATACCTTCCAAGGGTTCGCTGGGCGCCAGCGGCGATCTCGCGCCGTTGGCACATATGGCGTTGGTATTGATAGGAGAGGGGGAGGCCTGCTATAAGGGAAAGCGCATGCCGGGGAAAGAAGCTATGGGCCTGGCCGGCATAACCCCCGTGCGGCTGGATTCAAAGGAGGGCCTGGCCCTCATCAACGGAACTCCCGTGATGACCGCCATAGGCGCCTTGACAGTCTGCGGGGCGATAAATCTCATAAAGGCCGCCGACATAGCGGGCGCTGTTTCCATGGAGGCGCTCAGGGGCATACGGGACGCCTTTGACGACAGGGTACAGATGCTAAGACCGCACGCAGGGCAGACGGCGACCGCCAGAAATATAAACAGACTTACAGAAGGAAGCAGCCTGGTCACCGGGCAGGGACAGCTGAGGATGCAGGACTCATACACCATAAGATGCATACCTCAGGTCCACGGCGCATCCAAGGATGCGTTGAACTATGTGAAGGGCACAATAGAGACTGAGTTAAACTCTGTCACCGACAATCCGCTGATCTTTCCCGACGATGACGCCGTCATATCCGGGGGCAACTTCCATGGGCAGCCTATAGCCTTAGCGATGGACTTTCTCGGAATAGCGGTATCGGAGATCGCCGATATCTCCGAAAGGCGCACGGCCAAACTGATAGATTCCAATCTCAACAACGGGCTTCCCTGTTTTCTCACAAAGGAGGGCGGACTCAACTCCGGATTCATGATACCACAGTATGCCGCGGCCGCGCTGGTTTCGGAAAATAAAGTGCTGGCTCATCCGGCAAGCGTAGATTCGATACCCTCGTCGGCCAATCAGGAAGATCACGTAAGCATGGGAACCATAGCCGCCAGAAAGGCAAAGGAGATCCTGAACAATTCGATCGACGTTGTCGCCATAGAACTCATGACGGCATGCCAGGCAGTAGACCTGAGGGATGAAGGCCATCCGGGGAAGGGAACGTCGGCCGCATACAAAGTCATACGTACGGCAGCCCCGTTCATCGCGAAGGACGAGTATATGCATGGATATATAGAAAACTGCGCCGGTCTTGTCGCCGGCGGGCAAATAATAAAGGCTGTCGAAAGTGAAATAGGTCCCTTGGATCTGAGTTAACGATCGGACGGCTTACGAAAAAAGATTTATATGGGACTGTGGAAGACCTTACGGGATTTCCTTCCCATATATTTTTTGAATATCCCGCTTTAATCTATTGAAGTTAAAATGAATTTTCTGTATAATAAAGCCAAGGAGGGGTATTGCGATGTATGAGTCAAAACTCAGAAACGAACATTTGGATGAATTATTTAAAGCCATACTGGAGCTTAAAGATTTAGACGAGTGTTACGGTTTTTTTGAGGACCTTTGCACGGTAAACGAGATAAAGGAAATGGCTCAAAGGCTGCAGGTCGCTAAAATGCTGAGGCAGAAAAAGACGTATATTGATATAGCGGACAGTACGGGAGCCAGTACGGCGACCATAAGCCGGGTAAACAGGTATTTGAATTATGGCTCGGATGGTTATAATATTATATTAGACAGGTTAGAGCAGGACAAAAGCTGACCTGGGGGAAACCTCAGGTTTTTTGTTGAGGTGAGCAAATGGACATTCTGGAAGGATTGAACGGGCCCCAAAGGGAGGCGGTCACCACTGTGGAGGGACCTCTTTTGATCATTGCGGGAGCGGGGAGCGGCAAGACGCGGGTTTTGACCAACAGGATAGCATATCTTATAAAAGAGAAAAATGTATCGCCGTATAATATCTTGGCTATAACCTTTACCAATAAGGCCGCCAATGAAATGAAGGACAGAGTGGAAAGGCAGCTGGGCATGTCCGTGAGGAACATGTGGATCTCCACATTTCATGCCGCGTGCGTCAGGATACTGCGCGACGGCGCCGCAGTACTGGGTTATAAGAGCAATTTCATTATTTATGACACATCGGACTCAATAGCGCTTATCAAGTCATGTCTTAAGACTTTAAATCTTGATCCTAAATTTTATGATCCCAAAGCTATGCTTCGCGCCATATCCCGGGCAAAGGACAAACTCATTGCTCCCGATATGTTTGAAAGGGAGATGGCGGCGGACTTTCGCGGCAGAAAGACTGCGGAGATATACAAGGAATATCAGAGACGGCTGAAGGAATTGAACGCAATGGATTTCGACGATCTGATAATGAAGACGGTCGAGATATTCAAAAGCAGCAGGGAATTTCTATCACGGTATCAGAAGCAGTTCAAATATATAATGGTCGATGAATATCAGGATACAAATCATGCTCAGTATGAACTCGTAAAGATCCTGGCGGAGGGCCACGGCAACGTCTGTGTGGTCGGTGACGACGATCAGAGCATATACGGATTCAGGGGAGCGGATATAAGGAATATATTGGATTTTGAAAAGGACCTGCCCGACGCAAAGATAATAAAGCTGGAACAGAATTACCGGTCCACACAGAATATACTGGATGCGGCCAATAATCTCATAGCTCATAATAAGGGCAGAAAGGGCAAAAAACTCTGGACGGATATCAAGAAAGGGCAGGATATTACTCTTTTTGAAGCCGAAGATGAACGCATAGAAGCGAGATATGTGGTTTCTGAGATCGTGGATCTGGTGAATTCGGGATTTTCTCTGTCGGATATGGCAATCCTATATAGGACCAATGCCCAGTCAAGGGTATTCGAAGAGGAACTGGCCCAGGATCAGATAGCGTACAGGGTAGTCGGGGGACTCAGGTTCTATGAGAGAAAAGAAATAAAGGACGTTCTTGCATACCTGAGATTGATACAGGATAACTCGGACGAGATCAGTTTTTTAAGGATAATAAACGAGCCTGCGCGCGGGATAGGAGAAAAGACCATAGGACTGATCACGGAATATGCAAGGAGGAATGGAATGAGCCTCTATGAAGCGGCAAAGGATGCGCCGAATGCGCAGCTTTCTTCAAGGCAGGTCAAGAACATCGCGGTGTTTACCGGTGCGGTCGATGAGCTGATGGGATTTAAGGATGACATGTCGATATCCGCGCTCATAGAACATGTGTTGGACAGAACGGGATATTCAGACATGCTCAAGAATGACGATACCCCAGAATCGGAGGCGAGGATGGAAAACCTGGACGAGCTGATAAACGCGGCGCGGGAATTCGAGAGGGATAACCCGGACCTCATACTGGAGGATTTCCTTACGAATATCGCATTGGTCTCCGATATCGATTCATTGGAAGAGGGCCAGGGGGTCGTGATGATGACGGTACATTCCGCCAAGGGCCTGGAGTTTCCCGCTGTTTTCCTGGTCGGTATGGAGGACGGGCTCTTTCCGATATCCAAGGCGCTGGACGACCCCGCCGGCATGGAGGAGGAGAGAAGGCTTTGCTATGTCGGTATTACCAGGGCAAAGGCCAGGCTGTATATAACCTACGCCAGGGCGAGAAACACATACGGACGGATCGTGGTCAGCGTGCCGTCACGCTTTATCAAGGAAATAGGAACCGGGATCACACAGGAGAAGCCTGCTGGAAAAAGTGACTTTTCAGCCGGAAGGGATAGACGGCCCAAGGCCGCTGGAGATTATTCCGCAGGGATGAAAGTGCTGCATAAGATGTGGGGCTCCGGGATGATCGTTCAAGTAAAGGATATAGGCAATGACAAGGAATTGACGATAGTATTTGACAGCGTGGGTTTGAAAAAGTTATCGGCAAATATTGCTCCCTTAAAGATCGAGGAGGGTGAAAATGGATAAAGAGGAAGCATCTGCAAAGATAAATGAGTTGAAGGATATGCTTGATCATCACAACTATCTGTACTATGTTCTGGATGATCCCGAGATAAGCGACGAGGAATATGACAGACTGCTAAGACAGCTTATCGATTTGGAGGCGCAGTATCCTGAGATGATAACGCCGGATTCTCCCACGCAGAGAGTGGGAGGCGAGATACTTGCCGGCTTTGAGGAGTACTCTCATACTATCCCGCTGTTGAGTTTGGACGACGTATTTGACGAAATGGAGCTTCGGGACTTCGACAGGAGGGTCAGAAAAGATGCCGGGGACGTGGAGTATGTGGTGGAACTCAAGATAGATGGCCTTTCCTGTGCTCTGAGATATGAAGACGGTATATTTATACAGGGCGCCACGCGCGGGAACGGATTTGTCGGTGAGGACGTAACGGCCAATCTCAAGACCATAAGGTCTATACCGCTGAAACTGAAGCGGCCAGTATCGCTGGAAGTGCGCGGTGAGGTATACATGCCTAAAAAGAGCTTTTTGCGGTTGAATGAAGCGAGGGAACAAAGAGGAGAAGCTCTCTTTGCCAATCCGAGAAACGCAGCGGCGGGGTCTTTGAGGCAGTTGGATCCCAAGGTCACGGCTTCGAGGAATCTGGATATTCTCGTATTCAATCTTCAAAGTATCGAGGGCATGGAATTCGATACGCATATAGGGACGTTGGAATTTATGAAGGAGATGGGTTTCAAGGTCATACCCGGTTATAAAAAATGCGGCGGCATCGACGAGGCGATAGAGCAGGTGTACGTATGGGAGACAAGGAAGGACGAACTGGACTTTGCCGTCGACGGACTGGTGGTGAAGGTAAACGGCCTGGCCCAGCGGCAGTTGCTGGGCGCCACGTCAAAGGCCTACCGTTGGGCTATTGCCTATAAGTATCCGGCAGAGAGGGCCAAGACCCGGGTAAGGGACATAATCGTGCAGGTGGGCAGGACGGGCGCCATTACACCCGCGGCGGTGCTGGAACCGGTCAGATTGTCCGGCTCTACCATCAGCAGGGCGACGCTGCACAATGAGGACTATATAAGGCAAAAGGATATAAGAATAGGCGACGTGGTCTACATACAGAAGGCTGGAGAGATCATACCCGAGGTGGTGGAGTCCGTAAAGGAGGAACGCACCGGAAGCGAAAGGGAATTTAAAATGCCCGACACGTGTCCGGAATGCGGGGCCAAGGCCGTACGGCTTCCCGGCGAGTCTGTCACCAGATGCACGGGGCTCAACTGCCCGGCCCAGATAAAGCGGCAGCTGGAGCATTTTGCGTCCAAGGGAGCCATGGATATAGACGGCATGGGCCCGGCCTTTATTGCTCAGCTGGTCAATAAAGGACTTGTAAAAAACATCGCAGATATTTATTATATAGGTTATGGAGATATTCTCTCTCTTGAACGTATGGGAGAAAAATCCGCCGGCAACCTGATGGATGCTATAGAGCAGAGCAAGGGCAGAGATTTGGACAGATTTATCGACGGATTGGGCATCAGACTGGTGGGAAGCAAAGCCTCCAGGATCCTTGCTGACAGATATGGCGATATAATGAACCTTATCGCAACGCATATCGAGGAACTGACGGCCATACCTGAGATAGGCCCCAAGATAGCCGAGAGCGTCGTCGATTTCTTTTCTGAGGAGCAGAATATTGCCATAATAAACAGGATGATCGCCGCAGGGGTAAATACGAGCAAAGCCGAGGAAAAGCAGGGTACTTCCCTGTTGGGCAAGACCTTTGTGATAACGGGGTCGCTTAAGGGATATACCAGAACGGAGGCTGCGCGGCTCATTGAAAGTTTAGGCGGAAAGGTGACCGACAGCGTAAGCAGAAAGACAGATTACTTAGTCTGCGGAGAAAATCCGGGCTCAAAACTTGACAAAGCGAGGACGCTGAATATAATTGTTCTCAATGAAGAAGATTTCAAGGCTATGATAAAAGAGTGAAATATCTTTATGCCATAGGGAGGGATTTAGATGGAAATTGACAGACAGACGGTGGACCATGTGGCAAAGCTGGCCAGGCTGTATCTTGACGAGCAGTCCACGGAGGATCTGCGCGGCGACCTTAGCCAGATCGTCGGATATGTTGCCAAGCTCCGGGAGCTTGACACCGCCAACGTGGAGCAGACGGCCCACGTCCTGCCTTTGAGGAACGTCTTGAGGGAGGATACGGTAAAAGAGTCGATGGACAGAGAAGATGTTCTGGCTAATACCAGTCACAAGAAAAACGGCTTTTTTGAAGTGCCCAAAATATTTGATTAAGGAGGAGCGAAATGGAGTTATACGAATACGGCGTCTGCGAGCTTGCTTCTCTGCTAAAGAAGGGCGAGGTCAGCTCATCTCAGATAACGAGAGCTTTGCTGGATCGAATAGAAACAAGGGATAAGGATGTAGGCGCGTTTTTATACGTCGACAGGGAAGGAGCGCTTAAAGCCGCCGATGAGGCGGATAAGGCGAGAAAGGACGGCAGGGACGAGCCTCTTCTGGGCGTACCTATAGCCGTTAAGGACAACATATGCACCAAGGGAACAAAGACCACCTGTGCATCAAAGATGCTGGAAGATTTTGTGCCGCCCTATGACGCCACGGTTGTAAAGAGACTAAAGCAAGCCGGCGCGGTAATAGTCGGCAAGACGAACATGGATGAGTTTGCCATGGGGTCTTCTACGGAGAATTCGGCCTTTAAGAAGACGGCAAATCCTTGGGACTATGGGAAGGTGCCCGGCGGTTCCAGCGGCGGTTCGGCTGCATGCGTAGCCGCTTCGGAGGTTCCCGCAGCCCTGGGTTCAGACACCGGCGGATCGATAAGACAGCCCGCTTCGTTCTGCGGCGCTGTGGGGCTGAAACCCACGTACGGCCGTATTTCCCGGTATGGGTTGGTGGCGTTTGCTTCCTCTCTGGATCAGATCGGCCCCTTTGCGAGGAACGTCCAAGACGTCGCCTTACTCATGAACGTCATGGCCGGGCCTGATGAACTCGATTCTACATCCGCGCCGGGCAAAGAGATATATGATCTCAACAGTGTGAAGAGCGGCGTCCGGGGACTGAAAATAGGGCTGCCCAAGGAGTATTTCGGCGAAGGCGTGAGCGCTGAGGTAAAGGACACGGTCTACGGGGCCGTTAAAAAGCTGGAAAAGCTGGGGGCCGTTGTGGAGCAGACAAGCCTTCCGTACAGCGGGTATGCATTGGCGGCATATTACATTATTTCATCGGCGGAGGCGAGCTCTAACCTGGCGAGATATGACGGTATAAGATACGGGCACAGGGCCGAGAAGTTTGACGATCTGACCGACCTGTATGCCAGGTCGAGGAGCGAGGGATTCGGCAAGGAGGTCAAGAGAAGGATAATGCTGGGCACATATGTGCTTAGCGCGGGCTATTACGACGCCTATTACAAAAAGGCTCTCGAGGTCAGAACTTTGATAAAGAATGATTTTGATAGGGCGTTTGAGAAATACGACGTGCTGATATCACCGACGTCTCCGACGGTGGCATTTGGATTCGGTGAGAAGTCCGATCCTCTGGAGATGTACCTGGCGGATATATTGACGGTGCCGGTAAACATTGCGGGGCTGCCTGCGGTATCCGTGCCGTGCGGCCTGGCTGGCGGCCTGCCGGTAGGACTTCAGATAATAGGCAGGCCCTTTGATGAGAAGACGCTTTTCAAGGGCGCCGATGCCGTTTTGCAGACAGCGGGAAAACTAAGACCGGAGGTGAGATAAATGGACTTTGAGGCTGTAATAGGGTTAGAGGTACATGCGGAGCTTCTCACGAAATCCAAAATATTTTGCGGCTGCACCACCGAATTCGGAGGACAGCCGAATACGCACTGCTGCCCAGTGTGTCTGGGACTCCCAGGCACATTGCCTGTTCTTAACAGGAGAACCGTGGAATATACTATAATGGCTGGACTAGCATTGAACTGTACTATCTCGAAATTCAGCAAAATGGATAGGAAGAACTATTTTTATCCCGACCTGCCCAAGGCCTATCAGATCTCACAGTATGACCTTCCGCTGTGCAGGGAGGGTTATGTGGAGATAGAGACTGAACAGGGCATAAAGAAGATCGGCATTATCAGGGCGCACCTGGAAGAGGATGCGGGCAAACTGATACATGAGGAGAGCGAGGGAAGCTCTTTTGTCGACTACAACAGGACGGGCGTACCGCTTATAGAAATAGTCTCCTATCCCGACATGAGGACGCCGGAGGAGGCCAGGCTGTATCTTACAAAACTGAAGAGCATCCTTGAATACACCGAGGTATCCGATTGCAAGATGCAGGAAGGTTCACTGCGCGTGGATACGAACATATCCGTAAGACCTAAGGGCAGCGAGGAATTCGGCACGAAAGTGGAGCTTAAAAACCTAAGTTCGTTCAGAGCGGTGTACAAGGCGCTGGAGTATGAGTTCAAGAGACAGTCAGACGCAGTAGGCAGGGGTGAAAAAATAGCGCAGGAAACGCGGCGCTGGGATGAGGCCAAGGGCATTACGATACCGATGCGCTCCAAAGAAGAGGCGCATGACTACAGATATTTTCCCGAGCCGGACATCGTACCCATCGAGGTCACCGATGAATGGATCGAAGAGATAAGAAAGAAGATACCCGAGCTGCCTCATCAGAAGAAGGAAAGGTTCGTCAGGGATATGGACCTGCCTGTCTATGATGCCGGGGTAATAACGGCGGACAAGGCGCTTTCCGATTTTTTTGAAAGGTGCGTCGGAATCTACGGCAATCCCAAGACCATAAGCAACTGGGTCATGGGCGAGATTTTACGGTCGATGAAAGAATCGGAAATTGATTCCGCAGATATTCCCATATCTCCCGAACAGCTGGTAAGGCTGCAGAAGTTGGTCGACGACAGCGTGATAAGTATAAGTATGGGGAAAAAGGTCTTTGACTCGATGTTTAAGACAGGCAAGGACCCCGAGGTCATAGTAAAGGAAGAGGGACTTTCTCAGATAAGCGACGAGGATACGCTGCGCGCCGTTATCCTGAAAGTCATAGACAACAACCCGAAATCCGTGGCGGATTATATGGGCGGGAAGGAAAAGGCGATAGGTTTTCTGGTCGGCCAGGCCATGAAAGAAACTAGAGGTAAGGCAAACCCACAGATGGTAAATGAATTGGTGAGGGAAGAATTAAACAAGATAAACAAAAATTGAACAATTGAAGTAAGCATGGGTATAAAGTATAATTATTAATAAATATAATTTTAGGCCCTGTTAAATTAAATTAATACTACAATTATCAATGCATTTTTATTAAAAAATATTTATGACTATAAGATGAAATAAATTTTTTAGTAAACGGACAATTTTTTAGAAGGATTTTTCAAAAAAATGTTTAATATATAATATAAATTTAAAAAATATCTTGTTATCTTTAGAAAGGGAGAGGGGAAATTTAATGACAAAATATGTCTTGCAGCGTATTCTAGCCATGGTACTAACTATGGTGGTCGTAATTACGCTCACTTTTATTCTTATGCATGCCATCCCCGGGGGACCTTTTGCCTCGGAGAAAAACCTGCCTGAACAGATAAAAGCCAATATAGAGGCAAAATACGGATTGAATAGACCACTGTATCAGCAGTATATCGATTATTGGGCAGGACTGCTTAAGGGCGATTTCGGACCCTCATATAAATATCCGGGCAGATCCGTTAATGATCTTATCAGCGGAGGTTTTCCCGTTTCGGCCGAACTTGGTGCTTATGCCATAATTCTTATGCTTTTTTTGGGGATACCGGCCGGCATCATCTCCGCTTTAAAGCAATATCACTGGCAGGACAATCTGGTAATGATTTTGGCCACGCTGGGGATAGCGGTACCGAGTTTTGTGCTTGCGACTTTGCTCATATACGTATTTTCGTCGAAGCTCGGCGTCCTTCCGGCGGCAAGGTGGCTGGGCTGGCAGTACAAGATAATGCCGGTCATCGCGCTCGGCGCGTATGACGTATCGTTTATTGCCAGGCTCACAAGGTCTTCCATGCTGGACATAATGAGCCAGGACTATATCAGGACTGCAAGGGCCAAGGGTTTGAGCGAAATGTCCGTTATAATGAAGCATGCGCTCAAGAACTCATTGATTCCTATAGTAACTGTCTTAGGCCCACTGATTGCGGGAGTGCTTACCGGAAGCTTTGTAATAGAGAAGATATTTGCTATCCCGGGACTGGGCAGACAGTTTGTGGACAGTGTCTCAAACAGAGATTATACCGCAATAATGGGCGTTACTATATTTTATGGTGCTTTTCTTGTAATTATGAACCTTATAGTAGATATAGTTTACGTGTTCATAGATCCAAGAATTAAGCTTACCGATTAAGGGGGGAGACAAAATTGGAGCTCATTGACAGAGACGGCTTTGCTAAGCTGCCTAAAGAGGAAAAGCGCAGCAATGAAGTAATTAGGCCTTCGATGACTTTTTGGCAGGATGCATGGAGAAGGTTAAAGAAAAATAGGATGGCAATGCTGGGCATGTATATACTTTTAGCAATCATATTAATAGCCATTTTCGGACCGGTTTTTTCTCCCTACAATTATTCTGACCAATCGCTTACGATGGCCAATCAGCTGCCGAGCAAAGCCCATATTTTTGGGATGGATAATCTTGGCAGGGACCTGATGACAAGAGTGTTCTATGGAGCCAGGATATCTCTCAGCATAGGATTTATAGTTGCCGTCTGCACCATTTTCATCGGCATACTGTATGGCGGCATAGCGGGCTATGTAGGCGGAAGAGCAGATAATATCATGATGAGGATCGTCGATATACTGTATATAATCCCCAGCACGTTGTATGTCATACTGCTGATGATCATTATAGGACCCGGTTTTAAGAGCGTCATTATCGCACTGGCCATCACGTCATGGCTGGGCATGGCAAGACAGGTCAGAGGGCAGGTGCTTACTTTAAAGGAGCAGGAATTTGTACTGGCTGCCAAAGCGTTGGGAGCCGACAGCAGAAGAATACTTTTAAGACATCTCGTACCCAACTCGCTGGGGCAGATAATCGTTATGACCACTATGCAGATACCCAGCGCCATATTCAGCGAGGCCTTCTTAAGCTTCATAGGACTGGGGGTAAGCGCCCCGCAGGCAAGCTGGGGCGTTCTGTGCAATGATGCTTTGCCGACATTGAGAACCGCTCCCCATGAATTATTGTTTCCTGCTTTGGCAATCACAATAACAATGCTTGCCTTCAGCTTCTTCGGAGATGGGCTGAGGGATGCGTTGGATCCTAAGATGAGGAAATAGGGGGGCGTAAAATGACAAAACTATTGGATGTTAAGAATCTGCATACGTCTTTCTCCACATATGCTGGAAAAGTAAAAGCGGTAAGAGGTATCAGCTTTCATGTGGATGAAGGCGAAGCGGTGGGGATCGTGGGCGAATCCGGAAGCGGCAAGAGTGTGACCAATCTCTCTATTCTCCGTTTACTGCCTTCCGAATCCGGAGTTATCGACGAGGGCGAGATTATGTTCGGCAACGTCGATCTTTTAAAACTCAGCGAGAGAGAAATGAGATCCGTAAGGGGCAATGATATAAGCATGATATTTCAGGACCCCATGACGTCTTTAAACCCGGTCTTGACGATAGGCTATCAGGTTATGGAGATATTGAAGATACACAATCCCAATATGAGCGGCGGCGAAGCCAGAAAGAAAGCAGTTGACATGCTCAAGATGGTAGGTATACCCAGTCCGGAGAGCAGACTTACTCAATATCCCCATGAGTTTTCAGGCGGTATGAGGCAAAGAGTCATGATAGCCATGGCTTTGGCGTGCGAGCCAAAACTGCTTATCGCCGATGAGCCGACGACGGCCCTTGACGTTACCATACAGGCTCAGATATTGGATCTTATGAAGGACTTAAAGGAAAAATTGAATACGTCCATCATTTTGATTACTCATGATCTAGGCGTTGTTGCAGATCTCTGCAGCAGGATCATAGTCATGTACGGCGGGGTCATTGTCGAGGAAGGTACGACGGACGATATATTCTATAGTCCGAGGCACCCTTATACATGGGGTCTGCTGAACTCGATACCTAAGGTTTCTCTGGGCACGAGAGAAAAGCTGATACCCATCGAGGGTTCGCCGCCGGACCTCTTAAAGCCGCCGGCAGGTTGTCCGTTTGCAGCTCGCTGCGATTATGCAATGAGGATCTGCGCCGAAAAAATGCCGGAATATTATGAGGTCGGGGACGGACACAGATCCATGTGCTGGCTCCTGCATCCTGATGCACCGGAGATGGATTTTACTGGTAAGGGGGTCAGAGCAAATGCCTGAGACTTTACTTGAAGTAAAGGGTTTAAAAAAATATTTTTTCAGCCATAAAGGCGTATTTGGCAAGAAAATTTCTACATTAAAAGCTGTGGACAATGTCTCGCTCAAAATAGAGCGCGGCAAGACCATGGGGCTTGTAGGAGAGAGCGGATGCGGCAAGACCACGACGGGCAGGACGATCATCAAGCTATATGAGCCGACCGGAGGGCAAATTATTTATAAGGGAGAAGATATATCAAAATACAGCATTAGTCAGATGCTTCCTTTGAGGAGAAGCATGCAGATTATCTTTCAGGACCCCTATGCCTCTCTGGATTCCAGAATGACGGTAGCCGATATCATCGGGGAACCGCTGGATATTCACAAGTTGGCGTCGGGTAAGGACAGAGAGGACAGGATCAAGGAGCTTTTGCGGCTTGTCGGATTGAATGACGACCATGCCAGCCGTTATCCTCACGAATTTTCGGGTGGTCAGAGGCAGAGGATAGGCATAGCCAGATCATTGGCGGTAGAACCGGAATTTATAGTATGCGATGAACCTATTTCCGCATTGGATGTATCCATACAGGCCCAGATAGTCAATATGCTTGAAGATTTGCAGGACAGACTGGGACTTACCTACCTTTTCATCGCTCATGATCTTTCTATGGTGCGGCATATATCCGATGACGTAGGGGTCATGTATCTGGGGCAGTTGGTGGAGGTATCTTCCAGCGAAGAACTATATAAGCATCCGCTTCATCCCTATACTCAAGCGCTGCTTTCCGCTATACCGATACCCGACCCGAAGGTTGCCAAGAGCAGACAGAGGATCATACTGGAAGGGGATGTTCCGAGTCCCATCGATCCTCCTCCGGGCTGCAGGTTCAGGGGCAGATGTCCGTATGCCATGGATATATGCGGGCAGGAGGACCCGAAACTGGTCGATGTTGGAGGCGGGCATCAGGTGGCCTGCTATTTGGTAAATAAAGATTGATAAATGACAGACTATGGTATATAATGACTATTAATAAAATGCGTGCAACAAGGTACAATAAATTCAAATAATAAGCATATAATTTTTACTACCTAATCGGGTAGTATAATAATAAAATATTTTATTATGGAGGGGATAAGCTTGAGGAAGAAGAGTTTGGTAGTGCTCCTTGCAGTCCTGATGGTGCTCTCAGTAGCTATTGCAGGCTGCGGCGGACAGCAGACTCAGGATCAAAGCGCTAAGCCTGCCGAAACCAAAAAAGATGTAGTTATCCGTTATAATCTTGGCGCTCAGCCGGAGACGATCGATCCCGCACTGAACAGTGCAGTCGACGGAGCTACCGTAATTCTGCACACCTTTGAGGGCTTGGTGAACCTTGACGAACACCAACAGCCGGTACCAGGCGTGGCGGAGAAATGGGACGTATCCGATGACGGACTCGTATGGACATTCCACCTGAGAGATAATGCCAAGTGGACCGATGGACAGCCGGTTACTGCTAAGGACTTCGATTATGCATGGAAGCGTGCTTTGAATCCTGACACCGCTTCGGAGTATGCATATCAGCTCTATTACATTAAGAACGGCGAAGACTATAACACCGGCAAAAACGGCGTTACCGCCGATGATCTGGGCATAAAGGTCATTGATGATCATACTATCGAGGTTACTCTCGCAGCTCCCACGCCTTATATACTTCAGATATTTGCATTCCCTACACTGTTCCCGGTAAGACAGGATACGGTGGAAGCGAATGGCGATAAGTGGGCGCAAAGTCCAGACACATATATAGGCAACGGCGCCTTTAAGGTGACCGAGATGGCCTATCAGGATCATATTACGATGGTCAAGAATGATAATTACTGGAATAAGGATGCTATTAAACCTGACAAGCTGATATTCACAGAAGTGGTTGATGAAAGCACAATGCTTGCCAGCTATGAGAACGGCGAGATGGACGTCATAGACAGCATGCCGAATGCAGACATCGAAAGATTGAAGAATGACCCCAACAGCGGATTTGTTTTGGGTGCCAATCTGGGCACTTACTATGTAGATTTCAACAACCAAAAGGCGCCTTTTAATAACCCGCTTGTCAGAAAGGCTTTCTCACTTGCAATTGACAGAAAATCCTTGGTGGAGAACGTGACCAAGGCAGGGCAGATACCGGCCGATGCATTTGTAGGTCCCGGTTTCCCTGATGCGGATCCTACAAAGGAGTTCCACGATGTACAGGGGGCTTTCTATGATGGCTCAAAGGCCAATGTAGAAGAAGCTAAAAAGGCCTTGGCTGATGCCGGATATCCGGACGGCAAGGGCTTCCCGAAGGTAACTTATCTTTATAACGAAGGCCAGGGACATCAAGATATTGCCCAGGCTCTGCAGGAAATGTGGAAGCAGAACTTAGGCGTGCAGGTTGAGCTTTCTTCTCAGGAATGGCAGGTATTCCAGGAGACTAGGAGAAGGGGCGAATACGATATAGCCAGAGACGGATGGCTGGGCGACTATACCGACCCAATGACTATGCTTGATCTGTTTATATCGAACAGCGGCAATAACAACCTCCAGTATAAGAGTAAGGAATATGATGCTTTGATCAGCAAGGCCAAATCGACCAACAATGAGGCTGACAGGATGCAGGCAATGCATGATGCGCAGCAATTATTGCTCGGCACAGATTGGGCTTGTGCACCGCTTTACTTCTATACCGATCCATACTGCGTAAAGCCGGGCTTGAAGGGTATGATCGCCGATCCGCTTGGATTCAAGAGATTCCATTATGCGTATTGGGAGAATCAATAGAGTATAAATAGTTAATTAATAAGGAGATGCCTTGTGCATCTCCTTATTTTTGTCAGACCGCGCCGAAATTGCACAGCAATTTAGCGGTTGCGCAATTTCGGCGCGGTCTGTGAGATGGTTAAAACTTGACTGAGAGGCCTTGTGCATCTCACAGTGTCAACGAGTACCCCCTGCGAATATACTGATTAATATCAGATGAGAGGGGGTATTTTTATGTTTCAAATCACCTTTGTGCATTGGGTTTATGTAATTTTTGTGATCGTTATACTCGCAATGATGCTGATGCGCAAAGAGATAGTAATACCATGTATTTTAGGCATTGCCGTGATCGGATTAGCCGCAACGGGGAGTTTGACCGATTCGATAATAGGTACGTTTAATTCTATGGTGTATGCCGGTAAGGATCTCCTAAACGTCATACTTTTGATATCATGTATAGTGGCTATGTCAAAGGTTATGGAGGATACGGGTGCGAATGAGCTGATGGTTAGACCGTTTACCGGCATCGTCAATAGGCCGGGCACGGCTTTCTGGGTTACCGGTCTTGTTATGCTCATAGCTTCGTGGTTATTTTGGCCTTCTCCCGCCACTGCCCTGGTTGGCATAGTGCTGTTGCCGGTGGCGCTGAAAGCGGGACTGCCTGCCGTTGGGGCGGCTGTGGCAATGAATCTTTTCGGCCATGGCATAGGGCTCTCCAGCGACTATGTCATTCAGGGCGCGCCGACGATCACCGCGCAGGCTGCCGGGATAGAACCCTCAGACGTCATGATAAGCGGCATTCCTTTGATTTTAGTTATGGGCGTGGTCACGACGATCATGGCATACATAATGTTGAAGAAGGATATGGCCGAAGGCAATATAGAGAATTCGCAGACTGATACGGTATTTTTTAAGCAAACTACGCATATCGACGGTATCTCAAAATTCGGAGCGGTCATCGTTCCCTTGGCGTTTTTGGTTGACGTGGCGATTATGCTGATATATGGCCTCAATGGCGATACGGCTACTGCGCTGATCGGAGGTACGGCCGTTGGGGTACTTATTTTGATATCGGCGGTAAAATATAAGAATAAGGCGTTGGAAAAGGTGATCGACTATCTCAAGGATGGTTTTATCTTTGCCTTCCAAATTTTCGGACCGGTCATACCAATCGCAGCTTTTTTCTATCTGGGCGAGTTGTCTCCCATGACGGCTGTGTTTGGGAATGTTCTTCCGGTAGGTTCAATGGGCATTTTGTCTGATGTCGGCCTGGCCATTTCTCAAAGCATACGCATAAATAGGCCTATCGCAGCGATCTGTGAGATGTTGGTAGGCGGCGTCACCGGCCTGGACGGTTCCGGTTTTTCAGGGATGTCTCTGGCCGGGTCAGTGGCAAAGATATTCGGCACGTCGATACAGGGTGACATAGGCGTACTTGCCGCACTTGGACAGATAGGCGCCATATGGGTAGGCGGAGGTACGCTTATCCCCTGGGCCGTAATACCGGTCGCCGCCATTGCCGGTATAAAGCCCATAGATCTGGTAAAGAGAAACTTTCTGCCCGTTACGGTCGGACTCATAACAACCACGATTACCGCGATGTTTTTGATTTGACTTTTTGACTGTCTTTCTTAATATAATAAGTGCATTTTTCCGGATGCAATTTATTGACGGCGGTAATATGATCCAATGTACACCTGCCGGAATCCTGATAGATACAATCTTCAGTACAGTTGATATTTACCATAGATTCGACCTCCTCAATATATTTTGCACATAAATACGTTAAAAATGTTGATTAACCGATATAAGAAAGTTTACAATATATATAGGTGATGGCATATGAGAAAAAAAGAGGATAAAAATTTTCTTCTATATGTACCCACAAAGCGCAGCAAAAATATAACTTGGAAAGACAGAGACGACGGGAATATAACGCTGTTGATCAATAGGGATAGTCCTGGGGAAAAGGCTTTAGCATTTATGTTTAATGCCCCGAAGGTCATTTCTCTCGACTTGGATAGCCTTGGGAGCAGGGTATGGCTTCTGTGCGACGGTGAGAAAAATATTGCCGAGATAGGTGAAATAATAAAGGGCGAATTCGGAGAGCAGGCTGAACCATTATATGAAAGGCTGGTCCAATTCATGCAGCTATTAAAGAAAAACGCTCTTATCGATTTGACTTACCCGCTTTGAGATAACATCAAAACACAGTGGTTTTTGCGGCGATCATGAATAAGTTTTTATTTAAAAACCCACCATAAAAAACGAGGTGGGTTAATTGCTGTTTGCAGATTATAATGATACGTACAGGCTATATCATGTGGCGTGCATTTCAGACCTAAAGAGTATATTTAACGGCGGGCTCAAATTTGACCGGAGGTCAAGTTATGCAAATAAATATTTATCCTTCCACGAATTCATGGATAAAAACCGCACCGGGAACGTACCCGAATGGGTAATGAGGAAAAGGTCCTTATTTGCCAGCATAAACTACAGGGAAGATCAAATTTGGCATTCACACAGCGCAATACTGGCGATAAAAGTAAATGAGGATCGCTGCTGGGTCGCCGACGAAAATACGGCAAATTTTTTGTACGAGCCCTTTATATTAAAAAACATATCGGGATTTGCATCATTGAGTGACTTCCTTTATAATAAGGGTAAAGAAATAGCTGAAGACTATTGGCTAAGATCAATGAGTTTCAAGGATTATCTGTCAAAGCGAAAACCTGTGGGCAGCGATTATGATGCCGAAGTACTCATAATGAGTGATATCAAACCTGCAGATATAGAACTATTGGCTATTGTCACCGATCATAGGATAATAACTGTGGACGCGTTTAATAAAACATATAGGTAAGGGAGGATAAAATAATGCAGCCTGGAAAATTACCGAATGAGCTCTTAGCGGATATCATTTTTTCAAATATCAGGATAAAGAGAGACGAGGTGTTGGTATTCCCAAAGGTCGGGGTCGACTGCGGGGTAATAGACTTCGGCGAGAATGTGTGCGTTATATCTACCGATCCCATAACGGGTACTACTTCCGATATAGGATGGCTGGGAGTACATGTTGCATGCAACGATGTGATTGCTGCGGGTGTGGAGCCGCTTGGACTGATGCTTACCATAATGGCGCCTCCCGGAACCACGGAGACAGATCTGTATGATATAATGAGCCAGGCCGACAAAGCGTCGACCGAGCTGAACGTCGACATAGTCGGCGGTCATACCGAGATAACTAATGCAGTTACGCGCACCGTGCTTTCGACTACGGCGATCGGTAAAGCTCAAAAGAGCAAGGTCATGAGTATGCTGACGGCGCAAAACGGAGATTATGTCATAATGACTAAAACAGCCGGTCTGGAAGGTACCGCCATAATAGCAAGGGACAAGGAAACTGAATTAAAAGAGGTCATCGACCCTGAAATTATAAAAAGGGCAAAGAATATGATAAATGACATAAGCGTACTTAAGGAAGGCGAAATCGCCGCTAATATAGGCGTGCACAGGATGCACGACGCTACGGAAGGCGGGGTGCTCGGCGCTCTCTGGGAGATCGCGGAATCGTCCGGCCTTGGAATAGAGGTCTATGGAGACAGAATGCCTGTTACCGAAGAGACGAAAGCCATATGCGATCATCTCAATATAAATCCACTCAGACTCATTTCCAGCGGTTGTCTTTTGATCGCGACTCCAGATAAAAAAGAATTGCTGAGCGAACTCAAGAAAGCGGGTATCAAGGCCACCGTAGTAGGCAGGATGATCAAAAAGGGCAGGTATATCAAGAACGGCACCGTTAGGTTCCCCTTAGAGCCGCCGAAGGCCGATGAATTATACAAAATTATCTCAACTTAACTAATTTGTAACACCTCTGTAATCATCTTGTAATATTTATGAAGTATAATTAATACGGCTTAGCGGGAAAGGGGGATGTAATGCACAGGAAAATCGTCTTTTTGTTAGCACTTCTATTTGTGATTTCGGGAATAATGTTACCCTTCCAAAACACGTTTGCAGCTTCTTCAGGTATCAAGCTGGTCGTCAATGGTAAAAGCGTCATATGGTATAACGGACCGCCCATAAAGATAAAGATCAACGGGAATACCATTGCTTCAGACGTTCCGCCCGTCATAATCAATGACAGGACGATGGTGCCGATAAGGCTTATAGCAGAAAACCTGGGAGTAGGAGCATCTGTGGACTGGGATAATAACACCAATACGGCATATATCTCATGCGAGGGTAATTTGATCAGTCTTCCGGTGGGAAAAACCGAGGCAACGGTGAATGGAAAACCCATGAAATTAGATACAAGCGCTATGATAGTGAATAACCGTACGATGGTGCCGCTGAGATTTGTTGCGGAAGCGCTGTCTTTGAATGTTGATTGGGACCAGGCCAGTTATACTGTGTCTGTCAAGAAGCCGCAGACGCCTCGCAGCACCATAAAGGACATTCAGTTTGGCAGCACGGGCGACGGCTATCAGGTGTCCATAATTGCAGATGGCCCTATATCGCAGACCAATACTCTCATGCAGAATCCGGACAGGCTTGTCATAGATATTCCCGACAGTGTCGTCGGCTTGTCGAACGGGGTTATTTCGGCAGGCAAGGGAGCAGTAAAACAAATAAGGGTTTCTCAGTTTAAAGAGGATCCATACATATCCAGGGTTGTGGTAGACTTAGAATCAGCACAGGAGTACAAGGTCACTCAATCAAGCGACATGCAGACCATCAATATCACATTTGCTTCACAGACAGAGGCGGATGCCGATCATACTGTAGAAGATGTCCATTATGATGACGGAAAAAGCGCGGTGGAGGTAGACACTGACGGCGTCAGTTATAATGCCTTTAAACTAAGCAACCCTTATCGTATTGTCCTTGATATTCCTAATGCATTATTGGAAAATCCCAAAGGAGACAATTTGATAAACGTTGAAGACGGAGATATTAAAACTATACGCTGGAGCCAATATGATCAAAATACGGTAAGAATAGTAATAGATTTGAATGATAGAATGGATTATCAAGTGGAAAAGAGGGACGGTAAGCTCTATCTCTATGTCAAACCGCAGGACCCGAATAAAAAGCAATTCGTGGTCATAGACGCGGGACATGGCGGCTCCGATCCGGGGGCTTCATCTGCCGATGGATTGAAGGAGAAGAACGTCAATCTCGATATAGCGCTCAAACTCAATAGTTTGCTCCAAGATGCGGGCTACGAGACTGAAATGACCCGCGTAGACGACAGCTATCCTGAAAATATGGACAGGGCCTCTTTGGCAAACAATGAAGGTGCGGATATATTTGTAAGTATCCATAGCAATGCTTTTGTAGGTAATACGGCTGTCAATGGTACGGAGGTGCTTTATTATCCCAACGGCTATAATGGCGACACCAGAGACAATAAGGCATTGGCTCAGGCCATACATGATTCTATAATGAAGGAGATAGGTCCTACGGACAGGGGAATTATCCAAAGACCTAATCTGATAGTGCTTAAATATACTAAAATGCCTGCGGTCATCGTTGAAACTGCATTTTTAACTAATCCCGACGATGCGAATAAATTAAGGGATGAAGATTTTAAATGGCAGATGGCAAAAGCAATATATGACGGTATAGAAAATTATTTTTATGGGGGAGATTAATTTTTCCCCTCTCTTTTTTATTTATGCATGATCTGATAAAATAATAGGGATATGATAAAAAGGGGGGGGATCTATTTATATGTGGGGAACGCTTTTGGGCTGTATTTTAATTGCCGGCGCAAGGATAGTCGATGTCTCCTGCGCAACCGTACGGACACTTATGCTGGTCAGGGGGAAAAGGAAGATAGCGGCATGTATAGGGCTTCTTGAGGCGACGGTATATGTGCTTGCCTTGGGTAAGGTCATGTCCGATATCAGCAGTATTCCCAATATAATAGCTTATGCCGTAGGCTTTTCCAGCGGTAACTACATAGGCAGCATGATAGAGGATAAGATAGCCATAGGCACCATAATGGTGCAGGTCATTCCTTCCGGTTTTGACAATGTTGTCGAGGACCTGCGCAGTATGGGCTACGGGGTAACGGTGGTGAACGGTTTTGGCAAAGACGGCCCGCGGGAGGTATTGGATATTTCCATGAACAGAAAAGACCTTCCGAAAATATACGGCTATTTTAAGGAAAAGGACTGTAATGCCTTTATAACCGTCATGGATACCCGAGACATAAAAGGAGGTTATTTGAGAGATATTACGGATAGAAAATGATTGATTGAAGAAAGGATAAATATAATGACGATCAGAATAGATAACAGACAAAACGATCAGATGAGACCGGTAAGAATAACGCCCGACGTATTGAAATATGCCGAAGGCTCAGCGTTTATCGAGTTGGGTGAAACAAAGGTATTATGTGCCGTCAGCATTGAAGATAAAGTACCTCCCTTTTTGCGTGGGAAAGGCAAGGGATGGATAACAAGCGAATATTCTCTTTTGCCGAGGTCGACCATGCAGAGGACCCCGAGGGACATCACCAGAGGACACATCAATGGAAGAACTCAAGAGATCCAGAGGCTTATAGGACGCTCACTGCGCTCCGTCGTTAATTTGGAAATGCTTGGTGAGAGGACGATATGGATCGACTGCGACGTTATACAGGCTGATGGAGGAACACGTACCGCGGCTATTACAGGCGCCTTTGTGGCTTTGGCCCGCGCTCTTTCCGCCATGCTTCAGAACGGCACATTGAAGACTATGCCGCTTAAAAGTTTTGTTGCAGCTACAAGCGTCGGGATAGTAAATGATGAAAGAATGATTGATCTATGCTATGTGGAAGACTCCAATGCCCTCATAGATATGAACGTGATAATGACGGATAAGGGCCAGTATGTTGAGGTACAGGGTACGGGTGAAGGAGGACCTTTTTCCAAAGAGGATATGGAGATACTCCTTGGCCTGGCGGAGAAGGGGATCATGCAGCTTATAGAGATCCAAAGGCAGGCAATTGGGGAAATATCTTCAAAGATAGGTGTGGTCGAGAATGAAGTGGACGGCGGCGACAAATAATTTAAATAAACTGCGGGAGATAAGGCATATACTCGATCCATATGGCATCGAAGTGATATCCCTCAAGGATATAGGTCTTGATATACATGTCGTTGAGGACGGCAGCAGTTTTGAAGAAAATGCCTTTAAAAAGGCATCCGAGATATACAGGTATACAAAGATGCCGACTCTGGCAGATGATTCAGGCTTGATGGTCGATGAGCTCGGAGGCCGGCCGGGTATATTTTCAGCACGCTATGCAGGCCAAAATGCCACCGATGAGGAGAACAACAAAAAGCTGATTAACGAACTCAAGGACGTGCCTATGGAAAAGAGGACGGCAGGGTACGCATGCTCTATGGTACTAATGGAAAATGAAGACAACATATATTACGGTGCGGGAAAATGTGAAGGATACATATTGAAAGAACCGAGGGGTAGTAATGGTTTCGGCTATGATCCGTTTTTTTATTTCCCCGTATTGGAATGTACCTTTGCAGAAATGCCCGAAGAGAAAAAGAATGATATAAGTCACAGGGCGGCGGCACTCAGGGATTTACTCAGAAATATGAATATTGATTCATATCTATAGCATAAACGTACAGCGTTAAAAGAAGAGGATTAACGGCATTGCAGTCTTTTAGCCGTGTATATTTTTTTACGGAGACCACTGGCAATATAGAGGTGAAAAAATGCGGATAGGCATAATTTCTGATACACACAGACTGTGGAGCAGGATAGAGGAAGCTTTGAAACTCATGGGGGAAGTGGATATCATTCTGCATCTTGGCGACAATACAAGTGACGCAGACGATATAAGGGATTTGCTTGAAGACATACCCGTGGTAGCGGTAAGAGGAAACTGCGATCAGGTAAGCAGCGCTCCCGAAGAGAGGGTGTTGACTTTAGAGGGTAAAAAGATATTTATGACTCATGGGCACAAATATAATGTGAAATATGATTATGACGACATATATAAAAAGGCAGAGAAGATCGGGGCGGATGCCGCTCTCTTTGGACACAGCCATTATCCGATAATAATGAAAAGGGGCGGTATCGTACTTGTGAATCCCGGCAGTACGACCATGCCGAAACAGGGCACAAGTCCGTCACTTGCAGTCATGACCATAGAAAACGGCGGTTTGGAAGCCCAACTCATTACGATGAAGAAGTTTATCCGGCCGGGACAATGACAGAGAAAGAGGCCCTTCTGACCTGCTATATGAAGAAAAAACAATTGACAAAGGAAAATTCAGCTGTTATAATAAATAAATGTCAGCGGTGCTACTTAGTGTAGGCGCCTGTAGCTCAGTTGGATAGAGCAACGGACCTCTAATCCGTGTGTCGGGAGTTCGAGTCCCCCCAGGCGCACCAATCTTGGTGGGTGTAGTTCAGTTGGCTAGAGCGCCAGGTTGTGGCCCTGGAGGTCGTGGGTTCGAGCCCCACTACCCACCCCATTAAATATGACCCATTAGCTCAGGTGGTTAGAGCACCTGCCTTTTAAGCAGGGTGTCCCGCGTTCGAGTCGCGGATGGGTCACCATATTATGCGGGAGTGGCGGAACTGGCAGACGCGCAAGACTTAGGATCTTGTGCCATTGGCGTGGGGGTTCAAGTCCCTTCTCCCGCACCAGATCATGCGGATGTGGCTCAGTTGGTAGAGCGTCGCCTTGCCATGGCGAAGGTCGCGAGTTCGAATCTCGTCGTCCGCTCCAGTTTTAATATATTTTGCGGGTGTAGCTCAGTGGTAGAGCCCCAGCCCTCCAAGCTGGTTGCGAGGGTCCGATTCCCTTCACCCGCTCCATTACGAACATATTGGGATGTAGCCAAGTGGTAAGGCTCCAGAATTTGGATCTGGCACTCGCAGGTTCGAATCCTGCCATCCCAGCCAGATTTATGCGCCATTAGCTCAGTTGGCAGAGCACCTGACTCTTAATCAGGGTGTCCAGGGTTCGA
>ENA-UOOI01000607-UOOI01000607.1-fermentation-metagenome-genome-assembly--contig:-NODE-607-length-44303-cov-9.957580_pt1 | contig 44303 bp, 36 predicted proteins | sample MGYA00245779_ERZ724027 | MGnify/ENA primary metagenome ERZ724027 (study PRJEB28704, sample SAMN03018318) | fermentation metagenome | biome: anthropogenic terrestrial biome; feature: soil; material...
ATAGCATATAATGTGAAAAAATTATTTTAATTTCCTGACAAAATATTTATTTATATAATTTATAAACAGTGTCAAAAGATAATCGTACAGTAAAAATACTACCTGTAACCCCAGTATTATAACATAAAAACGGGAGTTTATCTTTAAAAGTCCCGGGAAAAACAAGCTGTATATTAAGAGCAGCAAAACCATGCATATATTGAAGAAAACCAGCTTCAATATGATTTCAAGAGGTAATTTCTGACGCTTTTCGACATAATATTTGACAAGCCCGTATAGACCAAAAAATATTATATAAGATATTACCGCCATTCTGAATCCGCATATAATCATTGACAGTAGGGAAGTGGCGGCATAAACTGTAAATGCGCTTTTGAAATCCGTAATCAGTACTGCCAGCGGGATGAGCAGTGAGGACAGAACCAGTATTGAAGCTTTGTTTAAGGGAACTATGCTGCTTATATAGATCAGAATAACACCAACGGTAGTTAGAAGTCCTCCCTTGGCTATATTGGAAGCTGCATTTGTTTTTTCTGCCATTTTAAAATCACCTCTGTTGTTTTAATTTAGCATCCGCCGTAGTTTCCACCGCCGCAGAAACAGTCCAGGCAGTACAGTGTGGCACAGATGTTGCATATGTCGGGATCTTTTCTTTGATCTCCATAATATGGCTGCCTGTAAGAACGGTTTATTCCAGACAATTTATTGAAAGCACTCTGGTATTTAAAATTGTTCGGATCAAGCCTGCAGGCAGTGCTCAGGTTATTATAAGCGTCGTTGTACCAGCCTCTTCTTAAATTTAGAATTCCCATTAGATAATTCCACTCTGCATCCCTTGTCCCTACGTTCATGAGTTTTGATTCCGCATTTTTAAAGTTGCCGTTGTATATGTCATTTTCTACAGACTGATACATTCCGGAACTGTTTTCACTGCTGTAAGAATTTTCTCCTGTATCATAATGCTCTTGATTTGGGTTGCCTTTCATCAGATAATCATAGGCTTCATTTATCTCTCTCATTTTGTTTTCGGCCAAATCCCTGAGCGGATTGTTGTCATATTGATCAGGATGATATTTTTTAGCCAATTTTCTGTAAGCTTTTTTTATCTCTTCTTTTGAAGCATTTTCGCTTATTTCAAGTACTTCATATGGATTTTTCATTTTTGTAAACGCCCCTTCTAAAAACTTTATCCATTTTATCTAAAAGTCCATATTGTAATATATTATAGAGCAATTCTTCGTTTCTCTTTATGGGAAGTGCCTTAAAGGCATTCATACACTGTGCGGCACAGGTGCCTAAAATAAAATCTATTCTTTTTTCTATCTGTTTTGAAAATTCATCAAAACTCAGTTTTTTGCTGTTGAAACAGTGATCTATGGCATTGAATTTTTCCCGGCGCATATCTTCATTTAAATCGTCAAAAGCGTCAATTATATATATCCACTTTCCGAGATTGTACCCGAGAAAATAAAGTTTCTTTTTAATATCTCCATCTTGCGATGAGCTCAGTATAAAACCTGTAAGCTCTCCAAAGGGATTGGCCAGGAAATCTATGGATTTATTTCCGGAATCCTTTTCCAGCTTGTATAGATTCCGAAGTTTATTTTTTATAACTTGAAAATTTTTCTTGAAATTTTCAGGCATGGAATTCAGATATCTTCTGAGATAAACCGACAATATCCTGCTTTTTATGGATTTTTCATCTTTTGTATCATCCAGAAGTTTGAAATACACAAGCGATATGCTGCAGAAGGCAGCATATTTTAAAGAAGGATTATCTTTCAAAATGATTTTTTTCTTTACAGGGTGGATGATACATCTTTTTTTAATGTAGTTTTGTCTGCCTTCTTCCAGAGAGTCTAAAAGTATTGCCAGGAAAGTCATGTCATAGTTTAAGAAAATTCTGGGGAAATCCCCTATATTGTGTTTTATGGATTTACACAGTCCGCAGTAATATGCCTTGAATTTTTCATAATCTTTTATTTTAAGTTCCATTTTGTAAGGAGTTACATAACCAAACATATATTCACCTGCTCTGAAGTATCTCATATATGGTCTTTGATGTAATATCTTTCATGGAATATCCAAGTAAATTTACTATTTCAGCAAGTTCTCTGTCATCTGCGGTTTCTATTTCAACATAGGCAAAGGGACAAAAGGATTTATCATTTATGTCCATTTCAATTAGACTGTTTTTATACTTATAGCTTTCCCTATATTTTTTTATTGATTGCAGCAATTTTAATCCAAGAGATACAAATATTTTTTTACCAGATTGCAGGTCTGATATTTCTGCTTCATTTTCTTCCATTACCTTATATTTCCCCTGGCTTAAAAGTTTTTTTGTAGTCATATAAAAATGTTTGGAATCATGTATTAGATCTTCCACTGCCCTTATCCGTGCATAACCCCGATTTTTTACAAGTCTCCCGTCTTCAAAGTCATATATGTAGTTTGTTTGATTTTCCATTTTGACTTTTGAAGCTGAAGTATTTTTCAATTTTAACCGTATATCATCGGGATTTATTTTTATTATTCTTGTTTCACATTCTTTTATGTGGGCTCACCTCCTGGTGTTCAGATTGCCACTATTTGAATTATACCATAAAATTCAGCGGCAAAAAATTAATTATGTGAAAATTAAAGGGATTATAACTATAAAAAATAGGAGATTTTCTCAAATTAAAGGGAAATCTCCTAATACATGATAGATATTTATCTAATTCAAAGAATTTTCTGAGCCAAGTACATTTGCTATCTTATCTTCTACTACTTTTTGTATTGCATCTCTGCCTGCCCCCAGATATTTTCTAGGGTCGAATATCGTCGGATCGTCACCGAAAGTTTTTCTTGCAGCAGCAGTCATGGCTATTCTTAAATCCGTATCCACATTTATTTTGCATACTGCCATGGAAGAAGCTTTTCTGAGCATGTCTACCGGAATACCCTTGGCTCCCTTTAAGTTACCTCCATATTTATTGCAGGTTGCGACAGCATTTTGATCTACTGATGAAGCTCCGTGGAGAACTATAGGGAAATTAGGCAGTTTGTTTTGGACTTCTTCCAGTATGTCGAATCTCAGCTTTGGCTTGAAGTTCGGCGGGAATTTATATGCGCCGTGGGAAGTCCCTATTGCTATGGCCAGTGAATCCACACCTGTCTTGTTGACAAAGTCAACTGCCTGGTCCGGATCTGTGTATGTGTGCTTTTCTGAAGATACGTCATCTTCAACTCCTGCCAGCACACCCAGCTCTGCCTCCACTACCACACCGTGCTCGTGGGCATATTTTGCGATTTGTTTGGTTTTTTCCACATTTTCTTCATAATCCAGATGTGAGCCGTCAAACATTACAGAAGTAAAGCCTGTCTCAACACATACTTTTACTGTTTCAAGATCAGGACCGTGGTCCAGGTGAAGAGCCAAGTCAATTCCAGTATCCTCTATAGCAGCGTCTACCATGGCTTTCAGGTATTTTGGACCTGCATACTTCAAAGCTCCTGCTGAACACTGCAGTATCACAGCGGAATTTTTGGCCTTTGCTCCATTTACAACACCTTGAATTATCTCCATATTGTTGATATTAAAAGCACCTATTGCATATTTCCCTTCGTATGCTTTTTTAAACATATCCTTAGTAGTAACTAATGCCATTTAATATTCCACCTTTCAATATAAAATTTTGTCCGAAGACTACCAAAATAGTAGTATATATACGTCTATAGTATATCATAATTGCCCTGATGTATCCAATTATTACAGCTTAAAATAGATTTTCAATATTTAACCGCTGCATTTCCATTATCCGTTTTAATGAATTCTGTATTACATTTGTGGAGGACAGAGATTCTTCGGAATCCCTATGGTTTATATACTGTGTGAGTTTTCTCATTTCATTGCTTATATCTTCCATTTCGTCGTGATCTGAAAAGATGGCCAGCTTTGGGGAATATTTTTTCCATTCCGTCGTGAAATTTTGAGAATTTTTATAAGCTTCATCCCAGGAATTCAATTGGATTGATTTCTCCACCTGCAGGTTTGAATCCTGTAATCTTGTGCATATGTGGTTTAAATAATTTACTGAAAAAATTATGCAGAAGATCATCAGCACAAATATGGTAAAGGATATTATTATACTTTTCATGTGATCACCTCACTGTTGATTTTTTTCTTTTAACTGGCAGTAGAACTTTCCTTTTGAGTCCAGCATTGCCACCAGTACTTCATCTATGGAAGGCACGCTGTTTTTTTTCATCATCTGTTTTAGCCATGTTTCGTCTTTTTTTGCCACAATCATGTTCTTAAAATTTATTTTTCCGTCCAGTACAAGTGTTATAGGAAGATTTTCCTGGGGCGGTTTTATCTTTAAATCCTGTTTGGTAGCAGGGGAAAGTTCCGTCTTTGGTATTACGGAGAGCTGACCGCTGGTCTCAAGTATGGCATATTCCACATCCGATAGATTGTAATATCCCTGCATTCTGAGTTCCTCCATGAGGTTGTTTATGTTGAACTTTTCATCTTTCATTTTTTTCAGATCGAGTTTACCCTTGTTTATCAGTATACTTGGTTTGCCGCTGAAAACGAGCCTCATTTTTTCACTCTTGAGCTGTAAAAGTGCAAGTAGGGTCTGCAGGGTAAGGAGGGTTATTATCGGGATTATACCGTGGGTTAAAGATATTCTGGTATCCTGCATGGGAAGGGATGCAAGTTCCGATATCATTATCGCCACTGCCAGTTCAAAGGGCTCCATTTCTCCTATCTGCTTTTTGCCCATGAGTCTCATGGATACTACAACTAGCAAATACAGTATAATTGTCCTAAAAAGTACTATAAGCATAAAATACCACTACCACCTTTCGAGTTGTATACTTTGAATTTTCCACTTACCTATATTCTTGCATTAATATAAAAAAATATGAGTAAAATGAGAACATTTTCTGGTAAACATGAAGTATAATAGTAGTAACACTTAAATTAAGGGGATGAAATTATGGATGAACTTACTACTGGCTTGAGGTATGAAAATGCCAATACCTTTAGAAGCAAAGAAGACAATATGCTAAACCTTAAATTGGGGTGTAAAAATATTAGAGTAGAATATAACACCATTTTATATAAAATATTTAAGGATAATTATAGGACGCCGGATGTACCTGTAGTGCTGGCCAAGGTAAACGGGGAATATCTTGAACTTACAAATCCGCTCAAACAATCGGGAAACTTTGAAGTTGTGGATATAAGTGATAAACTCGGGAATAAAACTTATGTAAGGACCCTGCAGTTTGTACTTATCAAGGCTGCCTATGATTTATTTCCCGAAGCTAAGGTAACTATAGAACATTCCCTGAGCAAGGGGATATTTGGGGAAATCCACAAGAATACCCCACTTTTGAAAAAAAACATACGAGATATAAAGAAAAGAATGCAGGAAATAATAAAACTGGATATACCCATAAGGAAAATAAGCGTCAGCAGGGAAAAGGCTATAGAGCTTTTTAAAAGCTACAATATGGATGATAAAGTCAGGCTTTTAAATCATGTAGATGCAGATAAGGTGAAATTATACGAGCTGGATGGAAGATATGACTATTTTTACGGCCCCATGGCTTTTTCCACAGGGGCACTTAAAATATTTGACATCATGTATTACAAACCGGGATTCATATTGAGATATCCTGAGGAATCGGATCCCGGCCAACTTCCCGAATTTATGGAATATAAAAAATTGAGCAGGATATTTTACGAGACGGAACGGTGGGGCAATATACTCGATGTAGGAGATGTCGGCTCCTTGGACGACAAGGTGGATGACGGTGAAATGGTGGATATCATAAGGGTGGCGGAAGCTCTCCATGAAAAGAAGATAGCAAATATAGCAGATATGATAAATGAGAGGAAAGACGTGAAAATCATATTGATTGCAGGCCCTACTTCTTCCGGGAAGACTACTTTTGCAAAGAGGCTCTCGGTTCAGTTGAGGGTAAATGGAATGAAACCTGTTCCCATTTCACTGGATGATTATTTTGTGGACAGGGAATATACTCCCAAAGACGAGAATGGAAATTATGATTTTGAATCACTGTATGCCCTGGATCTGAAACTTTTCAACCAGCATCTGGAGTCTCTTATGGAAGGCAGGGAAATTGAAATCCCGGTGTTTAATTTTAAAAAGGGGGTCCGCGAATGGGTTGGGAAAAAGATAAAACTGCCCCCTAACGGTATAATTGTGGTTGAGGGCATACACGGCCTAAATGAAGCGCTTACCCGTGAAATACCGAGAAAGTATAAATTCAAAATATATATAAGTGCACTTACCCAGCTGAACCTGGATGATCACAACAGGATAGCCACCACGGACGTGAGGATTATAAGGAGGATGGTGAGGGATCATCTTTTCAGGGGATACAGCGGTGAGGACACCCTTAAAATGTGGCCTTCAGTAAAGAGGGGAGAGGAGAAGAACATATTTGTGTTTCAGGAAAATGCAGATGTGATGTTTAATTCAACACTGGTGTATGAGCTCTGTGTACTGAAAAATTATGCCCTTGAGCAGCTGGAAAGGATAGACAGCTCCAGCCCGGTGTACTATGAGGCATTGAGACTTAAAAGTTTCCTCCACTTTTTCAAGGAGGTGGATAAAAAATTTGTCCCTCCTAATTCTATTTTGAGGGAATTTATAGGCGGAAGTGAATTTGAAAGCTAAAAGTCCGGTCCCCGCCGGATAATCAGTTGAAATTTATTGGTACTACCAATATAATTATACTCGAGGCAGTGTTTGAGTTTAATATATTTTGTCTATGAGGTGAAAAAATTGGATGAAGCTGACTTAAGAAAATTGTTGAAAGATATCAGAGAAAAGAAAATAGATGTAGATGAAGGCGTGGAAAAATTAAAAGATTTGCCTTTCAAGGATTTGGGATATGCCATGATAGATAACCACAGGGAAATAAGAGTCGGATATCCCGAAGTCATATACTGCGAGGGGAAAACTGTAAAACAGGTGAGGGGAATTGTGAAATTTATGCTTACCAAGGGAAACAATATACTGGGAACCAGGGCCAGCATGGAGATGTACAGGGCAGTGAAGGAACTCTGCCCTTCTGCAAAATACAACGAATCCGGAAGGACCATAACCATAAGGCAAAAGGAGCAGAAGGAAACGGATTCCTATATTGCCATAGTTACGGCTGGTACTTCGGATATACCCGTAGCTGAAGAGGCATTTGAAACTGCCAGAATATTTGACAATAAGGTAGAAAAGGTTTTTGACGTGGGAGTAGCAGGAATACATAGGCTGTTCAATAAAATGGATATTATAAGACAGGCGAAAGTAGTTGTGGTTATTGCTGGAATGGAAGGAGCCCTTGCAAGTGTGGTAGGAGGAATGGTAGACAAGCCAGTTATCGCAGTTCCTACAAGTGTGGGATACGGGGCGAATTTCGGAGGGGTAACTGCACTCCTTTCCATGCTCAACAGCTGTGCCAGCGGTGTGAGTGTGGTGAATATAGACAATGGCTTTGGTGCAGGTTATCTTGCGAGTATTATAAATAAGCTTTAGCATGCACCTTATGGTGTGAAAGAAGGTAAAAATTATGAAGATTGCTTATTTTCAATGTACTGCCGGAATAAGTGGGGATATGATTTTAGGGGCACTTGTGGATTCCGGATTGAAATTGGAAACTTTAAAGTCTGAACTTATGAAACTCAACCTTCCTTTTGATTTGAGATCAAGACATGTATTGAAAAATGGAATAAAGGGTACAAAAGTTCAGGTTGTTGTAAATGAAGGACATGTTCATAGAAATTTGAATGACATTAAGAGCATCGTGCAAAAAAGCGGTTTCAAGGGAAAAGTCAAGGAAAATATAATAAAGATATTTACTAATCTTGCAGAGGCAGAGGCGAAAGTGCACGGCACCAGTGTGGAAGCTGTGCATTTCCACGAAGTAGGTGCGATGGATTCCATAATTGATATATGCGGTGCCGCCGCCGGACTGGATCTTTTGGGAATTGAGAAGATATACTGTTCCCCGATACATATAGGCACGGGATTTACAAAATGTGCCCATGGTATCATACCTCTGCCGGCACCTGCCGTGGTACAGCTGCTTCACGGCATAAAAATATACTCGAAAGGGGTTGAAAAGGAACTCGTCACCCCTACAGGTGCTGCCGTCATTTCAACTCTCTGTAGTAATTTTGGTGAAATACCCCCTATGAATGTGGAAAGCTGCGGATGCGGAGCAGGAGACAGGGATCTTGAAATACCAAACCTGCTTAGGATTTACGTGGGACAGCTGGAACAGGGTATAAAAAACAACCTGGTAAGAGAGGGAAAAGCGGTAAAAATAGAGGCCAATATAGACGACATGAATCCCCAGTTTTACGAGTATATATCTCAGAGATTGTTTTCAGCAGGAGCAGCGGATGTATATATGCAGACGGCTTTCATGAAAAAAAACAGAATTGGCAATATACTGTGTGTCAATACCTGTGATGAAAACATGGACAATGTGTTGAAGGTTATATTTGAAGAGACCACCACCATTGGGGTGAAAGTGTTTAATTTTCACAAATACATGTTGCCCTATGAAATAAAGAAAATAAGTACAAAATTGGGAGAATTCTCTGTAAAGGTTGCATTTTATGGCGATAGAGTTTCAAATATATCTCCTGAATACGAGGAATGCCGTGAAAGGGCGAGAGAATGTGGCATACCTGTTAAAGAGGTGTATGATATTGTAAAACGGGCTGCTGTTGGACAGAATATGATATAGATGATTTTGTAAAATATCCCGGGAAATAAATTCCGGGGTATTAGTTTTTTTTGTATTTTTATTGCACAAAAAGCCTTATCGGTTCCCTGTATAATCTAACAAACTTTACAGCCTTATTTTTGAAAATAATATATATAGTGGCTGATAAATGCCGGCTATATATGCTGATAGCATATATAAATTTTAAGCATATGGATTATTTAATTAATCGATTGTTATGTATAAAGTTAAAGTAAGAGGTTTAAAGACAGGAGTGAAGACAAATGAAGAACGATGAATCAATTGACGAACGGGAAGTAGGTCGCAGAGTCCGTGAAAAAAGAGAAGAGTTGAATTTAACAAGAGAAAAATTTGCTGAGATGGTAAATCTCTCTACGCTTTATATAGGACAATTGGAACGTGGAGAAAGGCAGATGAGCCTTACGGCTCTGGTAAGAATAGCCAATTGCCTTCACGTTACCACTGATTATTTGATATATGGAGAACATAGGGAGCAGACGAAGGACATGATAATAAGGGAGAGGATTAAAAAATATAAACTGACCAGGGCGGAGGGCGATGATGTGTTATACAAACTCCTTGAGAGATGTTCCAAAAAGGAACTGGATCTAATAGAAAACATGGTGAAATTGATTCTGCCTTACATGGGGTAGTACCCGTAGGAATATTTCCAGCAGTTTGATTTTTGCGTAAAGGGTTAGAAGACCTGACAGCTTTCAGCTGAAAACTGCCAGGTCTTCTAACCCTTATTTTTTAATTTTTAATGGCTTATTACGGGATATTCTGATAAAATAAATAATAAGGAGTTGGTTAATACTAAGGGACAAGGGCGTGAAAATTTTGACAAGGATATACGATTTTGATGCAGCATGGAAAACTATATTGGAGGCTTTTGAAGCTGAAATAGTAGAGCTTGTTTTTCCAGAATTGTTTTGAAGATAAATATGAAGAATTCAAGAAATCACAGGAAGGTGTATCTAAGATGTCTGTGGATGAAATAAGGAAAATATACTATACACAAAAGGGAAAAGAGGAAGGCAGGAAAGAAGGCAGAGAAGAGGGGAAGGCAGATCTACTTATTAAACAGCTGAGAAAAAAATTTAATGGGCTGCCGGAGAATTATGAAGAAAAGATAAGAAAACTTTCAAAGGAGAAGATTGAATCTATTGCAACGGATATATTTGATTTAGAGAAAATTAAGGATCTAGAGAGATATTTTTAATGGTTTTAATTTGAAATATATAAATAAAGGGTTAAAAGCTTTGGCGGCTGTTAGCCCTTGTTTTTTTAATTTGATTTTGAATTAAATTACCAGTTGGATACAATAAATAGGCTTACTGCCAATAAAAATTTCTTACATGTAGTATATGTATTTAATTTAATTCCAGATCTAAAATTAGGTAAAGATGGAAAATGTAAAAAAGTAATTATCAGCAAATACAGTTTTTGAATAAGAATCATTAGAGAATAAAGGTATAAGGATTAATATGTAAATGTTTGAATATAATTATATATTATAAAATATATTGAATATATGTTGACAAATAACATAAGTTGATATATTATGAAATTGATAAAATAATAACTTATCAGACAGGCTTTTTAAGAATCAATAGGGAAAGTGGTCAAAAACCACTGCAGCCTCCACTACTGTAGGGAAGATGAAATCCAGGAGTGCCACTGAAGACAGAGTTCTTTGGGAAGGTCGGAGAGTAAGATGATTCCAAGCCAGTATACCTACCTGTTTGGTGATATGTTCAGTTCTTTTGGAAGGAAAGACGTATATCGGATATGTTTTCATTTAAATGTCAGGTGGAAAATATATTGATTTTGATATGTGCGGACCTTCGAAAGAGGGTCTTTTATTTTTAACAGATGTGTTTTTTTATTCAGGTAACCTGCCAAAGCGGGTTATAAAAGGGAAACCAGGTGAGAAACCTGGGCGGTCGGGCCGCTGTAAATGGGAAATTTCAAAGTAATACCTCCAAAATTTTCAGATAAATTTGAATAAACCGGAGACATACTTGAAAAAGCCATAAGTCAGAAATCTTAACCTGGATATTTCATAAATAACTTTCCATGAAAAAGTGATTATGAGCTAAAGGCAATAAGGGGACAAGCTTAGGATTTATAATTTTGCATAAATGGACATGCCTTTTTAATAGTTTATATTTGAATCACAGCCTCAAAATCACTTTCAGGAAAAGAGGACTGTGATTTTTATATTTTAAGGGGGTGATGTTATATAAGGTATATGATAACAGGTCACTTTCTATTTAACATGGAGTTTAGGGGTAGAAAAATAATTGAAAGGAGATCTTAGTTGATGTTTAAAATTTTGAAAAATAAAGCATTTGCATTTGTTCTAAGCGTACTGGTAATGGCACTTGGGGTAGTTGTAGCACCTTCTTTTACAAACAATGCGCAGGCGGCGGCAGCTTCTGAGAAAACAGTTTACGTGGACGTGGAGAAGAATGTTTTGGGAGAATCCCCACTTATAAAACCGGTAAAGGTTACACTGGATGATTCTAAAACTATACTAGATGCAACGAAACAGGCTGATCCCAATATTGGTATAGATGCAACTACGGGTCAATATGCGTATATAAAAGCATTCCAGGATAATTCAGATAATCAGGCTGATTTTCAAGCTAATTATCCATCTAAATTTTATGATAAGCTTGATACTGTAACAAAGGGTGTTATTTTTAAAAATGATATATTACATCAGCCAATTATAACTGATACAGGCTGGCTTAGAGAAAAAGAATGTGACGGAGTATCTGGTTGGACATTTACAGTAAATGATTCGCAAACTTATGGTAGTAATGGAACTTATTATACTGCAGCAACTGCTTTATCCAATGTTCCAGATAATGCTGTAATACGTTGGGAGTTCTCGGCAGCAATGGGTGCAGATCTTGGAATAGCAAATTCAGCATATTTACCAACTGAAGTTACTGATGATGGTTACTACAACTGGGATACTTCAGTATATGTTGCACCACTCTTTGAAAGAGTAAGTAAATCAGATCTTATAAGAGATATGGCTAATTATGAAAACAAAAATGATGAAAACTATAAAGCAGCATTAACAACATTACAGACACTGCAGGCTACACAAGATCAGGTTGATGAAGCAATTAAGGGGTTATCACCTGCATCAACTGGAGCTAATATGGCGGTTTCTGGTCTGTAGTTAAAACAAATAACTGGCTATAAAATAGATTGATCCTCGTGGGTCAATCTATTTTTTATGAGATATTATTTTGTATATTAATTTGTGATTTTATAGTTAACTATATGCAGTAAGCATACAGCCAATGTCATATAAGTTTTATGTAAGATCAAGAATAAATTGTTAAAATAAAATGAAAATAATGTTGACTTTGGTAAATTTATATTTTATACTAAAAATTAGAGAATTAAATAATTTATGAAAATTTAATATATTATATCAGGTGCTGCTATATTTGACAGTTAAAAGGAAAAGTGGAATCGTAGCCACTGCAGCCCACCGTTGCTGTATGGAAGATGAAACCCCAATATGTCACTGGATTATATATCCGGGAAGACGGGGGAGTAAAATGAATCCAAGCCAGAAGGCCTGCCTGGTATTTTGTCAATTCTTTCGGAGGGGAAGACATTACATAGATTGCTAGACTGTTTGCCTTTATATTTTTTGGGTAAACAGTTACATTTAAGTAAAAATGGAGAACTCTCTGAGTTCTCCATTTTTTATTTTTATAATTATAAAATACCTCCCACAGCGTGAGGTATTTTTGCTGTTATAGGCAATCTTAATTGTGGATTTTATGTTGTAAATTGAATTTTAAGGAGGGGAGATTGAAATGCTGAGGAAGAAAATCGAGATGCTGCTGTGTATATCTGCAGTATGTTCCGTATCATTTGTCGCAGCAGACACAGGAAGGCTTAATACTGTCTATGCAGAAAGCCTTAATTCCAATACACCTGTGGTGAGTGAGCAGAATACTGAAGATAGTGGAGAAGAAGCTGTCGCCATAAATAATGCAAAGTTAAAAACCAAATTGACAGAAGCGGCCAATAAAGGCAGCGGCTATACGGGAGATTTAACTACAGCTGACCTTGCATCTATTACAGGAGATATTGACCTGTCAGATCTTGATATTAAAGATGAGGATATGCCAATTATGAAATATTTAACTGGAGTGTCCGGTATAAATTTATCAAATAATACAGCTATTACTAGTAAAGGATTTAATAAAAAATATTTTGACTGGACAGTACCTAAGAAATTAGACTTCAGCGGTTGCACTGGGATTTATTATAATTATTTTTCTACATCACGTTCTGCTTTTCTGGGATGTGCCACGCTGGAGTCAATTTCTTTACCAGATAACATAGGTATTATCCCTACTGGAATTTTTGAAAATTGTACTGGTTTGACTTCCATAACTATTCCGAAAGGAGTTACTGATATAAAAAGTAATGCATTTAATGGTTGTACAGGCATTAAAGAAGTTAATTTGGATGATGGATTGTTGAATGTTTGGGATGAGGTATTTAAAGACTGTACCTCATTGAAGTATATAAAAACTCCTAGTTCTGTAGCAAGCTTTGGAGTAAATTGTTTTAGTGGAGATATAAATCTTGTAGTGGATACTCGGGGGACAAACTTTAAGCCTGAAGATGAGTCAGAGTGGGGGGATACCTCAGGAGTAGTATTTCTATATGGCGAGGATGCCAAGCTTCAGGATAAACTGACTTTAAAGACTGGAGGAGAGGAAGCAATTATTTTGCAGATTCCAGATGGTAAGACTGTTAATTGGGGAAGTAGTAATAATGAAGTGGCTGCAGTTGATGAAAATGGGAAGGTTACAGCGGTGAGTCCTGGTACTGCATTTATATATGCCAAGACTTCCGACGATACCTACAGTGGATTTTGTACTGTTACAGTTACCGATGAAGACGTACCTGTAACCGGGATAAATCTTAATAAAACAAATACAACTTTGGAAAAAGGAAGTACCGATAAGCTCACGGCAACTGTTACTCCCGAAACTGCCACTGACAAGGAAGTGGCATGGACAAGTAATAAACCCGAAGTAGCCACAGTTGACCAGGATGGGAATGTAGCTGCAGTGTCCAAAGGTACGGCGATAATAACTGCGGCTGCAGGAGATGGAAAGGAAACTGCCGCTTGTACTGTAATAGTCACCGATAGTAGTGCCAGTCCCATAGAGATAAGTACTGAGCTGCCTGAAGGTAAAACTTCTTTTAAATTGGGTGATGATGCTAAAGTAATTGTAAAGGCTGTGAATAATTCTGGTGAAGAACAGCCAGTTTCACTCATGCTGGGGCTGTTTGATAAAGATAATAATAACTTTATAAAGTGTACAAGCAACAAGGAAGATGTTGAACAGGGAGGACAGATTTCTCTGATTGGAACTATAGGTATTCCGGATACGGGAAATTATGAATTGAGGGCTTTTGTATGGGATGGCCTGGAGGATATGAAACCTCTTTCCGATGTTAAAACTATATCTGTTATAGATGGTGGAAGTAGTGATGATGACAGCGAAGTAACTTTTACCGATTCAGATTTAGAAAAAGCTGTAAGAGATGATATAAAGAAACCTACTGGAACCTTACATAAAAGTGATGTAGATAAAATAACTGAATTGGATGTCAGGGGAAAAAACATAGTGGATCTTGGGGGAATTGAAAATTTGACTTCACTTAAAACTCTTAATTTAGCCGACAATAGAAATTTAAATACGAAGAGTATAAGTTTATTGAATGAATTGCCACAATTGGAATCTCTTAATCTAAGTGGAACTACAATAAATGATTTAAGCCTTTTAAGTGGTTTGAAAAATTTACAATGTCTTAATTTACAAACGCTTAGTCTTGATAGCGGACAATTTATCAATACAAGTGGATTAAAAGATTTGAAAAACCTTAAAGAACTTGATTTAAGCGGAAATGGATGGAATATTAATAGTGATTTAAGTGAGCTGGAAGATTTAACTAAGTTGCAGATACTTAAATTGGGAGCTACTAAATTGAAGAGTACAAGTGTATTAAGTCAGCTGAAAGATTTAAGGTATCTTGATTTAAGTAATAATCCCATAAATGATGATTTAGAAGGACTAGAAGGATTAACTAATTTGCAAACTTTACTTTTAAATAAAAATTTTCAATGGGGAACTGATGACAAAATAAGTGATATAAGTGCACTGAGTAATCTGAAAGATTTAACAACCTTGGATTTAAGCTATAATCAAATATCTGATATAAGTTCATTAAGTGGTTTGAAGAATTTACAGTCTCTTAACTTGCAGAATAATAAAGTGAGTAATATAACACCACTCAAAGATTATTTATCTGCCTTGAAATTACTTGATTTAATGGGAAATCAAATAACTGATATAAGTGGATTGGAGGGGTTAAGTGCTCTTACGACTCTCAATTTATGTGGTAATGAAATAGAAAAAATAGATGAGGCAGATGAACTAAAGGGTTTAACAAGTTTAACGGATCTTAATTTAAATGGTAACAAGTTAGTTGATATAAGTGGTTTAAGTGAATTGGAAAGTTTGAAGTCTCTTGAATTAAATGATAATCCAATAAGTGATATAACTCCATTAAGTGGATTGACGGGCCTACAGTCTCTTAGTTTAAGTAATACTCAACTGGACAATATAGATGTACTGGAGAATTTAACTAATCTACAGTTACTCGATTTAAGACAAGGAAATGGTAAAAAATTAAAGAACATAAGTGCACTGAGCAACCTGACTAAATTACAGAGCCTTTTCTTATATAGTAATGAGATAAGTAATATTACTCCACTAGAAAAATTAATTGGCTTGAAATCACTTGATTTAAGTCATAATCAAATAACTGGTGTAAGTATATTGAAAGATTTAACCAATTTAACAAACCTCGATTTGGGATACAATCAGATAAGCGATATAACTCCATTGGGTGGATTGACTAATTTACAGTCTCTTGATTTATCAAGAAATTCTGGAATAACTGATTTAAATTCATTAAAAGGCTTAACGAATTTAACAAGTCTTAAGTTGTATGGAATAACAATAAACGAAAGTAAACAGCAGGATTTAAAAAAATCACTTCCAAATTGTGAGATAATATTTTAAAGTGTATAGCGGTTAATCTATTATAATGATCAGTTAAAAATGTTGAAGTAACGATAGAATATGGTGGGAATTCATTAAGAGCGTTGTTTCACATTTTTAATTGTTGATTGTAGATTGTAAATTGAACTTAATAATAAGGGGGAGAGGAAATGGAAAAGTTGTGGAAAAAGGTAGTCCTTGCAGTAGTGCTTCTGTTTTCATTTGGAATATTTGCGCCTTGTGTGGCTCTGGCAGATACTGCAACACCGACTGAAATTGATGTAGATGTAAAAATACCGGCAGAAGACAAAGTCTATGATACAAATAAGAGTGTAGAAGACAACCTCAAGACAAGCTTGAAGTTAGAAGATATAGAAGTTGTTCCTGAATCTAGTGAATATAAAAATTTACTAAAACAATATAATGTTAAAGCCACATATAGCGGCAGTAAAGATGTAGTTTTTAATGCACCTACTATTGGGGTTGTTCCTGTGAATCCCTTGAATATTGATCCAAGTAAAGTAAAAATCACTCCCGAATCTGTTGAAAATGGCAGGTATAAATTTGTGTTAAAGAATGTATCGGCTGTAGGAAATTTGATTGATAATTCAACACCTGCAATAGATGAAGAAGGACAAATTGAAGAGGCAAAAGAAGCAGAAAACATGCTTTATGGTAAATTAAAGATTGGGGTTGGATCTGTACCTTCCTTTAATTGGAGCGGTAGTAAAGCAAGTTTTGATGGAGGTGAAGGCAGTATTGAATTGAAAAATAATACATGGGAAATGTTTTCTTCTGCACGTTCTGGTTATAAAGGTGTAAGTGAAAAATATTGTGATGATTGGATTATAGCTGTAAAAGATGAACTAAGGAGGATGAAAGCTGAAGGTATAAAAGCTCAGGATGTAAAGATGACGGAATGGGAAAAGTTAGCTTTAGCAGTTACAGCTGTGGGCTATGATCCAAGGGATATAACTTATGATGGTTCTAATTTGATTGATATTATTTCGAACAAAGATTACTTAAATGCATCTAGTCAGACATTTGCAAGACAATATGCTATATTGGCATTGACTTCACAGGATTATATAAACAGTGTACCCAAGGATGAAAAACATGTTGATGAAAATGATATAGAAGATAAGATACATTCTTTAGCTGATCTCGCACGTGGTAATACAGCAGCGGACGGTTCTACTATTTTATCAAATGCTGTTCCTGATATGGGAACTATGCAGATGCAGCCACTTGCAGCATATTATGATTCAAATGCAAAAGAGGAAGATAAATATTATGATGTAAAACAAGCTGTAGAATATTGGCTTGATCATTTTTCAAATTCTCAAACTTATCTTGGATCCTTCTGGGGTGGTATGGGCAATGATTATAACAATTCATGGACAAATGCCCAGGTATATATGACTATTGGAATGGCCGCAGAAGGAAATGGGAAGAATAAAACAGAAGATGGGAAATTCAGCAATAATGTAAATATTTTTGATAAAAAATATATTAAATGCGGTAAAACTATGATAGATGCAGCTCTAAACAAATGGTCAACCTATGACAGTGCCACCTATGAGCCCACACAGATGTGTCGTGGCTTGGATTCTCTTGTAAGGGCCTATGAAGGAAGGAATTCCATATTTGACTGCAGGGATGTTGAAAATTCTACCGTACCTGTAAATAACGCCATAGAGGCACTTCCCGATGCCATAACTTCTAAAGATGAAGAAAAAATCAATGCGGCAAAGGTTCTCTATGATGCACTTGGCAGTGCAAAACAGGCATCTATTGCCCAGAGTACGAAAGATAAACTGGCTGCGGCAGAAAGAAAAGTGGGACAAACTGTTGAAATAAGTGATCCTGATGCATCTTATAAGAAAGTATCTGTAAAGGCAAAGAATGTGTCAGATTCTTCTCAGAACGTTTCGCTTATAACTGCACTTTATGATGAAACCGGCAAATTCATAACTTATGTATCCGGAGAACAGAAAGTTGAAGCGGGCAGGTCATCTACTTTGAGCAATATGCTCAAAATACCGGAAGAAGGTATATATAAAATAAAGACCTTTGTCTGGGACAGTATTGAAGGTATGAAACCTCTTTCAAATGTTATAGATATGCCTGCCGGATCTGGTAAATAATTCATTTCTGTCTGATTGATAATTACGATTAAGTTTTTTGAGGGGGTTAATATGAAAAAGATTTTAAGCAAGATTATAACTTTCTTATTTGTCATAGGTATTGCAGTATCCGGTATTGGAGGGAATGTATATGCTTCCGGTCAAAATGGATCCAGGTCTGCAGGTGCTGATGTATCCATAACCAAAGAGAGGCTTTCTGGAAGTGACAGAATAGAAACTTCACTCAAGATAAGTCAAAACGGCTGGAAAAATGGTGCGGACACAGTGGTTATAGCCCAGGGCTACGGCTATGCCGATGCTCTCTGTGCAACACCTCTTGCCAAGAAGTACAATGCACCTATAATCCTTTCCAGGCAGGATGCGCTGGGCAGTGACACCATAGCTGAAATTAAAAGGCTCAATGCAAAAAAAGCCTTCGTTATAGGGGGGGAGTTTTCTCTATCAGACAATGTAATAGCCCAGCTTAAAGACATTGATGTGGATATTGAGAGAATAGGCGGTCTGGACAGATATGAAACTTCTGTTGAAATAGCCAGGAAGCTTGGAGATTCAGGTGATATAAGCAATATAGTGGTTGCTTCCGGGGCCGGGTATGCAGACAGCCTTTCCATGGCACCCATAGCTGCGGCAAAAGGGTGGCCGATACTTCTTACGGAAAGTGACAGTCTTCCCGAGAAAGTTGAAAGCTACATAAAGAGTTTAAATATAGATAAGACTTATGTATTGGGCGGCACTGAAGTTATCACGACGGGACTTGAAAATTTTCTTCCAAATCCCCAGAGACTCGGAGGAACTACCAGATTTGACACTAATCTTGATATACTTCAGAATTTCAAATCTGATCTTGATTTTAGCAATGTCTATATAGCGGCAGGGGACGGATCCAATGGGGATGAATTTGCTGATGCTCTTTCGGGAGGAGTCCTGGCATCCCGGAAGTCTGCACCATTGGTGCTTATTTACAAGACTGTAACTCAAGATACAGCGGATTTTATAACTCGGAATATGTCTGACAAGACTGTGCTTACAGCACTTGGGGGAACTCTTGTAGTACCTGATGCAGTTCCAAATGCTATTGAGAGTTTGTATAACGGCGAGAACCCCAATGAAGGTATAGGTCCTGTTGTACCTGTTACTCCTGTCCCCGATGGTGAACATGTGTCGCTTGTAATTGACGGATATAAGGGAAATATTGTAAACAAGTCCAACCTTTCTTTTAACAAGGGTGATACGGTTTTTGATGTTTTAAAGAAAACCCTTGATGATAAAGGTATTCCCATTTACTACGAGGGTACTGGTTCCCAGATCTATGTGCAGAGTATAAACGGACAAAGGGAATTTGACAGGCCCCGGGGAGGCGGGAAATCCAACCAGAGCGGCTGGAAGTACAGTGTAAACGGAAACTTCCCGGAATACAGCTGTGGTGATGAAAAGGAAACCCTTCATGGAGGGGAGAGCATACACTGGATCTATGTACTTGGTGCCAATGATACAACTTGTTTTAGAGATGTGGATTCAGTGAAACTAAATAAAAGCAGCCTTGATATGGATAAGGGTGACTCCGAAACTTTAAGTGCAGCTGTAAGTCCTTCTGATGCTACGGACAAGAATATAGTCTGGAGCAGCAGCGATGAGTCGGTGGCAACAGTGGATGATGACGGACAAGTTGAGGCAGTTGGCTCCGGAACGGCGGCTATAACTGCAGAGTCCATAGACAATACGAAGGGATTTAAGGTAAATTACGATGCTTCAGATAATGAAGACGTCTGTGATGTCACGGTATCAGGGGCGGTTAACCCCGACAAGGTAACAGGTGTAACTTTGAACAAATCCAGTACAGATTTGGAGGTTGGAAAAACCGAAAAGCTTGAAGCAACTGTCGCTCCGTCAAATGCCGCCAATAAGAAATTAACCTGGTCCAGCAGTGACGATTCTATAGCATCTGTGAATTCGGATGGCCTTGTCACTGGTGAAAAGGCAGGTACTGCGGTTATAACAGTTAAGACCTCAGATGGAGGAAAAACTGATACTTGTACTGTAAAGGTAAAAGACAAGTCTCCGGGAAAAATTATTCAGGAAGTTCATGAGGGAGGACTTGATTTGACCATTTCCCAGGGAACAGATAAGACTGTGAATATTTATGCCAAAAGTGAGAATACTTCAGATGATATTACTTTTGAACTTTATGATGGAGACGGAAATCTTGCATATATAGATCAATCTCCTGAATCTACGGGAATCATGGATTCAACTACGGTTCTTGCACCAGGTAAATATCATGGGTATATAAGATCATCCAGCACGAGCAAAATAGAAATACCCGAATTTATGGTAGAATAAATCTATAAAATCCTTTAAAGAATGGCGGGATTTTTCCGCCATTCTTTAAGCAGTTATAAAAGGAAGTGAAAAAAGATGGAACGTGAAAAAATAAGACATTATATAGATTTCAAGCAGTATCACGTGCTGACTGCTTCACTGGTGTTCCTTTCCATGATGATAATTATATTTTCTACGGACAATCCTGTGGTGCTTGCCTCGGTGTATGTATTTATGGTGGGAATAATACTGTTTTGCAGGGAAAAGAGGAAATTTAAGACGGCCATTTATTATTTTATTCCAATTGCAATTTTTATAATAGCGCTGAATGTACTTTTTGTAAGTTCCGGAAGTACGACTCTCTTCTACCTTTTCCACAAGAGATTCACGCTGGAGGCTGCAATTTATGCGATCATAATGTGTTTTAAATTTCTGGCGGTTATATATTTGTTTTTGATACTTGAACTCATGATCGATTCAGACAGGGCGGTTTCCTATTTTTCTTCCATAATGCCCAAGTCAACCCTCATGCTCATGATAAGTTTTAAACTTATGCCGAGCCTTAAAAACAGATTTAAAAGCCTCAAGGAAATCTATGAGATAAGGGGAGTGGTATTTGACAAGAAAAAGGCCAGGGAAAAAGCTGCAAGTTATATTCCGGTAATGTCCGTACTTCTGGAGGATTCAATGGAGGGATCCTTCAATATAGGTGAATCTGCCTATGTGAGGGGATTCTTGAGCGGACACAGGAGTGTGTATGAAAGGCAGAAACTTAAAAGCAGGGACTGGCAGGTGATAGGGCTCAGCATTGCCCTCATGGTACTTTTTGGCGTGGCCCAGTTTAAGGAATGGGTGAAATTTGACATATACGACGGCGTGACTGCTGTAAACTTTTTTAATATAGGTATAGCTTTGATTTTGATTTTTATAATAGCAATTACTGTAACCATAATTTTAAATAGCGAGGAGAGGGAATATGTCGTATATAGAGGTAAATAATTTGAATTTCACGTATCCCCTGGAGAATGAAAGAGCACTTAAGGATGTGAATTTGTCTCTGGAGAAAAACGATTTTCTGCTGGTGGCCGGGAGATCCGGATCCGGTAAGTCAACCCTGGCGAGGGCCATAGTCGGAACTGTCCCCAATTTTTACGGCGGAACCATAGGCGGAGAGATAAAAATAGACGGTAAGGCAATAGACAAGATGAGCCATCAGGAGAGGGCAAAGAAGATAACCATGGTTTTTCAGGATCCTGAAAAACAGCTTATGATGAACAAGGTTCACCGGGAAGTGGCATTCGGACTTGAAAATGTAGGGGTGGATGAAGGAATTATAAAGAGGAGGGTTTATGAGGCGCTTCAGTTTACGGGAATACTCGATCTGGCAGACAGGGACGTGACTTCCCTTTCCGGCGGTGAGAAGCAAAAGGTTGCGGTGGCCTCAGCTCTTGTATACATGCCAAGCTGCATAATACTGGACGAGCCTACGTCCCAGCTGGATCCTTCTTCTGCAGAAGAGATGCTGAATATTGTGAAAAAAATAAATGAGGAACTGGGGATAACCATAATAGTCATAGAACAAAGGGTTAACAGGTGGTTTGACACTGTGGACTCCATAGCTGTCATGAACAGGGGCAGCCTGCAGCTGTTTAAGGATAAAAAAGATTTTTATTGCAACTGCAGCGAGAAACAGTATATGTTTATGCCAGACTACCTGAAATTTTTTAAACAGCTTGGCTTTAAAGATATGCCGCGGAATTTTAAAGATGCCAGGGTCAAAGTCCTGAATACGCCGATTAAGATGGAAAAACACGAAGAGGCGGCGGCTGCCGAAAAAGATCAGCCGGCCATACTTTCCGTGAAAAAAATGGGCTGTAAATATGGTTCCAAGGAGGTTCTCTCCGATCTGAATTTCCAGATAAAAAAGGGAGAGTTCATAAGCATAATGGGTGCAAACGGTGCGGGGAAAAGTACTCTTTTAAAATCCATTATGGGTCTTAAGGCTTACAGCGGCAGCGTGAAACTCTATGGAAAGGAAATAAGAAAAATGAGCATAAGGGAAATAGCCCAGCATATAGGTTATGTATCACAGAACCCCAACGATTACCTGTCCAAGAACAGTGTGTATGAAGAAGTCAGGTTTACTATGGACAACTATGATATATATGATCAAAAAATTGTGGAAAATGTTCTAAAGGAACTTGAAATATATGAATTTAAAGACAAAAACCCGAGGGATCTGAGCGGCGGACAGCGGCAGAGAGTGGCCATAGCCACAATACTTGTGCTCCAGCCTGACATGATCCTTCTGGATGAACCTACCCGGGGACTTGAAAGTGCCCTCAAGGACAAACTCGGCAGGATGCTTCAAAAGTTAAATGACAGGGGAACTACAATCGTACTTGTAACTCATGACACGGATTTTGCCAGCAGTTTTTGCAGGAGATACATGATAATGTTCAACGGTACTGTTGTGGCAGATGGCAGCAGGGGAAAGGTACTGGGGGACGGTATATTCTATACCACTTCAATGAATAAGCTCCTCAGGGAAAAGGACAGAAGCATATTTACTCTGGAAGATGCTGTTAGAAGGTGTGAGATATGATAAAAAAGGTCATAATTGCGGTTACAGCTGCCATAATAGCAGTTCTCATGGCGCTTACTGTAAAGAGTGATTTCCAGACTGGAATTTCTACCATGTGCATGGTAGGGGTATTTGTAATACTTTTCCTGAGTTATTTTTACTTTGAGCAGAGCAATGCAGGTACCAAGGAAATAGCGATCATAGCTACCTTAAGTGCCTTTGCCACTGTGGGGAGGATTATTTTTGCCCCCATACCGAATGTAAAACCTGTTACATTCCTTGTCGCACTTACAGGATTTGTTTTCGGACCCTATGATGGATTCCTGGTGGGGAGCACCACAGCTTTTTTGTCCAATATTTTTTTTGGACAAGGCCCCTGGACTCCCTGGCAGATGTTTTCATGGGGGCTCGTCGGAATCATAGCCGGATTTTGGGGGAAGAAAGGAAAGAAAGTTTCAGCTTTCAAGTTTTCCGTGGCATGCTTCTTCTTTGGATTCATGTTTGACTGGATTATGGATCTTCAGTACGTAATTGGTTTTGTCAAACCTTTAAATTTATGGACATTCATAGGAGGATATGTGTCCGGGCTGACTTTTGATGTGCTTCATGGGGGAAGTTCCTTTATATTTTCCATAATATTTTACAACGGTTTCTTACATGTATTTGAAAGGTACAAGAGAAAATTGATTATCAGTTATATGAAGTGATAGGAGGTGGTTTTTGAATTATGAAAATCAAGGAAAACAAGAAAAAATATATAATAGCTTTGGTGGCTTTTGCCGTATTTGCCGTACTGTTTGCCATTGGCCTAAAAGCAAATTCAATATATTCAAACACACTTACCAACAAGCAGATGAGTGCCCAGGAAAGTCAGGACAAATCTTCAGGGGCCGGGAACATATCGGGAAACACCGCAAAGGCAAATAAGGATGGGAAAAATGTAAAAAACACTGATGCGGCGAATAGCTCTGCTGGAATAGGTTCATCTTCTGCGGGCAAAAAAGGTAAATCTTCTATAAATTCTTCTACAAAATCAAAAAAAGGCGGATCAGGAAATACTTCTTCAAAGTCCAGCAATCCTTCTACTGTAACTTCGAATGGTATAGTGAAGGTGAGCGCTTCGGATCCGGAGAGCAGTGCAACTTTTCAGGTAGTAGATACCGTTCATGGAAACAAGATGATCATTTCGAGGAACATCGACAGCAGTATGAACGGTCAGACAGTGGGATATATAACGGAGAGGATTTTGGACAGTGCCAAGATAAGCTATAAGGCGACGGGATCTGCTTCTACATTGTATTTTGCCGCTATAGATGGACTTGAAGAGAAAAAAGCAGGAAAACTCTCAGGATGGTGTTACTACGTAAAGAAAAAGGGAGACAGCGTCTTTCACAAACCCAACATAGGCAGCGGCCAGTGGGTATGGCATACTGGAGATGTGGTCGTATGGAGATATCTTGCAGATGGTATTAACGATGGCTATGGAATGGATTGGGGGAAAGGCAGTTTTTAAATTAAATTTGGAGGGATTAATATGAAAAAAATTTTTAGCAAACTTATTGTGTGTTTATTTACAACCAGCATTGCAGTATCTGGGTTTGCCGTAGACGCCCGTGCTGATGCGGCACCTTCTGCAAACTCAGGTGTGAGTGTATCCAAAAACAGAATTTACGGCAGCGACAGAATTGAAACTTCACTTAAGATAAGTCAGGAAGGCTGGAAAGACGGTTCAGATACCGTAGTTATAGCCCAGGGATACGGTTATGCCGATGCTCTCTGTGCAGCTCCCCTGGCTAAAAAGTACAATGCACCTGTAATTCTTTCCAGACAGGATTCTCTGGATGAAAATACAATAAATGAACTCAAGAGACTTAAAGCTGCAAATGCGTTTGTGATAGGAGGAACGGCTTCCCTGTCTGACAATGTAATATCTCAGCTGGAGAACATTGGAATCAAGCCTGAAAGGCTGGGAGGCAGAAACAGATATGAAACTTCTGTTGAAATAGCCAGGAAGCTTGGAGATTCAGGTAATATAAGCAATATAGTAGTTGCTTCCGGGGCCGGATATGCAGACAGCCTTTCCATAGCACCAATAGCTGCCAGCAAGGGTATGCCCATACTTTTATCCGAAAGGGATGTCCTGCCGGATGCTACAAGCAGTTACATCAAAGGCAGGAATATAAGCAAAACCTATGTAATCGGCGGAACTGCCTCCATAAGTGACAGCTTGGAGACTTCTCTTCCGAATGCACAGAGAATCGGTGGTGCCACGAGATTTGCGACAAACCTTGCGATACTGCAAAATTTCAAATCAGATCTGAATTTTAAAAATGTATATATAGCAGAAGGAGACGGGCCTGCTGGAAATGAATTTGCAGATGCCCTCTCGGGTTCGGTACTTGCAGCCAGGGAATCTGCTCCCATGGTGCTTATATATAAAGATATTTCCGACGACACCGCCAGCTTCATAGTGTCAAATATGGAGAAAGATACTGCTCTTACAGCTTTAGGAGGGACTATTGTAGTACCTGATACCATCCTGACTAAAATTGTAGATCTGTATGAGGGGAAATCCCCTGTTGTAAGCAGTTCATTAAGTGCTGCAGTAAATAAGATACTTTCAGACGGGAACCTGGATGACTGGCAGGCACTGGCAGTTGCAAGATATGGTGCATCGGTGCCGTCAAGCTATCTTACAAACCTTTCAAACAGCATAGCTGCTGCAAAAGGGAACTTGTCAAAACCTACGGATTATGAGAGAATTACCCTGGCACTTATGGCAGTGGGACAAGATCCTGCCAATTTTCAGGGCTACAATCTTATAGAGAAGATATACAACAATACTGGAATTGATGATCAGGGGATAAATGCCTATGTATTTGCACTTATTGCCCTTGATTCCGGAAACTTTGAAACACCTTCAGGTGCTGTTTGGACAAGAGATAAACTTATAGATAAAATTCTGGAAAACAAAACTGCCGACAATGGCTGGTCTTATGCAGAAGACAGTGCAGATCCGGATATGACCGGTATGGCTCTTATAGCTCTGGCACCTTATAGAGACGAAGCTGCGGTAAAGGATGCTGTAGATAAAGCAGTAGACAAACTTTCCTCGATGCAGGACAGCGACGGTGGATTCTCTTCCTATAATGTAAGCAACAGCGAAAGTATTTCTCAGGTTATAATGGGACTTTGTGCAAATGGAATAGACCCTGCAAGTGCCGCTTTCACCAAAAACGGGAAGACGGCGCTGGACGCACTCTTGAGTTTTGAAGTACCTGGCGGAGGATTCGGCCATACAAAGGATTCAGGATATAATGCCATGGCAACAGAACAAGCCGTTCAGGCACTTGAGGCCTACAATATGTTTGAGAGCAATACAGGCACGGGGATATATAAGTTTAAATAGTGGATACAGTGGAGCACTCTCTATCATACAAGTTGTTGATGGGAGTGCTTTTTAGAGGAATTTTCCATTCGCAGGTAATTGCAGTATTTCCTGCAGTGCTATTGAAGTAAAAGCCTTTATGGAATAAAATAAATGGTGAATGTAAATAAATTTTGATACAATAACTATAGTTCGTAAGGAGGGTTCAAATGAAAAGAGCTATTTTATTTTGCTTAGTCGTAGGGCTGCTTTTTTGCGGATGCAGTTCCGGAAATAAAACCAGCAGCAAGTCTGTTACTATAGACGAACCAAATACTGGCACTGTATATATCATGGGCGGGAAAATCGCAACAAATGACAGCATAGATGTGAGTTCGAATATTGCTGGAAAAGTTGCCGAAATACCTGTGGATTTGGGTAAAAAGGTAAATGCTGGAGATATAGTGGCCAAATTGGATACTACAGAACTTCAGAATAAAGTGGATGAGGCACAGTCAGAGGTGAGTGCAGCACAAGAGGAATTGTCTAATGCCCAGAGCAGTGCAAGTTCAGGTTCTTCCGATGCTGGTGGATATCAATCCCAGCTTTCTCAGGCCCAATCCAAACTGGATGAGTACCAGAAGGAACTTGATTCGGCTGTTATTACGTCACCTATTTCGGGTACGGTGAGCTCGAGAAATTTAAATGTAGGAAGTACGGTAACTGCAGGCAAACCCATTGTTTCCATAGTCAATACGGAAAATCTCTATTTAAATGCATATGCCCCAGCTAGCATCTTAAATGAAATTAAAGTTGGACAAAGTGTAGCTGTGAAAATACCTGATATATCCGATGATGAGCTTTCGGGTAGAATAGCTGTCATAAATTCCAAGCTTGATTCTGAGAGTTCAGATGTACTTGTAAAAGTCACCCTGAATAGCAAGAGTCAACTTTTAAAACCAGGTATGTTTGCGGAAGTTGGATTGAAGTAATAGAAAAGGTGGGGTTTATATGAAGTTTGATATAATTTCTTTTATAAAGAAAAACCGAAAAAAGGTGACTCTAGGGGTTATCATAGCTGTTATAGCAGTGGCAGTTGGCTTGATTTCCCATTATGTGTACGAGCATATTTATTATGTTTCCACTGATGATGCAAAGGTTGCTGCTGATTTGATCAATGTGAGCCCCCAGATTAGCGGGAAATTATTGGAGTTTGATGTAGATGAAGGTGACATAGTTCTGAAAGATCAGATAATAGCCCGCCAGGATTTGGGAAATCTTCCTGACTCAGGGGTAGATAAGTCTCTTATAAGGGCACCTATTGACGGCTTGATTGTAAAAAAGCAGGCTGCCGTGGGAGATAATCTGTCTCCGGACAAGACCATTGCACTTTTGGCAGATCCAGATAATTATTATGTAATTGCAAATATAGATGAGACCCAGGTCAGAAGGCTGCAGAAAAAACAGACCGTTGACATATCTATAGACGAATTCGGATCTCAGAAATTCAAAGGAAGGATTGAATCCATAGGTCAGATGTCCCAGAATGCGTTGAAATCAAATTCCTATTCGGAGAAGGGGAAATACAAGAGAGTAGTTCAAAAAGTACCTGTAAAGATAAAATTTGATGGCTCAAGCAATTTGAAGAGCAAGTTTACGTTGGGAGACAATGCATCGGTAAAAATCCACGTTGTCGTCAATAATAATGCGAATAGTAAGAAAAAATAGCGGAAATTCAGATATGGTGATCACTATCATTGTATCTGAATTTTTTATACTAGTTAAATTATTGACATATTGAAAATAATAACCTATAATGAACATAAATAAAATTAATATAAAACACTGTACGACTATATAGCACAAAGTATATTGATTGCATTAAAAAATGAAAACGATGTATTTTTTTAGAAATTAATAAGAACGGTGTACTATAATATAGTACAAACAACAATAACTAAAAAATCTTCGTACTTTCAGTGAAAAGGAGGAAGGTAGATGTGGAACTTAGAAAATATCTCTTTTCCGGTATGAAGGATCAGAAGTGGAATTTTAAAATATTTTCCAAGCAAAGCGGAATTTTTTCCGGAAGTGCTAAACTTGAAAAAATTTCGGATGAATTAAAAGTAGAAAGGGAAAAAATATATCCGGAAGGATATAAGATTGAAGCAGGTGATTGTGTATTTTCAGGGAGGGGGGAAGCGGAACAGGTTGTCAAATCCGAGGAGATGTTTTTGGGAACAATTGGAAAGTTTTCAGGAATTGCCACTGCTGCATCTAAATTTTCTCAAAAGGCGGCCAACAATATGAAGATTGTATGCGGGGCCTTTAAGAAAGTGCCTTTTGAAGACAGAAAAGATATTCGTCTCTCTGTTGTATCCGGGGGGATAGGAACCCGTATAACGGATAGTCCTTTTGTGTATCTCGATAAGAATTATGTCAGAATTTTAGGCTGTGTTGAAAGTGCTGTTAAAAAAGCCAGAAGATATGACAGCAGCAGGATAATAGTTGTACAACTCCGGGGTGAAATAGAACCTATAGTACAGGAGGCAGCCGGGGCTGTGGAAGCTGGAGCAGGGATACTCATGGTCGATACTGGAAGTATAGATGATTTGAAGTCCGTTGCCGCTGCACTGTCAAAATATAAAGATCCTGAAAATATCAAAATAGCCTATTCTGGTGGAGTGAATCTGAAAGATATAGAGATCATAGAAGAATGCGGTGCTGATATTGTCGATGTGGGCAGGGCCATTATAGATGCACCTATGCTTGATTTTAGCCTGGATGTTATTAAATGAAAATTTTGAAAGGATGAGTTTGTTTGGAATGGGATTTACTTGAAAAAACTAATTTTTGGATTGAGGATGTGCATCTAAAAAATGCTAATCTTGATGAAATCGCACAAAAAGTTTCAAAAGTACTTGGCATGACCACCGCAGAAATTATGGTGGTGGATGTGAGACCCGGGCTTTTGGCCTTTGATATCATGAAGCGTAAAGTTCAAGCCGAGTCAGTTATAGGGAAGGAGGAGGAAATACTTTCTAAATTGGCCGAAGTCCACGGGGTGAGACTTGGAAGTAGTGTTTCAGTACATTCTGAAGGAATACTCGGGCTTATTGCACTTGACCCTGAGGAAGCGGATAGTGTTTTGAAAAAATCAGAAAAGCTTACTGAACAAGTTAAAAGAGCAGTTTCAAAACGTGCTAAAGTATTTGCTTCCGGTACGGAGATCATAGATGGGAAAGTAGAGGATACTAACTCTCCCTATATCATGAAATCACTGGAGGATCTGGGATATAAAGTGAAATTTGGGGGAGCTTTGAGGGATGATGTAATAGCTGCTCAAAACGGTATAGAAGGGGCCCTTGAAGAAGGATACGGATTAATTGTAACTACAGGCGGAGTTGGAGCTGAAAATAAGGATTTCAGCGTGGAAGCCATACTGAGAATAGATAAAAATGCATGCACGCCCTGGATTCTGAAATTTAAGCCGGATTATCACAGGCATCATAAAGAGGGAGTTCGGATTGGAGTGGGAAAAGTTGGAATGAGCTATGTAGTAGCTTTACCAGGTCCCCATGAAGAAGCAAAATTGGGCTGTAATGCTTTGATAAAGGGAATAAAAAGCGGGCTTGACAAAAATCTGTTGGCAGAAACCATTGCCAGTGCCTTGCGCCGGCGATGGATAGATAAAATGAAATAAGAATTACCAGAAGGAGGATGAAAATATGAACTATGAAGAAATAGCAAAAAAACTTTTAGAATCGGAGCTGGCTGGAACCCCTATAGCACCACTTACAGAGAAATATCCTGGCCTGAGTATTGAAGATGCATACCGTATACAGCTTGCAGGAGTTAATATGAAGCTCTCTCAGGGTCGTAAGGTGATAGGGAAAAAAATTGGACTTACCAGCCGTGGAATGCAGAAACTTCTAGGGGTGAATGAACCGGACTACGGACATTTATTGGATGATATGCTTGTTTTGGAAGGTGACACTTTAAAGCGTAGTGATCTCATTGCACCGAAAGTTGAAGGAGAACTGGCTTTTGTTTTAAAGGATACTCTCAGGGGACCGGGAGTAACTATTGCGGATGTGTATAGGGCTACAGAAGGGATTTTTCCCTCATTTGAAATTGTGGACAGCCGTATTGAGGACTGGAAGATTAAACTTCCGGATACTATTTCTGATAATGCCTCCAGTGCCAGGCTGGTTCTTGGAAGTAGAATGGCTTCTATAAAAGACATTGACTTGAAGCTTATCGGTATGATGTATGAAAAGAACGGAGAGATGGTAAACAGCGGTGTAGGTGCAGAAGTTTGGGGAAATCCCGCGGCAGCTGTGGCATGGCTTGCAAACAAGCTCAGCACATTTGATATTGCACTTGAGAAAGGTGAGATCATCCTTTCAGGTGCCTTTACTGCAGCGGAAAAAGCCGAAGCAGGGGACGTATTTACCGTTTCTTTTTATGGGCTTGGAAGTGTGAGTATAAAATTTATTTAATTATACCAAGGAGGTAATAAATACAATGAAGAAAGTTACGCTTTTACCCCGAGTTAATAATGACAGGTGTAAGGCATGTCATACTTGTGAAAAGGTGTGCCCTGTCCTTGCAATAAAGGTTAAACAGCGTAAAGCTGTGGTTGATGCCGATAGATGCAGAGGCTGTGCAAATTGTGAACAAAGGTGCCCTTTTAATGCCATAACCATGACAAAAAGGGATAAGGCATTTGAAGTTGGTGTAGATGTGAAAAGTGTTGATTACAAAGATATAATAGATCTCTGTGTGAAAGCACATCTCCATCCGGAACAGACTATCTGTTACTGTGTGGGAGTTAGGGCGGAAGAAGTAGCTGCGGCTATTTTAAAAGGTGCGAAAACTCCTGAGGAAATTTCTCTTGAAACCGGGATCCGTACAGGATGTACAATAGAGTGTATACAGCCGATACTAAGGCTTTTGGATGCTGCAGGATATAAACTTGAACCTGTTGAAGGAGGATGGCAGTGGTACGGTAAAACAGCTACTGCATGGGATTTATCAAAGGAAGTTAAAGAAAAATATTCATCCCGAGGTTTCTATTTTGAAGAGGATAGAAAAGTATTGGATAAGATTATTGATGGATGTAAGAAAGGAGAGGATAAATGATGAGACATGCAATTACCCCAATATCTCCCAAAGTGTCGCAGTATGGTGTAGATCCCTCTTTAGTAAAGACAAGAGCTGCAGATCTTCCGGGCATGACTTCGGTTTATTTGAAGGAGCTGTTTCCCGATTTGCCGGATGTGATTTTTCCAGGTGAAAATGGCATAGAAAAAGTGAAAGAAGCTGCCTATAAGGCTCTTATGAAAGTGAATATGAGTATGATAAAGCCTGAACATTCAGTGAATATTCTAGCTTCCCATCATGGTTTCACCCTTTTGGGCGGCTGGCCTTATGCAGAACTTTTGAAGACCATAAAAGATGTGATAGAAAAAAGGACTGGCTGTAGGGACATACGTCTTCGTGCAGGTGTCGGAATGCGTTTTCGTGAAACTGAGGAGTATATAAAAAGATATGGGTTGGATAAGTATTTCAACGGGAAGGCAGTAGGAGTGGCACCCGTAGATGAAGGAATCCCTATAAAAACTGAAATAGGTACCTTATATGGACTTAAAAGGGTCTATGATGCTGATTGGATAGTGCATACACATCACAGCGATGTCAGAGAGGTTCATTTTCACCGTCAGGTGGATAAGGCTCTAAAGCCGTTTGGAATGTCCTATGCACGTATCGAAACTAGGTCCACATATCATCAAAACCTTGGACCGAGAGGTGCAAATTTTGTAGCAAGAGCCTTATTCGATTCGGATTTTGTACAAAAAAAGTTTGCATTTGCAGCTTTTCTGGATGTGGCACCAAATGGAATTGTAGGGGTGGATGTGGATAATGATCTGTACAGACTGAATGATAAAGTAACTCTTATAGGGTGCAAGCAGTACGGTAAAATAATGACTTTATTTGGTGAAATAGACAAGTGCATAGCCGTACTTGATTTTCCATGTCCTGTTCCCTATGTATTTTCAGGAGGGGTAATATATGCCAATTTTGCAGGGGCAAATACGGATCTGTATGATTTGAATAAGCCCATGCCGCCATATACCTGGTACACAGAGGCATTTTATGGTAAAAACGGAAAACCGCTGCTTGACAGTATTCCTCCTATAAATCCTGCAATAAAGATGTGTATCCACAATTATGCATGGACAGGTTATCCATCTGCTTTCTTTGCACAGCACATACCTACTCTGGTTGTAGGAAACGAACAGGCAGAATTGTTTAACCGCGATCCCCTGAATTTAAATTACATGAATTATGCAGCTCTTGTGAAGGATCTTGAAACTGCCATGAATTTTGCTTATACTGCTGCGGAAACTAAAAATGTGATTGTATTTGACGGGGCAATGGGAGCTTTGAATGTGAGCGAGCCCCTTGCAAAATTACTTCTTGAGAAAGCTCCCGGGGTAAGCAGAAGGGTGGATAAGGAACTGCTTCCCAAATGGCTTCGCCAGAGAGGCGTAGATGTATCTGTACTGAAAAAATAATCTATAAAATGAATTGCCGGCTGACAATTTTATAAATGAAAAGTATAATAGAAACATATATAGCTTAGAGGAAGGGAATGATGTTCGATGCCGAAAAGTAAGTCAAATTTAATTCAATCAGTGGATAGGGCTCTAAGAATATTGGAGTGCTTTTCCAGAAAAGAAAGTGAATTGGGTGTGACTGAGATTGCCAACAGGCTGGATCTTCATAAAAGTACTACCTTTGGAATTTTAAATACCCTGGAGAATAGAGGATATTTATGCCAAAATCCTGAAAATGGAAAATATAAATTGGGGTTAAAGCTCTTTGAATTGGGTAAGCTGGTCGAATATGGCATGGATTTGAGAACAAGTTCACTTCCCTATCTTAAAAAGCTGGTGGATAAATATGGGGAAACTGCTCATTTGGCGATGCGTGATGGAGATCAGGTAATATATATAGACAAAGTGGAGGGTGAAAAGGCAATTAAAATGAGCTCACAAGTCGGAAAAAGGGCATACATATATTGTACGGGAGTGGGAAAAGCCGTGCTTGCCTTTATGCCTGAAGATAACATAAAAGATATTGTGAAAAATATAAAATTTCATAAGTTTACCTTGAATACTATTACGGATTTGAACGAGCTAAAACTGGAGCTGGAGAAGGTAAGAAAGAAAAGATATTGTATTGATAATGAGGAAATAGAAGTGGGTTTAAAATGTGTAGCTGCACCGATAATGAATTATAAGAACGTATCTGTGGGCTCAATCAGCATATCTGGGCCTACCAGCAGAATGAATGACGAAAGGGTGGATCTTATTTCGAAGGATATTAAATATGTGGCTGTGAAAATTTCTGAAACTCTTGGATATAAAATGCACTGTAACAATTAGATGGTTATAAAAAGGAGAGAATACAATGTTTAAGGGAATATTTACACCTATGATTACTATTTTTAATGATGATGGGACAATTGATACAGAGAATCAGGGTATTCTGACTGAAAAATTGATTTCAGACGGAATAGACGGTATTTTGGCTCTGGGAAGTGTGGGAGAATTTTTTAATCTTTCGCTGGAAGAAAAGAAGGACTATATAAAATTTATAAGTGGAGTTGTTCATGGCAGGACAAATCTTGTAGTTGGAACGGGAAGTAATGATATAAAGGATGTTATAGAATTAAATGAGTATTCTAAAAAATGTGGTGCAGATGCCGTTCTGGTCATAACTCCGTATTTTTTCAATTTGAATGAAGAGTATGTTCATGAATATTATGCTGATATAGCACAAAATACTGATCTGCCGATTATGTTATATAATTTCCCGGATAGAACGGGAATAAATCTGTCCCCAGACTTTGTACTTAGATTGGTAACTGAATTTGAAAATATTGTAGGTATAAAGGATACTACTGATTCTATAAGCAATGTAAGAGGGTATGTCCAAAAAGTCAGACCCCATAGAAAAAATTTTTCTATATTTTCTGGATTTGATGAATACTTGATACCTAATCTGAATTGCGGCGGATCGGGCATAATAGGCGGACTTACTAATGTAAAGGCTAAATTTTTTATTGATACCTACAGGGCGTTTTTAAACAGAGATTTTAACAAAGTACTGAGTTGTCAGAAAAAAATAAATGAGCTTATGGAACTGTATAACCTAGTGGATCCATTCATAGTGGGGATTAAGGAAGCTGTGAAAATTTCACTGAGTCTGGATATGAATGTATCACTGAAGAATTATGACATAGGGATAACTAAAAAAATAGAACAGAAAATTGAAAAAATCATACTGTAATATCATACAGACAGCGGATCTTTAAGGTGAGGGAAATTTGTTTTTTAAAGCATATTCTCCTTCACCTTGTTTTGAATATTGTTGACCTGTGATAAATTTTGATATATACTGAAAACTAGGAAAGGTATGTCCACTAATTGTTTTTAGGGGGAGATTGCATGACTTAGAAGTAATGTTGTGTAAGCACAGACCTTAGGAAATAGGAGTTCTTTTATTATTAATTGTTAAAAGTATATCAAATTATTTTTGGGATTAAGTAAAAATTGTTAGGGCGCGTATTCAAATATCAAAGTTAATTAATTTTCGGTCTTATCCGAAAATTTTCGTTATTTGATATACATATTTAAGCTTTGAATTTTGAAACAAATTGAGGGCGTTCGATAAAATTTTTGAAAGGTGGTTTTAAAATGATGTCTTTGAAATTGGAAAATTTGTATAAGAGTAAATTGTTAAGTGCCGATGAAGCCGTATCCAAAATCAATCCAGGTGATAATATAGTTTTTGGAACCGGATGTGCGGAACCTGTTATGCTCCTTCATGCACTCGTTAAAAACAGGGAAAGGTATAAAAGCTTGCATCTTTACAGTATGCTGCCTAGATCTGATGGAGAATATGTACAAGAAGGTATGGAAAAATATTTTCATTATAATTCACTGTTTGTAAGCAAGGGTGTAAGAGATGCTGTCAATTCCGGCAGGGCAGATTACATTCCATGTTTTTTCCACGAAATGCCCAGACTTTTTAAAGAAGGATATATTCCTCTGGATGTATCGCTGATTCAGGTAAGCAAACCGGATAATCACGGATTTTGTAGTTTTGGAATCTCAAATGATTTTGTAAAACCTGCAACGGAATGTGCAAAAATTGTAATTGCCGAAGTCAATGAAAACATGCCGAGGGTTTTGGGAGATTCTTTCATACACATTTCTGATATAGACTATATAGTCAGGAATGACCATCCTGTAGCTGAGATGGCACCTTCCAAAATAGGAGATGTGGAGAAAAAGATAGGAGAATATTGTGCTTCCCTGATAGAGGACGGTTCGACTCTTCAACTCGGCATAGGAGCTATTCCCGATGCTGTACTTTCATTTTTAAAGAATAAAAAGGACTTGGGAATACATTCTGAGATGATATCTGATGGAATTGTGGATTTGGTTGAATCCGGAGTTATAACTAATAAGAAGAAAACTCTCAAACCGGGGAAAATAGTTGTGACTTTCCTTATGGGAACTCAGAAATTGTACGATTTTGTAAACGATAATGCGATGATTGAATCCGATTCTGTAGATTATGTAAATGATCCTTTAATTATCATGAAAAATTATAAGATGGTATGTATAAATTCCTGTGTAGAGGTAGATTTGATGGGACAGATAACTGCCGAAAGTGTAGGATTAAAGCAGATAAGCGGAGTTGGAGGCCAGGTTGATTTTATGAGAGGGGCCAGCAGGGCTAAAGACGGTAAGTCAATCATAGCAATACCTTCTACGGCCAAGAAGGGTACAATATCGAAAATAGTGCCTTTTTTGAGCGAAGGTGCAGGGGTCACTACTTCAAGGAATGATGTACATTATGTGGTGACTGAATATGGAATTGCGGATCTTAGAGGTAAATCCCTAAAGGAGAGAGCGAGGGAACTTATAAATATCGCCCACCCTAAATTCAGAGATGAATTGATAGGGGAATTTGAGAAAAGATTTAACTCCAGCTATTATGATAAAAGATTTTTTTTAGGGAAAAAAGGTGACGGAGAAAAGACCAGGGCAAAGTAAAAAAAGGCTTTGGGTTATACAGCTGATATCTATTGACTGAGTAAAATTTATATTTTATACTTAAAAATAGAGGGATAAATATAAATAATTATATTGAGTATAATATAAGTAAAAGACCCTGATGGGTCTTTTTATTTGCAAAAAATTTTAATAAAATGATATTTTATTGACTGCCGGTATTAAATGGCGAGGAGAGGGAATATGGCATATATAGAAATTAACAATTTGAATTTTGCTTATCCCATGGAGAGGGAAAAAACCCTGAAAAATGTTAATCTGCATCTTGAGAAAAATGACTTTTTGATGATAACGGGCAGATCGGGCTCGGGAAAATCAACCCTTGCAAGGGCCATAGCGGGAACGGTGCCCAATTTTTACGGCGGAAGCATAGGGGGAGAAATAAAAATAGGCGGAAGGTCTTTGAAAGATATGAGCCACAGGGAGAGAGCAGAAAAGGTAACCATGGTATTTCAGGATCCTGAAATACAGCTTATGATGAACAAAGTTCATAGGGAAGTGGCTTTTGGACTTGAGAATATAGGGGTTGAAGAAGATATAATAAAGAGGAGGGTCTACGAGGCTCTTCAGTTTTCAGGAATACTTCACCTTGCCGACAGGGATATAGCTTCTCTGTCAGGAGGGGAAAAACAGAAAGTAGCAGTGGCCTCTGCCCTGGTGTATATGCCGGATTGTATAATATTAGACGAACCAACTTCACAGCTGGATCCTTCTTCTGCAGAGGAAATGCTGAATATTGTGAAAAAAATAAATGAAGAGCTGGGAATAACCATAATAGTGATAGAACAGAGGGTTAACAGGTGGTTTGACACTGTGGATTCCATAGCCGTGATGGATAATGGTATTTTGGAATTGTTTGAAAATAAAAAGGATTTTTATTATAATTGTAACAAAAGGCAGTTTATGTTTATGCCTGATTATCTCAAATTTTTCAAGAAAATGGGTTTTGAGAATATGCCCGATAATTTTAAAGATGCCCGGGTGAAAATATTGAACAGCTCACTGAATGTGAAACCGGAAAATGAAGTTGCTGCAGATGAAATTCAGGGTGACAAAAATGAAATTCTTTCCGTTAAAAAACTTAATTGCAAATATGGTTCCAAACAGGTATTGAAGGATGTTGGCTTTACTGTAAAAAAGGGTGAATTTATTGCAATAATGGGGGCCAACGGTGCCGGAAAGAGCACGCTTCTTAAAACCATTCTGGGACTTAAAAAATATGAAGGTACTATAAAGATTTACGGAAAAGATGCTGCAAAAATGGATATAAGACTGATAGCCAGGCATATAGGCTATGTATCACAGAATCCCAATGACTATCTCTCAAAGAATAGTGTTTATGATGAAGTCAGATTTACTATGGACAATTATGGAATATACGATGAAAAAGTAGTGGAAAATATTTTGAGGGAACTTGAGATATATGACTTGAAGGATAAGAATCCGAGAGATTTAAGCGGGGGCCAGAAGCAGAGAGTGGCTATAGCCTCTGTACTTGTATTACAACCTGACGTTGTCTTTTTGGATGAACCTACAAGAGGCCTTGAAAGCGGTCTGAAATATAAATTGGGGAAATTGCTTCAGAATTTAAACAAAAAAGGCACTTCTATTGTGCTTGTAACTCATGACACGGATTTTGCCAGTAATTTTTGCAGAAGATATATGATCATGTTCAATGGAAGCATCGTGGCAGATGGAGATAAGAAAAAAGTACTGGGAGACGGGATATTTTATACGACTTCTATGAACAAACTGCTGAGAGACAGGGATAATAGTATATTTACCCTAAAGGAAGCTCTGGAAAGGTGTTCAATATGAAAAAATCAATTATAATAGTCACTTCCCTTATAATTGCAGTACTTATGGTACTTACAGTTAAAAGCAGTTTTCAGACCGGAATTTCACTTGTGTGTATGATAGGTGTTTTTGCAATCCTTTTTATGAGTTATTTTTATTTTGAAAAAAGTCATGCAGGTACCAAGGAAATTGCCATTATAGCTACTTTAAGTGCTTTTGCAGCTATTTCCAGGATAATATTTGCTCTTATACCAAATGTACAGCCTGTTACCTTCCTGGTAGCTATTTCCGGTTTTGTGTTCGGACCCTATGAGGGATTTTTGATTGGAAGTACTACTGCATTTTTATCGGATATATTTTTTGGGCAGGGTCCCTGGACTCCATGGCAGATGTTTTCATGGGGACTTGTTGGGATTATTTCAGGAATATTGGGAAAAAGGAGTGTAGAGATTTCAACTCTTAAATTTTCCATCTTGTGTTTCCTATTTGGTTTTATGTTTGACTGGATCATGAATATACAGTATATACTGACTTTTATAAAACCTGTGAATTTAAAAACTATTTTAGCCGCCTATGCCTCAGGATTGACTTTTGATATAATACACGGGGTAAGTTCCTTTGTATTTTCAATTGTATTTTACAAGAGGTTTTTACCGATACTGCGGCGTTATAAGAGAAGACTTATCATAAGTAAGATAATTCAATAGATGGGGGAGAAATACTGATGAAAAGCAAAAAGAAAAAATTTATAATAATTGCTGCTGTGGCGATATGTGTTGTTATATTCGCCCTTGCAATTAAAGCTCAGAGTATATATACGAGCACTATTTCAAACAAACAGATGAGTGCCGAAAAGACTCCAAATAAATCCAGTGGTACAATTCAAACTGGTGGGGAAAATCAAGGCAGTGCTAATGGTGCCGGTGAAAATGGAGAAAACTCCGCTGCATCCGGTAAATTATCTAATGCATCAGGTTCCAGTAGTTCCAAGGGTGTTTCAAAGTCGAATGGCAAAAATGGACAAACTTCTTTAAATAAGGGAAGTTCTTCTAAAAATTCCGGTACATCTGCTGTTAACTCTCAGAAATCGGATAACCAGTCCTCTCTTGAGATAATTGATGCAGTTCACGGAAATAAGGTCATTTTCCAGAAAAGTATACAAGGCGTAGATGGGCAAACTGTGGGATATGCGACTCAAAAAGCCCTTGATGCGGCTAAAATGAGTTATACTACCAGGGGAAGCGGCTCGACAATTTATTTTTCAGATATAGGTGGATTGAAGGAGAGAGCAGAGGGACCGATGTCCGGATGGTGTTTTTATGTTAAAAAGAAAGGACAATCCCAGTTTACAAAGTCCAATGTGGGGAGTGGACAGTATGTATTGAAAAACGGGGACTCTGTAATGTGGAAATATGTTAAAAATGGTATGTAATAATTAAACTACATCTTTTAAAATAATTATAAATGGAGGGGAAATGTAATGTTAAGATCAAGAATAAAATATGCTGTTTTGAGTACGGCTGTAGCTTCAGTTTTAGCAGCTCAGCCTTTGCTGGTAAAAGCTGCTTCCGTAGATAAGTCCATAACTGATCCCAATAAAACATGGACTATAAAGTTCAATAGGCCTGTAGGTTTTGATGAAGAGACCAAAAATTCCATTACTGTAACAGACAGCAGTGGAAATGCCGTGAATGCAGGTATAAAATTACTGGACAGCAACAAGGTAGAAGTGATTGCACCGGAAGACGGCTATAAGCAGGGAGAAACCTATACTTTAAATGTAGGCGGCAGAGTTCATTCCATAGGAAATAGATATTTGAAAAATACTGCAAAATGTACTTTCCAATTCAAGCCTGCTTCCCAGGATTATAATTATAAATCCCAGGTGGATAGTTTACTTGACGGCACCGTGGACAAAATTTTGAAAGACGGGATTAAAGATGACTGGCAGGCATTGCTGGTGTATAAAGACGGAAAAGAAGTTCCTTCGAGTTACATTGAATCCCTTAAAAATAAGTTGAATTCGGCTCAGGAAGGTTCCCTTACTCCCATGGATTATGAGAGAATGACAATTGTGTTATCTTCTATAGGACAGAATCCTGCAAATTTTGAGGGAAAGAATTTAGTGGAAAAAGTATATAATAATGCGGACATGAACAACCAGGGCATAAATGCATATGTATACGGACTTATGGCCTTGAATTCCGGAAATTATGACGTACCGGACAATGCACTTTTTACCAGAGATAAATTTATAGATAAAATAATAGCTGCAAGGACGGCAGATAATGGCTGGAACTATGATCCAAGCAGTGAAGCTAAAGCGGATCCGGATATGACGGCCATGGCCCTTACAGCTCTGGCACCTTATAAAAACAGGGAAGATGTGAAACAGGTTATAGACAGTGGAATTTCAAGACTTTCTTCTATGCAGGACAGCAGTGGAGAATATTCCTCCATTATGGGTTCGGCAAACAGCCAGAGTTTATCCGAAGTTATCATAGCTCTTTGCAGTAATGGAATAGATCCTGCCGGCAGTGAATTTACTAAAAACGGCAAAAATTTGATAGACATACTTTTGAGCTACAAGGTTGATGGAGGATTCAGCTATGACAGGCAGAAGGCCGGGTATGATGCTTTTGCCACTGAACAAGGTGCTGAGGCGCTGGAATCCTACAAGATGTTCAAGGAGCAGTCCGGCAGTATATTTAGGAACTAAGGTGTTGAATATTAAAATGTGATAGATTTCCGGATGAAACCGGAAATCTATCACATTTTAGTTTTGGGGCTGGCGTACCTGAAAACCTTCTTCCCGCCATTTTTTCTTGGAACGTTCCGTCCTGTTTAAGGAGTTGTTATGTGCGTCCAATGTTGTTTCGTAAAAAACTCTTTGGCTGTCCAGGGCTTTTTTCCCGCCGCGCTTATCTATATGGGAATAGGAACCGTCGCTGTTTAACATTCTGGCCTTGATCGTATCATTTAACTGGGTGTTCAATATCCTTTTCAATTTATTTTTTACATCCGCATCTTCTATGGGAAATAAGAGTTCAACTCTCCTGTCCAGGTTCCTGTTCATCCAGTCTGCACTGGACAGGTATAGATCTTCTTCTCCATTATTGTAGAAGTAATATATTCTGCTGTGTTCGAGAAATCTTCCTACAATGCTTATCACGCTTATATTCTCGCTTACACCCTTTATGTTTGGCCTCAGACAGCATATGCCTCTTACAATTAACCGGATCTTCACTCCTGCACAGGAAGCGTCGTACAATGCTTCAATCACATGTCTGTCTACAAGTGAGTTCATTTTGGCAATTATTTTGGCCGGCTTGCCGTTTAAAGCGTTGTCTCTTTCGTGTTCTATGAGGTACAGGAACCTTTCCCTCAGGTTAAGCGGTGCTATACAGGTTTTCTTGAGTTCTTTCGGTATGGAATGACCTGAAAGCATGTTGAATATTACGGAAGCGTCCTGGCCGAAATAGGGGTTCGTCGTGAAAAGACCCAGATCCGTGTATATTTTTGCAGTTACGTCATTGTAGTTGCCGGTACCCATATGGACGTATCTTTTTATCCCGTCCTTTTCTTTTCTGACAACAAGTATTAATTTGCAGTGAACTTTGAGCCCTACCAGTCCGTAAATAACATGGCATCCTGCTTTTTCCAGCTGTTTAGCCCATATTATGTTGTTCTCTTCATCAAACCTTGCCTTTAGTTCTACAAGTACTGTGACCTGTTTTCCATTTTCAGCAGCTCTTATAAGTGATTTTACGATGGGAGAGTTTCCGCTGACCCTGTAAAGCACCTGCTTTATGGCAAGTACTGAAGGATCTTCTGCTGCCTGCCTTATAAATTCTATAACGGGTTCAAAGGATTCGTAGGGGTGGCTTAGAAGTATGTCTTTTCTGGATATGACGGAGAAGATATCTTCATATTCCATATTTTTCAGGGGATTTACCGGTTTTATGGGTTCATAGCACAAGTACTTGTACTTTTTTATGGATATGAGCTTATTTAAAAAAGTTAGATCCAGAGGCACATTCAAAGCATATTCCTGAATTTTGGATATTTCCATCTCTTTTTCGAGTGTCCTCACTATATCCTTGTTTATTCCCTTTTCAATTTCCAGCCTCACTACGGCTCCCCATTTACGCTGCTTTAAGGATTCTTCTATGGCTTCGAGCAGATCTTCAGCTCCCTCTTCGTCAACGGTCATATCTGCATTTCTCGTTATTCTGTAACACCCGCAGGAAAGTATATTGTCGCTTCCAAAAAGGGTTTTCAGGTTGGTTTTTATGATGTCTTCCAGAAGTATTATGTCAAAATCCGCCTCACCTGGCAGCACTACTATTCTGGGAAGCACCGAAGGTACCTGCACAGTGGCAAAGGACTTTTCCCCATTTTTTTCAATGATAAGCCCTATATTCAAACTCTTGTTTAATATGAGAGGGAAGGCGCTGCTGCTGTCTAGAAGCATTGGAGTCAGGACAGGGAAAACATTTCTACGGTAATAATTTTTTACGAATTCACGCTGTTCTTCATTCAAATCCCCCGGCTTCAGAAATTTTATATTCTCTTTTCCCAGGGCTATTTTTAAAGAACGGTTGTAATAACTGCACTGTTTTGACACTAATTTTGTCACGTTTGAATGTATCTTTACCAGTTGTTCTTTTGGTGTCAGACCTGCAGGATCTTTCTTATTGAAACCTGCCTTTATCTGATCCATGAGTGAACCAACTCTTACCATGAAAAATTCATCCAAGTTGGAACAGGTGATGGAGAGAAATCTCAGGCGTTCAAAGAGAGGGTGATTTGTGTCTCTACATTCTTCCAGCACCCTTTTGTTGAATTCTATCCAGCTTAACTCTCTATTTATAAAATTTTTACTTTTGTTAAATTTACTCATAAATTGAGCCTCCTTAAATTGTTGGTTTTAAGCCGAAGACTTCCTGGAAAAAGTTTGCTTTACCATTAAAAGCCCATTCTTCAAGGCTTATGTCTTTTTTTGATGCTATATTGAAAAATAATGTATCGCTGCTTCTTGTAAGTTTTATATCCGTTATTTTCTGCAGATGGGATGTATCAAGTGCTTCGGATAATTTTAAAATGGCGGACAGCATGGATGTAATCATCTTGTCTTTGGAATTTAAGATCGAATAATTATAATCTGTTTCTTTTGGTATTATGTCCCAGTGATATTTGGCTATGCTGGCTATTATGTTCAATTCCCTGTATGAAAATCCCATTATGTCCTGATTTATTATTATATTGTAGGATTGAATTTCAGGGTTTACTGTATCTATGAATTGCCCTACATCATGCAGCTTGCTGGATACCTGAAGGTACAGCCTTTCCGGTTCCCCCATCTTGTGAATTCTTGAAGTCTGATCAAATATTGAGAGTGCGATTTTTCCCACATAATCCGAGTGAGTTTTGTCAATACCATATTTTTTGGCAATGTGATCTGTGGAGCTTAAAATATCATCTGTGAGCATTATCCTGCGCGGCAGATTGTAGATGTTATCCGAAAGATCCTGGAGTACTCCGAGCCTTAAAGTTATATCGGGATTGTATATCACATCCGTATTTGCCATTTCAAGAAAACAATTAAACAGGAGTACTGTGGGGAGCAGAAGTTTTATTTTCTGGGTACTTATTTTGTATTTAAAAATTATTTGTTCTTCCGTCATGCCTTTGATTTCATTGTACAGCGATTTGAAATCTTTTTTAAGTATCACATTCTTCATTTTGGAATTATTGCCCCGGAGATTGATTAGATTCACAATTGTATGTATTTCGCCTCCAATTATTATGAGATTTTCTATTTTCAAATGTTTTGTATTGGACCTTATCCAGTACAGCTTGCTCTCTATGTATTCTGTCATTAAATTGGAAAAGTCCAGTATTTTATTTTCCAGTCCTATAAAAGTCTCTTTCAACCTGAGGGATCCTGCTTGAATGTGCTCCGTAAATTTCAACTTGTTATTTTCAAAGATCGAGGCTTCTACCGAACCCGTTGTTATACTTATCACCAAT
>ENA-UOOI01000609-UOOI01000609.1-fermentation-metagenome-genome-assembly--contig:-NODE-609-length-44186-cov-4.155174_pt1 | contig 44186 bp, 44 predicted proteins | sample MGYA00245779_ERZ724027 | MGnify/ENA primary metagenome ERZ724027 (study PRJEB28704, sample SAMN03018318) | fermentation metagenome | biome: anthropogenic terrestrial biome; feature: soil; material...
CCAAAGTCATGCTTTTTCATGCAAGCATGAAAAGCATGACCTTTTGACACTGGTATCATATATTATCAAAGGCGTTGAACGGAGAAAGTATCAGGACATCCGAATCTGCAGAGAATGACCGTTATCAGCTGTAAGCGGTCTGATTACGTGACCTGTGAAGTGCCTCCGGGAGTTGATCAGATGAACAGGGATCTCTTTATAGTCTGATTCGTATGGCTGACGTTACAGGCCAATGAAGCGGAATTCTAGTCACTTCCGGATGAAAATCCATGACAGTGCCAGAATTCTGAAAATAAAGTGGGACCACGAAGAATTTCGTCTTTATCAGACGAAATTCTTTTTGATTTTGAACAGGGAGGAACATGCATATGGGATTCATTGCCTATGTAAAAGAAGAATTTTCGGTTATTAAGGAGCGGGATCCGGCAATCAAATCACCGTGGGAGGTGCTTTTGTATCCGAGTTTTCGTGTTATGCTGAAGTATAGAAGAGCCCATAAACAATATCTAAAGGGACATTATTTCAGAGCACGTTTGATCTCGCAGCGAGCAGTGAGGAAGACCGGAATTGAGATTCATCCGGGTGCGACGATAGGAAAGGGTCTGTTTATTGACCATGGTACGGGGGTTGTAATAGGTGAGACGACGATTATAGGGGATAATGTCACTCTCTATCAGGGTGTAACACTAGGTGGAACCGGAAAAGAATCAGGAAAACGACATCCTACACTGAAGGATAATGTCATGGTCAGTGCCGGTGCAAAGCTGCTGGGATCATTTACCGTTGGTGAGAATTCAAAAATTGGAGCCGGAAGCGTTGTTCTCAGTGAGGTGCCGCCAAACTGTACGGTTGTAGGTGTGCCGGGAAGAATAGCAAAGATTAAAAATGTCAAGGTTCCAAGAGATACGATGGATCAGGTACATTTGCCGGATCCGGTTCTGGACGACATTAAAGTATTGCAGCAGGAGAATACAGAACTGACAAATCGTGTTTTAGAGTTGGAAAAAGAGCTGAAATATGTTATAAATGATAGAGAGAAAAGTGATGGTAAGAAAATAGACAGGATCGTTGAATAAAATCAGCGGGAAATTGATTTGCGAAAATCTGATGAAAATATCAGCCGCCATCAAAACAGAGAGGAAAACAGTATGAAATTGTATAATACTTTGACCAGAAAGAAAGAGGAATTCATTCCCCTGAAAAAAGGTGAGATCAGCATGTATGTTTGCGGACCCACCGTGTATAATCTGATCCATATTGGAAATGCACGTCCGATGATCGTATTTGATACAGCCAGACGCTATATGGAATATAAAGGATATAAGGTAAATTATGTCTCGAATTTCACTGATGTAGATGATAAGATTATTGCGAAGGCGATGGAAGAAGGTGTAACGGCCGAGGAGATTTCCCGAAGATATATTGCTGAGTGCAAGAAAGATATGGCAGCAATGAATGTGAGGCCTGCCACGGTTCATCCGCTTGCAACACAGGAGATCCCTGGAATGATCAATATGATTCAGACGCTGATTGACAGAGGTTATGCCTACGATGTGAATGGAACGGTTTACTTCAGAACGAGAAAATTTGATGAATATGGAAAATTGTCACACAAAAATCTGGATGATCTTCGTTCCGGAAACCGTTCTTTGCAGGTGACTGGTGAGGAACAGAAAGAGGATCCGCTTGACTTTGTGCTCTGGAAACCGAAGAAAGAAGGGGAACCGGCATGGAAGTCTCCATGGAGTGACGGACGTCCGGGCTGGCACATTGAGTGTTCGGAGATGTCCAAGAGATATCTTGGTGATGAGATTGATATTCACGCGGGCGGAGAGGATCTGATCTTTCCACATCATGAAAATGAAATCGCCCAGAGTGAATGCTGCAATGAAAAGCCATTTGCAAGATATTGGCTGCATAATGCATTTTTAAATATTGATAATAAAAAGATGAGCAAGTCTCTTGGCAACTTTTTCACAGTACGTGATATCAAAGAAAAGTATGATCTTCAGATTTTAAGATTTTTTATGCTTTCCGCTCACTACAGGAGTCCTCTGAATTTCAGCGATCAGATCATGGATGCATCTAAGAATGCCTATGGACGGATCGTAACCGCGGTAGATCACTGCAAAGATATTATTTGCGCTGCAAAGGCTGAGAAACTGACAGCAGAAGAACAACAAAGTATCCGTGAAATGGGAAACTATCGTGTGAAGTTTGAATCATATATGGATGACGATATCAATACCGCTGATGCAATTTCAGCGATTTTCGAATTGGTGAAGTTTGCAAACACTGAGGTAAAAGAAGAAAGCTCAAGTGAATTTGCCAAGACAGTAAAAGCAGAGATTGTTTCATTGTGTGAGATTCTTGGCCTGATTGTGGACCGGAAAAAAGAGACTCTGGATGATGATATCGAGGAGTTGATAGCAAAGCGCCAGCAGGCAAGAAAGTCAAAAGACTTCGCAAAAGCCGATGGAATCCGTGATCAGCTGACCAGAATGGGAATTGTGCTGGAAGATACTCGAGAAGGGGTGAAGTGGAAGAGAATTTGATGGAAGACAAAAAAGAATTGAATAGTGAACAAATCGAAAAGGAACAAAGTTTAGTAAGCTACCTGAAAAATCAGTTTCATCAGGAGAATGTAGACCTACGGACGTATTCACCTCTTACGCTGGCTTATATTGGCGATGCAATCTATGAGCTGATCATTCGTACGCTTCTGGTTGATGAAGGTAACATGCAGGTGAATAAACTGCACAGAAAGGCAACGGGACTGGTAAAGGCCGAAAAACAATCACAGATGATTGAAATATTAAAGCCACATTTTACAGAAGATGAAATGCAGATCTACAAGAGAGGACGTAATGCAAAATCATTTACCAGTGCAAAGAATGCCAGCATTACGGATTATCGGAGGGCAACAGGTTTTGAGGCGGTGATGGGATACCTTTATCTTGGGGGTGAGTATCACAGAATGATAGATCTGATAAAACTTGGGCTGAGATCATGAGTGGTATAAAATCTATGCAAAGGAAGAGAAAAGAGATGGATAACGGCGAAAAAGATAAGTTTGCGGAGAATATCATAGAAGGCAGAAACGCAGTATTGGAAGCACTCCGCGCTGGAAGAAATGTAGATAAAGTGTATATTCAGGTTGGCAGTCATGACGGTCCTGTCCAGAAGATTGTCCAAGAAGCAAAAAAACAAGATACAGTTATCAGTTATGTGTCAAAGGAAAGACTTACCAAGCTTTCTGGGACAGAGAACAATCAGGGTGTTGCCGCTGTGGCCGTTCCCTATGAATACAGCTCAGTAGATGATATTCTCGAATGTGCAAGAAAGAAAAGAGAGTCTCCGTTCATCATCTTGTTGGATGGAATTGAGGATCCCCACAATCTGGGTGCAATTCTTCGAACAGCAAACCTGGCAGGAGCACATGGCATAATTATTCCGAAACACAGAGCGTGCAGACTCACACCAGCAGTGGCGAAAACATCGGCCGGTGCCATTAATTATACACCGGTTGCTAAAGTTACAAATCTGGGAGCTGCAATTGATAAATTAAAAAAGGAAGGATTGTGGTTCGTATGTGCTGACATGAGCGGAACAAAGATGTATAATCTGGATATGAAGGGACCGATTGGTCTGGTAATTGGCAATGAGGGAACTGGAGTCAGCCGCCTGGTCAGGGAAAAATGTGATTTTATTGCATCAATTCCGATGAAGGGAGACATCGATTCTCTCAATGCATCCGTTGCAGCCGGGATACTTGCTTTTGAAATTGTAAGGCAGCGAGGATAATAATCATGAAAAGATATAGTGATGAATATACAGATGAACAGCTGATTGAGAGACTTCGTGAAGGAGAAAGGGAGATTGCGGATTATCTGGTGGATAAGTACGAGAATCTTGTCCGCAAGAAAGCCCGTGCTCTGTATCTTGCCGGAGCTGACCAGGAAGATTTACTTCAGGAGGGAATGCTGGGGCTATATAAGGCTGTCAAAGAGTATCGGCCGGATAAGGGAGCTTCCTTCTACACTTTTGCGAGTACCTGCGTTTCCAATCAGATGTATAAGGCTGTCACTTCATCACTTCGGCAGAAACACCAGCCACTCAATGATTCTCTTTCTCTCAATGAGTTGGAAGATGGTACAACGTGGAATCTGATTACAGAGGAAAGTCCGGAGAAGATCTTTTTCGATCAGGAGCGCAGCGCGCATATCGCCAGTAAGATCGATGCCTCTTTAAGCCCGTTTGAAAAGCATGTTTTGAAGATGTATCTGGATGGGGATGATTATATTGAAATAGGAGAAAAGCTGGACAAGCCATCAAAATCCATCGACAATGCACTTCAGAGAATACGAAGAAAAGTGCGGGATACGATGGGAAGATAATAATATGGGTGGACTTTTTTTCGGTTATCTTCTATAATAGATACTAATTTATAAAACACAAGAAGGCTGGTTAATGTAGATGAAATTATTGGAAGATCGCATACGTAAAGAGGGCGTTGTAAAACCTGGTAATGTTTTAAAAGTAGATGGCTTTTTGAATCATCAGATGGATGTGGGACTGTTTAACGAGATGGGCAAAGAATTTAAAAGATTATTTGCAGACTGTCCTGTGAACAAGATTCTTACAATAGAGGCATCAGGAATAGGGATCGCCTGTATTGTCGCTCAGCATTTTAATGTTCCTGTAGTATTTGCGAAGAAGACACAGAGTATCAATATTGATGGAGACGTCTATACATGTAAAATTGAATCATATACACATAAACGCACCTATGACGTGATTGTATCGAAAAAATATATCAATAAAGACGACCATATCCTGATCATCGATGATTTCCTTGCCAATGGCTGTGCAGTGAATGGGCTCATTGAACTAATACAAAGTGCCGGTGCAACAGTAGAAGGTGTGGGGATTGCTGTAGAGAAGGGACAGCAGCCGGGAGGAAAGCTCCTGCGCAATCAGGGAATTCGCGTGGAATCACTTGCGATTATTGACAGTATGGATGATCAGACTGGAGAGATTATATTCAGATAACCGGTGCTGCAGTTTTAAGTGAAAACATTGTCAGAAAGGGAGCCTGTTTATGAATGAAGAACGGTGGCATATCATATTTACCGGGAGAGTCCAGTCCGTCGGATTCCGCTTTCGATCGAAGTATGCTGCTGATGCACTTAGCCTGCGAGGATGGGTACAAAACCTGTGGGATGGTTCTGTCGAGATGGAGGTTCAAGGGCTAAAAGAGGATATTCAAAGTATGATTTCGGCCATACAGACTTCAAGCTATATTCAAATCGAGGATGTCATCTCGAAACAGGTTCCTCTGGAAAATGACAGCGGCTTTCACATCAGATAAAAAAAGCACTTGACAATCCATCTGATGTTTGGTAGAATTTCTTCTTGTAGCGAGCAAAAATTGCTGCTATGCTGATGTGGCTCAGAGGTAGAGCACTTCCTTGGTAAGGAAGGGGTCACGAGTTCAATTCTCGTCATCAGCTTTATTTTTTTATCCAAAAAGGGAAACGGACTATTCCGATTCCCCTTCTCTTACAATATCTTCCAGAACATGCATTAAATCGTATATTGTCTCGATGTGAACGTCTCGTTCCAGAATTATATTTTTTAAATTAACAGACAGCGTTTCAAATTTGTCCCGTACTCCCGGACCTATATAGGATGCCATAATCATCACCTCGGAGATATCATGTGCATTTTTTGAAGATATTATTCATTATTATAATCATCAATGCATACAGGACCGGCCAGTACTTCACGGGCTACATATAAAGTCATGTCATCTCTCGTTGCTGTAGTCCATTTCACCAGAGTCAGACATCTTTTCTCAATTTCAATGCATGTGATGCACCTGGGATGAACACAGCTTCCTGTGTTAAAGAAGGGAGAGGAAGGATCGCCGATCATAGGTCGGTGAGTATGGCCGGTGACCAGAATATGTTTGTGATCACACGCCCATCTTGTCAGACTTTCCTCTGTTTTCCTTTTATGCGTATAATTTTTGGCGGCACTGGTCGGATCCAGAACACCAAACTGTTCTGCCGGCTTCCAGATATAACGTACCAGAAATCGCGCCACTCTCCACCAAGTACTGTTGAGACGGTCAACCTGATGTCCATGCGTGAGGTAAATATCTCTGGCATGGTCTTTTAAGATCATCCCCTCATAGATCTGTATTGCAGGGAAGAGAGGTGTGTCCTGTGCACCGCTGCTGTAATAGTAAGAGGAGAGATTCTTTCTTACAAAACTCGAAGAACGTTTTATCATGTCATGGTTTCCGTAAAGCAGATATAATCGACTCTTTTCGTAAAATCTTGATAGAAGCCAGAATACGTCACTGTGAATGTCCACAATCTGTCGCAGGGACCGGTTTTCCCATAATTCGTCACCATCTCCTAATTCAATGTAAGTGAATTCTTCCCGGTAGTAATACTTGAGGGCGGCAAAGTAAAGATTCTGATTCTTCAGAAAGTTGTCATTTGAGGTTCCCGTACCTCTGTGACAGTCACTGATCAGAACGATTTTAGAACTCATAGATAACTCAAGGACCGGTGCGTCTGCAAATGCACGATCCAGATGCTTATAATTCATTCTTTCACTTACTTCTAAGTTTGTTATTAGTATTCTATGCTGAAGCAAAGATGAAGGACATAAATACCTGCCATAGGGGTCATACTTCTTTATATCCTGTGTTTCTATAAAATACAAAGCGCTATACTTTGGAAAGATATGCGAAATAGACAATTAGACACCTTCCTTTTTGTCGCTGTTTTTGTCGAAAACTCCTTTACAATAGAAAAAAGTAATGATATCATAATGATAAATATTTATCAGATTCACAATAAAATATTATTACAACAATGCAGGGAGATATATGGCGAGAGAGAAAAAGATGAAAGTTGTTTTCACTTTTCACAGCACGACCCAGGCAATGAAGATGGAAGAAGTCTGTAAGAAGACAGAGACAGCAGGGAGAATCATACCTGTTCCAAGGCAAATTTCGGCCGGATGCGGCATGGCATGGATGGCGGATATAGAAGAACGGAAAAATATAGAGAACATAATAGATCAGGAAAACCTAGAATTGGAGGGAGTTTATGAACTCTTATTGTAAATTATGGATAAATGGTGAAGAAAAAGAATTTGAGGCAGACCGGACACTTATGGACGTCCTGAGGAATGACTGCCATCTGAAATCAGTCAAAGATGGCTGCAGTGAAGGAGCCTGCGGTGCCTGTACCGTGCTGGCAGACGGACGCCCGTTAAAAGCCTGCGTTGCAAAGATAAAGAGGTTCGAGGGAAAACATATACTGACGGTAGAAGGCTTGAGTCAGAGGGAAAAGGATGTGTTTGTCTATGCCTTTGGAAAATGCGGCGCCGTTCAGTGCGGATTTTGTATTCCAGGGATGGTTTTGTGCGGAAAGTCATTGCTTGATAAAAATCCGAATCCCAAAAGAGTCGAGATTGCAGCTGCAATCCGCAACAACATCTGTCGCTGTACCGGATATCAGAAGATTATCGACGGAATTGAACTTGCCGGTAAAATGCTTCGGGAAGAGATTCCAATCGAAGAGCAGGAAAAGATGATCAAAGTCGGATCGGAATTTGCCAAGATTGAAGTAGAGGAAAAGGTACTCGGAACAGCACAATACGTTGACGATATTGAAATCGACGGTATGATTTGCGGAAGTGCCATAAGATCAAAATACCCCAGAGCCAGAGTGTTGTCAATCAATACCGAGAAAGCAAAAGCTCTTGACGGGGTGGTCTGTGTACTGACTGCCGCTGATATTCCCGGAGAGAACAAAGTGGGTCATCTAAAGCATGACTGGGATACGATGATTGCTGTTGGTGACTGTACCCGCTATCTGGGAGATGCCGTTGCACTGGTGGCGGCAGAAACACCAGAGATCCTTGAAGAGGCAAAAAAGCTGGTAGAAATTGAATACGAAGAACTGGAGCCGCTTACATGTCCTGAGGATGCACTCAAACCCGGCGCGCCGCAGCTTCATGAGGGTGGGAATATTCTTGCTCACGAACATCTGACAAGGGGTGACGCCGATCAGGTGATTGCAGATTCAAAATACAAGGTTACCCGTCATTACGACACACCGTGGACAGAACATGCGTTTCTGGAACCTGAGTGTTCGATTGCCATGCCTTTCGATGATGGTGTTTTCATCTATTCCACGGATCAAAGTGCCTATGATATTCAGCGCGAGTGCTGTATTATGTTGGGGCTTCCTCCAGAAAAAGTAATCGTCGAAAATAAATTCGTAGGCGGCGGATTTGGCGGCAAGGAAGATGTCTCTGTCCAGCACCACGCGGCTTTGATTGCTTATCTCACGGGCCGTGTTGTCAAGGTAAAGCTTACCAGACCGGAGAGTATACTGATTCATCCGAAACGCCATTCTTTCTCTATTGATCTGACGACGGCGTGTGATGACGACGGTCATCTGACTGCGATGAAGGCGAAAGTAGTGTCAGATACAGGAGCGTATGCTTCCCTGGGAGGGCCGGTGCTGCAAAGAGCCTGTACCCACGCTGCCGGACCGTACAACTATCAGATTATCGACATCGACGGAATCGCCGTATATACGGACAATCCCCCGGCAGGAGCATACCGCGGTTTCGGTGTGACACAGACGTGCTTCGCAACAGAATGCAACCTGAATCTTCTCGCTGAGATGGTGGGAATTGATCCCTTCGAGATGAGATACAGGAATGCCATCAAGCCGGGAGATGTTCTTCCAAATGGTCAGATTGCCGATGACAGCACCGGGCTGATCGAGACACTTGATGCTGTTCGGGATATTTACTATTCCAACAAATATGTTGGAATTGGCTGTTCACTTAAAAATGCCGGTGTCGGTGTCGGAATACCTGACTATGGCAGGGCCCGTCTCGTGGTAAACGATGGAATTATCGAAATTCATTCTGCCGCGACAGATATGGGCCAGGGTTCGGACACGGTGATGGTTCAGATGGCCGCGGATAATCTGAATCTGCCTGTCACGAAGATTCGCTGGGTCGCACCGAATACATCAACAGCTCCCGATTCCGGTACATCCTCCGGTTCCCGTCAGACGACTATTACCGGAGAGGCTGTTTTACGTGCCTCAGATAAGTTAAAGGAAGCTATGAAAGATCAGACACTCGAGGAGCTGGATGGTCAGGAGTTTTACGGGGAATATCTGGCGAAGACAGATGCCATGGGTACGCCTGTTCCCAATCCTGTTTCTCACGTCGCTTATGGATATGCAACACAGCTGTGCATTTTGAATGAGGATGGTACAATAAAAGAACTGGTTGGATCCCACGAAGTCGGAAAAATTGTCAATCCCAAAGGAGCGGAAGGACAGATCGAGGGCGGTATGGTGATGAGTCTGGGTTATGCTTTGACGGAAAACTATCCGCTGGATCACTGCAGACCTACTGCAAAATTTGGAACGCTCGGGTTGTTCCGCGCAGATAAAACCCCGCCGATCAAGAGTATACTGATTGAAAAAAGCGGAATCAAGACGAGCCGCGGAGCGATTGGAATCGGTGAAATAACTTCAATACCGACTGCTCCTGCTATACAGGGGGCTTATTATAAACTGACAGGTAATTTCCAGACCAAACTGCCGCTTACGGATACTCCTTATGCAAAAAAGAAGAAATAGATAATAAGATCCCTCTGCCGATCCCATGTTCATGAGATCGGCAGAGATCTGCTGTTTATTTCTTTTTATTTTGACACCGATATCTTTGGTAAGAATATCGAATTCGCACCTTGAGATACTGGTGATACCCCACAATCTGTGATACAATGATACCAATGAGCTTCAAAGTGTCAGGCAATTGTCGGAGACAAAAGACAGCGGTTATTGCAGATTAGAAAAAGGGGAATACTACATGGATAAAAGGTTATCTTATAAGATGAGTATCAGATTATTTGAAGAAAACAAAGCATTTGGGCCAGGTATCGCAGTTCTGCTTCATAAAGTTGATGAACTGGGGTCTCTTCAGAAGGCGGCTCTGTCTATGGATATGGCTTACAGCAAAGCATGGAAGATGATCGCAGCCATGGAAAAACAGTGGGGGTTTGCACTCACTACCCGTGAAACGGGGGGACGACATGGCGGAGGATCCTCTCTTACAGCCAGAGGCAAGATACTTCTTGGGCAATACGATGAATTCATGAAAGCTGCAAGAAGTAATGTCGATGAACTGTTTGATTATTATTTTTCCAAAGACTGGCTGGAACAGTTAAGGCAGATGGAAGAAAAATCAGATGAGAAACCAGAATCTTCTGACCGCAATCTCTAAGACAAATAAGAATGAAAGGAAGCGTTCACATGATAAAACAAGAACCTGTTGTGTTTTGCAAGGGAGGAGGGTGTACAGCAAAGCTGGGGCCTTCAGTTCTTGCCAGAGTTCTGGACAAGCTGCAAAAAAAAAGAGATCCAAATCTGCTGATCGGTTATGACAGTTCTGATGATGCAGCTGTTTATCGGCTGACCAGGGATCTGGCTGTAGTACAGACACTTGATTTTTTTCCGCCGATGGTAGAAGATCCTTATACCTTTGGACAAATTGCGGCTGCGAATGCGTTGAGCGATATCTATGCGATGGGAGGCGATGTGAAGACAGCACTGAATATCGTCTGTTTCCCCGAGAGTATGGATATGAACATTCTCGGGGCTATCCTGCAGGGAGGAAATGAGAAGGTACAGGAGGCAGGCGGTACACTGGCAGGCGGCCATTCAATCAATGATGAAAGTATTAAGTACGGGTTATCAGTTTTTGGCACGATACACCCAGATCATATTCTGGCGAATAATACCTGTCATGTGGGAGATGCTCTTTTGTTGACAAAGCCCCTTGGAGTGGGAATTGTATGTACCGCACAGCATGTAGGAGGAGCTTCCGCACAAGCCGTAGATTCTGCGATCCAATCGATGAGTATGATAAACAAGTATGCATCCGAAATTGTGAGAAAGTATCGTACACATGCTTGCACCGATGTGACGGGATTCGGATTTCTGGTTCATCTGTGTGAGATGATGGATGAGCGTTTTACCGCAGTGATTGACAAAGACAAGATTCCGTATATACAGGAATGTAAGGACTATGCCGAAGAGTTTTATCTCACAGCGGCTGCCCAGCGAAACAGGAATCATGTCGGGGGTAAAGTTCAGTTTGTAGATACTTCGTTTGCCATGGAAGAGATTCTTTTTGATCCCCAGACGTCGGGAGGACTTTTGGTCAGTATGGATGCGGAGGATGCAGGGAAGGCTTTCGAGGAACTGAAAACTCTGGGCCTGTCCTGCAATATAGTGGGAACTGTGGAAAAAGGACAGGAAAAAAAGGTTATTGTGCGCTGAGAGAAAAGAATTGAGATCATTCAGCGAAAGAAAGGAGATATGATATATGATTCGTTTAGATGAAAGAGGAAAAGAGTGTCCCATACCAATAATTGAGGCAAAGAAAGCTTTGGAAAATGCTCCGGTTGGAGAAATCTGTGAGGTCATTGTTGACAATGAAATTGCGGTTCAGAATCTCAAGAAGATGGCAGATCATAAGGGCTATAGCTTTGGGGTTCAAAGAAAAAGTGCTCAGGAGATGATTGTAAGGATTTCAGTCTCCGGTGAGGGATCACAGACAGTACAGGTGGATTCTGAGGATGCGGTCAGCTATGCGGACTGTAAAGTATCTATGACAGAGGATGGAATAAGAAAGGGAATGATTGCTGTCATTTCTTCGGGGACGATGGGCACGGGCGATGAAAAACTTGGAAAAACTCTGATGAAGGGTTTTATTTATGCACTTACACAGCAGGACATCATGCCTGAGACAGTACTGCTGTATAACGGGGGTGCATTTTTATCCTGTCAGGGCTCGGATTCTGTACAGGATCTGAAGACTCTTGAAGAAAAAGGTGTAAAGATCCTGACCTGTGGAACTTGCTTAAACTATTATGAACTTAGTGAGAAACTGGAAGTGGGAACCGTGACGAACCTATACGAGATCGCGGAAAAGGAAACAGCGGCATCAATTATTATTCGACCCTGAGGAGCAGATGAATTGAAAAGTAAAATTAAATCCTGCGATAAACTGATTATAGTAAGAGGCGGTGGGGATATCGCAACCGGAACGATTTATAAGCTGTGGAAATGTGGATTTTCTGTCCTTGTTCTCGAGACTTTGAATCCGTCGTCCATTCGCAGATTTGTCTCTTTGTCAGAGGCTGTCTATGACGGTGCGGCCAAAGTTGAGGATCTGACTGCCAGACGGGTAAGATCTCTGGATCAGGCATGGGAGGTAATTCAAGAAGGGGATGTCTCAGTCATGGTGGATCCTGATTGCAAGATATTGAATGAAGTCCGCCCTTACGCTCTGGTTGATGCGATTCTTGCAAAGAAGAATCTAGGCACAACAAGGGACATGTCCGACATCACGATTGGGCTCGGTCCCGGTTTTACCGCCGGTATAGATGTCGATCTCTGCGTGGAAACGATGAGAGGGAATGATCTTGGAAGAGTGATAGAACACGGTTCTCCACTCGCAAACACCAATACACCTGGTGTGATTGCAGGATATGGGAAAGAAAGGGTGATTCATTCACCGGCAGCCGGAGTATTATTGGCTTCACATAAAATTGGAGATATCGTCAAAAAAGATGAAGAAATTGCTGTGATTGCAGCACCAGACGGAGAATGCGTGCCGGTGAAAGCTACTTTAAGCGGTCTTTTACGCGGGATGATCCGAGACAATTATCCTGTTACGAAGGGATTTAAGATTTGTGATATCGATCCCAGAAAGAGTGAGTATGAAAACTGTTTTCGAATATCCGATAAAGCCCGCTGCGTGGCCGGAGGTGTTCTGGAAGGCATCTTATACCTTGGCAGACGTTTAAACGGTGCGGTGATACAGGAGGAAAAATATGATCTATCTTGACAGTGCGGCCACCAGTTTCTATCGTCCGCCACAGGTTGCAGAGGCGGTTGCACAAGCAATCAGACATATGGGAAACAGTTCAAGAGGGGCTTATGAAATTTCACTGGAGACATCTCGCATCATCTATCAGACACGTTGCCTGATAGATGAGCTTTTTAGCGGAGAAGGTCCGGAGCAGACTGCTTTTACGATGAATTCTACAGAAAGCCTGAATACAGCGATTAAGGGGCTTCTGTCTCCAGGTGATACAGCTGTCACTACAGTCCTTGAACACAACAGTGTTCTGCGGCCGCTGTATGAGATGGAAGAGCGCGGGGTGAAACTTGAAATCATCGGATGTGACAATCATGGAGTGCTTGACTATAAGGCAATGAAAGAGGCCATAGAAAGAAGGCCGAAACTGGCAGTGTGTACCCATGCGTCGAATCTTTGCGGTAATCTGACAGATATCAGGCGAATAGGTTCGTGGTGTGCTAAAAGCAAAGTTCTGTTCGTTGTAGATGCATCTCAGACAGCTGGCATCTTTCCGATCGATATGCAAAAGGACCATATTGATGTCCTATGTTTTACCGGACATAAGAGCCTGATGGGGCCGCAGGGAACTGGCGGACTTTGCGTTAAGAAAGATGTTCAGATACGACCTCTTTTAAGTGGGGGAAGCGGGATACAGACCTATTCAAAAACACATCCAAACGAAATGCCGGCGGCGCTAGAGGCAGGAACGATGAATGGACATGGGATTGCAGGACTTCAGGCTGCACTTTTATATCTGAAGGAGCAAAAGACTGATATGTTGAGGGAAAAAGAACAAGATCTTGCATGGGATTTTTACAGTCAGGTCAAAAAGATACCGGATGTCCACATCTATGGTGATTTTTCTTCAAAGAATCGTGCACCAATTGTGACATTGAATCTTGGCGATGAAGATTCTGGTGCGGTGAGTGATTTTCTGGCTGAAGAATGTGAGATATATACAAGAAGCGGGGGTCACTGTGCACCTTTGCTTCACCAGAGATTTCGGACAGAGGATCAGGGGAGTGTGAGATTCAGTTTTTCACATTATAATACACAGGCGGATGTTGACGCGGCAGTGAAAGGACTCAGATGCTATTGAGAGAAAAGACAGGTATAAGAAAACCCTTTGTCTGGTCTTTTGTAGGAGCAGGCGGGAAAACGACAGGGATTTTTTGTATAGCAGAATATCTTCAGAGGAAGGGCTTTCGTGTGCTTGTGACTACAACCACACATATGGCGAAACCTGATGGGAACAACTTTGTATCAGGGGAGTGTGTGGATGATATTAGAAGAAAGCTGGATGAGAGAGGTTTTTGTGTTGCTGGTATCTCTGTCACTGAAAGGAAGATAAAGGGAATCTCCATGGAAACGGTGGATGAAGTTCTTAATTTTGCCGATGCTGTTCTGATAGAAGCCGATGGTTCAGCTCGTCTGCCCTTTAAGATACCCGCGTCATACGAACCAGTTATCTATCCGAAGACGGACAGGATTCTGGTTACAGAAGGCTTAAGTGCTCTTGCCCGTCCGGTCAGTGAAATTTGTCATAGAAAAGAGTTGTTCTGCGAACTGACAGGTCTTTCTTCCCAGGACCTGTTAGATGAAGAAAAGATGGCAGAGGGAATTGTAAAAGGATATCTGTGCAGGATGAGAGAGGAATTTCCGGATATATCCCTTGCGGTGATTCTAAATCAGGCAGATGATAAGACAAGAGAAGCTGCCGGCGAGAAAGTAGCAGAGAACGTAATCAGTCTGTGGAACCGACACAAGAATGTACCGCAGGTTTTGGTGTATCCTTTGTCATGGAGGCGGATCAGAGAGAATAAGGAGGATTTGGATTGGCTGTTCATATGATTGTCCTCGCAGCAGGTTTCTCAAAGAGATACGGAAAAAACAAACTGCTGACAGTTTTTCAGGGAAAGCCTTTATATCTGCATGTGATTGATCACCTGTCCAAAATTAAAAAAATAAAAAGTGAAAAAACTACACTTACCGTGGTGACCCAATATCAGGAAATTGTTCGGGAAATGGAAAAAAGAAAGATTTCAGTTGTCTGCAATAACCACAGTGCTGATGGAATTTCCTCTTCACTGCAGACGGGGCTTAATTTTGTTCTGAGGAATCTCTCTGATGGGAAAGAAGATAACGAAAAAGAGTATTTTTGTTTTTTTGTCGGAGATCAGCCTTATCTACAGCACGAAACGATAGAGCTATTTCTGGAAGGGTATCTGATGAGTAAGAAAGGCATAGGCTGTCCAAGAGGTGGGGATAGAAATGGAAATCCGGTGATATTTTCAAACAAATATATCGATGAATTGATGGCTCTCAAGGGGGATGTAGGTGGAAAAAAAGTACTCAGATCACACAAAGAGGATGTGTACTTTTATGATGTGATAAATAAGAAAGAATTGTTCGATATCGATCGACCCGAAAATCACTTATGACTACCTGATAAAAAATTATTATAAAATGATAAAAAATTATTGACAAGATGAAAAAAATAGTGCATACTATAGTGGTAAAGTCATTTTGACAAAACTCCATAATCCATTTATTGATTCAAGGGGACAGAATTTATTCTGTCCCCTTGTTTTTGTAAGAGATATGGATTTGTTCTTCCATTAGCATGGTTTTGGCGGCGGGGGTGGTTTCCGTGGAGGATTTACAAGTATGATGTCATCACCAATCTGACATATGCAATCCCAGGGAATGATAATATCATTATCCCGACCAAACAAACCGCCAAATCTTCCGGGACCGGGGATGATGAGTGCAGTGATCACTCCAGTCTCGCGATTGAACTCCACGTCTATCGGGCAGCCCAGTGATTTACAGTCACAGATATTAATTACTTCTTTTTGCCGCAGGTCGATAACACGCATGTCAGAACCCCTTTTTTCTCAGTATATGTTGACAGCAAAAGGATTAGACTTTATACTAGAGCTAATCTTGAAAGGGGATGAATGATAGATATGAGATGCCCATTTTGCAACCAGGATAATACCAGAGTAGTGGATTCCCGGCCGGTAGAGGAGAGCAATGCGATAAGACGCCGCCGTCTTTGCGATGCTTGTGGGAGACGTTTTACTACTTATGAAAAGGTAGATACCATACCACTGATTGTCATCAAAAAAGACCAGAACCGGGAACAGTATGACCGGCAGAAAATAGAGTCCGGAGTTCTTCGGGCATGCCATAAAAGACCCATAGCTCTCCAGCAGATCAAGGAATTGGTCGATTCTGTGGAGAATGAAATATTCAACAGAGAGGAAAAAGAGATTCCCAGCAGCGTCATTGGAGAACTGGTGATGAACCGTCTCAAGGATCTGGATGCTGTGGCCTATGTAAGGTTTGCTTCAATCTATCGGGAGTTTAAAGACGTAAATACTTTTATGGATGAACTAAAGAAGATGCTGAATTAGAAAAACTGAAAGGCTGGGTATAAAAGTATGCGGACATTTTCAAAATCTTCGAAGCTAGATAACGTATTATATGACGTAAGAGGTCCGGTTGTGGAAGAAGCGGCACGGATGGAGGAAGAGGGACGACATGTTCTGAAACTTAATATCGGTAATCCCGCCCCCTTTGGATTCTCCGCTCCGGAAGAAGTAATCAGAGATATGATATCGAATGTAAGGGATTCACAGGGTTATTCGGATTCACGGGGGATTTTTTCTGCCAGAAAGGCAATTATGCAGTATTGCCAGGTTAAAAAGATACCCAATGTCTCCATGGACGGAATCTATACCGGTAATGGTGTCAGTGAGTTGATTAATCTTTCTATGCAGGCATTATTGGATAACGGGGATGAAATTTTGATACCGGCTCCAGATTATCCTCTGTGGACGGCATGTGCTACTTTGGCGGGCGGAAAGGCAGTTCACTATATCTGTGACGAAAAATCTGACTGGAATCCGGATATTGAGGATATAAAACGAAAGATAACGTATAAAACGAAGGCAATTGTAATTATAAACCCAAACAATCCGACAGGAGCACTCTATCCGAAGGAAGTATTGGAGCAAATCGTGCAGGTTGCCAGGGAACATGAACTGATGATTTTTTCAGATGAGATCTATGACAGACTTATCATGGATGGTTTGGAACATACTTCAATCGCATCACTTGCACCTGATTTATTCTGTACGACTTTTTCGGGTCTGTCCAAGTCACACATGGTTGCAGGATTTCGTGTGGGATGGATGGTTTTAAGCGGAGATAAGAGCAAAGGAAAAGATTATATTGAAGGATTGAATATGCTCTCAAATATGCGCCTTTGCTCCAACGTTCCGGCACAGAGTATCATTCAGACGGCACTGGGGGGATATCAAAGCGTAGAGGAGTATATTCAGCCAGGCGGAAGAATCTATGAACAAAGGGAATATATTTACCGTGCATTGAACGACATTCCGGGTTTGTCGGCGGTGAAACCAAAAGCCGCCTTTTATATCTTCCCGAAACTTGATGTGGACAAGTTCGATATCAAGAACGATGAACAGTTTGCCTATGATCTTCTGAGAGAAAAACAGATTCTGATTGTACACGGAGGAGGATTTAATTGGGAAATGCCAGATCATTTCCGAATTGTGTATCTTCCAGATATAAGAACTCTAAAGACTGCATCAGGTCAGCTTGCTGGTTTTTTGGAGAGATACCATCAAAAATGAAAAAAGAAAGGATGAACACAATTGGCGGCAGAAAAATCGACAGTCTGCGATGTCAGACATCATCATGGCTATGTGAAAGACATGAACATACCGAAAGATGAAGAACTTTATCGGCTTGCGGATCTTTTCAAGATTTTTGGAAATCCTACAAGAATACGTATTCTATCGGCACTGAAGACCCATGAACTGTGTGTCTGCGATATCGCGGATCTTCTGGGAATGACTCAGAGTGCAATCTCTCACCAGCTGCGCATCCTGAAGCAAATGCAGCTTGTAAAATTCCGCAGAGATGGCAAGACAGTATATTATTCACTTGCAGACGATCATGTATACACCATACTCAGTCAGGGAATGGAACATATTAACGAATAGACAGAATAAAAGTTATGTACGAATTCGTGAAATAATGATATAATGGTTTAATACATTGATTTTTGCCGGAGGTAAAAGATGAACCTTGATAAGAAAACAATGCATAATATTGAAAAACTGGTTTTATTTACTGTTCTTGTGGTGGCTGTGTTTTTTAAGATTGACTCGATCTGGTCGATGGTAAAAAAAATAATCACACTTCTGTCACCTTTTTTGCTCGGAATGGCCCTTGCCTTTGTAATTAATGTCCTGATGACTTTTATAGAGCATGCATTATTTGAAGATAAGCACTTTTCAGACAGAAAGATCATCAGGAAGATCAAGCGTCCAGTGTCGCTGGTTTTAACAATTGTATGCATTTTCGGCATTATTTACATGGTCAGCTTTGTGGTGATTCCGCAGCTTGGAACAGCAGTCACAAAGTTTACTTCTGATATCCAGACTGCACTTCCGAAATTTCAGAAATGGATATATTCACTGCTCAAGGACTATCCGAAAGTGCAGGAGGCAGTGGATCCGTATCTTAACATGAGGCCAGACTGGGAATCCATTATAAATAGGATCAGTCAATTCTTCGTAAATGGCGGGACTAATCTGCTTGGTACAGCCACTGCGATGGCGGGAACGGTGATCAGTTCCGTGGCATCACTTGTCATATCGTTTATCTTTGCCTGTTATATCCTGATCCAGAAAGAAAAACTTGGCAGGCAGTCAGACAGAGTTTTGAAAGCATTTCTTCCTGAAAAAGTTTACGTGAAGATTCTTGACTTGTGTACTCTAAGTCATCATATCTTTTCAAAGTTTATTGCAGGACAATGTCTGGAGGCCTGTATTCTTGGAAGTATGTTCTTTGTTGTATTGACAATTGGAAACTTCCCTTATGCACTTTTAATCTCTGTGATGGTTGCATTTACAGCACTGATTCCTATCTTTGGTGCCTGGATATCCTGTTTTATTGGTGCATTTTTGATTCTCACGGAAAGCCCGATCAGTGCACTGGCATTTATCATTGTGTTTCAGATTGTGCAGCAGATTGAGAATAATTTCATTTATCCTAAGGTCGTGGGGACATCGATCGGACTGCCTTCCATCTGGGTTCTGGCTGCAGTGACTCTGGGCGGAAGCCTGTTTGGAATAGCAGGTATGTTAATCTTCATTCCGTTTACGTCTGTGGTATATACACTCCTGAAAAACGAAGTAAGCAGGCGGCTTGAAAACGAAGATGCGGTCAATGGCAGTAAAGACAATCATGATCACAAGAAAAAGAAAGAAAAAGTAACTGACGGAAAGGAAGTAACCAGCAATAAGAAATCAAGAAAGGGGTAATTTATATGGCGTTTAAAAATACAATAACACCTGAAATTGAAAAACTGACTGAACTGTGCAGCGACAATTCACAGATTGATCTAAGTCTTTATGGAAAATATGATGTCAAAAGAGGACTTCGAGATATCAACGGAAACGGGGTTCTTGCAGGACTGACAGATATCTCTGAGATTAATTCTTTTAAGAATGTGGATGGTGTCAAAACTCCCTGTGAGGGCAAATTGTACTATCGCGGAATTGATGTCGAGGATTTGACAAAGGGTTTTCTGAGTGAAAAGAGAATGGGGTTTGAAGAGATCACATATCTGCTGTTATTTGGCTCTCTGCCTACTCCGGATCAGCTTGCGGATTTTCAGGAACTGCTTCGTTCGCAGCAGTCACTTCCGAAGAATTTTGTTCGTGACGTCGTGATGAAAGCACCAAGCAGTGATATGATGAATACATTATCCCGAAGTGTTCTTACGTTATACTCGTATGACCCTATGGCTGATGATATCTCATTGCCCAATGTCATGCGTCAGTGCTTGAATCTTATTGCTGTTTTCCCGATGCTTTCTGTCTATGGCTATCAGGCATATAATCATTATATCAAGGGGAAGAGTCTCTACATACATAATCCGGATAAAAAGCTGTCAACTGCGGAGAATATCCTGCGTATGCTGCGTCCGGATAAAAAATACACACAGTTTGAGGCGACAATTTTGGATCTTGCACTTGTTCTTCACATGGAGCATGGTGGCGGTAACAACTCGACTTTTACAACACATGTTGTTACATCTTCTGGGACGGATACCTATTCAACGATTGCAGCCGCACTTGGTTCACTGAAAGGACCAAAACATGGCGGTGCGAATATTAAAGTTGTCAACATGTTTGCTGATATGAAGAAACATGTCCATGACTGGGAGGATGAAGAAGAGGTTACAGAGTACCTGAAGGCATTGCTACATAAAGAAGCTTTTGATAAGCGTGGCCTGATCTATGGTATGGGACATGCTGTCTATTCCATATCTGATCCAAGAGCAAATATTTTTAAGACATTTGTAGAACAACTGGCGAAAGAAAAAGGAAGAGAAAAAGACTATAAACTCTATTCTCTGGTTGAAAAACTTGCTCCCAGGGTAATTGCAGAGGAACGTCATATCTATAAAGGTGTCAGTGCGAACGTCGATTTTTACAGTGGATTTGTTTACAGCATGCTGGATCTTCCTACCGAATTATTTACCCCTATGTTTGCAACGGCCCGAATTGTCGGTTGGAGCGCACACCGAATGGAAGAGCTGATCAACACAGACAAGATTATTCGTCCGGCATATATGGCTGTAAAGGAAAGGGAAGAATACATTTCGCTGAATGAACGCTAATCATGGTAATATGAGACAGAAAGGGTTATTTCACAGGTTTTATCCGGATGAATGGGTGGACTCTGCGTTTGATATTGATTATGAAGAACTTTATAAAAAAGGCTATCGTGGGATCATATTTGATATCGACAATACACTTGTCTGCCATGGTGCACCTGCGGATGAAAGAGCAGTCCGGTTATTCGAGAGACTTAGCCGGATTGGCTTTCGAGCCTGTCTTCTGTCAAATAATCAGCTGCCCAGAGTAAAGCCATTTGCGGATGTTGTTGGTACGGCATTTATCGAAGATGCCCATAAGCCGTCCACAAAGAATTATCTGACGGCTTGCCGGAGAATGGGAACAAGTGTCAGTAATACAATTTTTATCGGCGATCAGCTTTTTACAGATGTCTATGGAGCAAAAAAAAGTGGCATACGTAATATCCTGGTGAAACCCATGAATTCCAAAGAAGAGATACAAATCGTCTTTAAGCGCAAGCTGGAACGAATCGTATTGTTCTTTTACAAGAAACAGCAAAAAAATGGTTGAAATATAGAAGAATTTATTATAAAATAAGAAGTAGTGTGCTGCGTTTAGATCGCAGCACCAATGTTAAGGAGGAATATTGGGATGATTTCAGCAGGTGATTTTAAAAACGGTATTACGCTTGAAATCGATGGGAACGTGGTTCAGATCGTGGAATTTCAGCATGTAAAACCGGGGAAAGGGGCTGCGTTTGTCAGAACAAAGATGAAAGATATCATCAATGGAGGAATTACGGAGAAGACTTTTCGTCCGACCGAGAAATTTCCTCAGGCTCGCATTGATCGTATAGAGATGCAGTACCTGTATACAGATGGAGATTTATATAATTTCATGAACGTTGAGAATTACGACCAAATCGCTCTTGGAAAAGAAGTGGTTGGCGATGCTTTAAAATTTGTCAAAGAAAATGAAATGGTGAAGATCTGCTCTTTCAAGGGGGAAGTATTTGAGATTGATCCGCCTCTGTTTGTAGAACTTGCCATAACGGAAACGGAACCTGGTTTCAAAGGGGATACGGCACAAGGTGCAAACAAACCGGCTACTGTTGAAACAGGAGCAGTGGTAAATGTTCCTCTTTTTGTAGATGAAGGCGATACAATCAAGATTGATACCCGTACAGGAGAATATCTGAGCAGAGTATAATCGAAGTTTAAGGGCTGTGACACATATACAGGCTATGTGTCACAGCCCTTTTTGCTGCTTTAATTATTAAAGAGAAATCGTGTCCTTACCTCGATTGTAAAAATACACTCTGTTTGACAGAACTTCCTGAGGGGCCACCTGAGTCGTGTTTATATCTGTTACTATCTGTTCAAGGTCTTGTTTTGAGTAGGATTTGTGTTGGGGGATCAGAATACATTCATGAATGGAACTTGGCAGAATATAGAGATTGGAATTCAGATGGTCAGCCGTTTTTTTCAGACTCAGTGGATACAGGATACTTATAGCTCCCATACAACGGCTGCTGTTGGTGATGATATGCATAGGAATAAAATCAGAGTCAGAATGATCCGAAGGAGAAATCTCTTCCAGTTCTTCGGGAGTCATAAGATCTCTCAAGGTATCCTCAATTCTCTCCACATCACAGGGGAGTTCTCTTATGGTGTTCTCCCACGCAATGTGATAAAGTGTATCTTCCCCAATCTTCCATTTTATGAGATGTTCATTGGTGATAACGATGGTTGCATCTTTACAGACAAGATCGTCGACGTGGTAATAATAGGTGATCGCAAGATCCAGTGTTCTCCTATATGGAATCCGTGCAAGAAGGGTACTGTTCATCTCATAGTTCACAAGCCTGCAGAATATCTTGTTTCTTACAGTCTCGAAGTCGTTGAAGGACTTAAGCGAAGTAGGAGCTTTTTTGGGGATGTCTTCCTGATATAGTTTTATCATGTGTCTAGCCAGGGTGATCAGCGGTACACCATTTTTATATTGACTGTAATAATCTTCCAGATAGATGAGCGGGGCCATTGCCTCCCCCTTTTTTCTGATACACATGGCGTCTTTTATGACCCCATTATTCTTGTTCAGTTTTTTCGGAAAAACCTCTAATTCTTCACCGGAGATAACTTTGATTTCGTCAAGTAAAGCTGTCTGAAAATCAGTAAAATTCATATATTAAACCACCTTTCGTATAATAAGGGGCATGTATAATTCAATCGCTGCATGCATGATCAGACGGGATATCATGTTTCAGAGCGATTAAAAACGGATGATAAGATCTCTCGATCATAAACATAGGTGAGATATTCGGCGGTATGCCATTCGAATAAAAGAAATAAATTTTACCCTGACAGGGTAAATATAATAATAGCCGATGAAACCGTAAAAGTCAAGTGCAAATTTACCAGGCAGATCTTGACAATTATGAGCCCCTGTGATACGATACTAGGGTTAAAAGTTTTTGTATTTCATGCTTGAATGATAAAACTTAAGCATCTGTAGCTCAGGGGATAGAGCAACGGTTTCCGGTGCCGTGTGCCGGGGGTTCGAATCCCTCCAGGTGTGTGATCAGAATTAAGAAACCGGATAAATATCTATTTATCCGGTTTCTTAATTCTGAGTGATTTCTGGCTGCGGGGCACCCTCGCAGTATCATAACCCAAAGAGAAAAGGAGAGCATATCTATGTCTTTAAAGGACAGGTTTAGAGAATGGCTTTCAGATAATCTGCGATATCTGTTGTTGATACTTGGCATCCTGATTGTCGTAATCATATTATATTTTGGTATAGGAGCCCTTACAAAGGACAAAAAGAGAAGCGGAGGAGAGCCGGTTCTAAAGGAAGAACAAAGCAAAAATAAGATCTCTCAATCAGACAGTACCGAGACACCTAAATCGGATCAGACAAAAGAAATCTCACAGGAATTACTAAAAGATGGCAATGCAGAGATTTCAGCATTTATGAGACAGTATTATGATGCGCTGAGCAATAAGAATATAGAAACACTTAAGTCGTTTGTGGACAATCTGTCCGAAAAAGAGCAGGAATCAATATCGGGGGAATCGAGTATCGAAAGCTACGAAGATGTCGAGTCCTATACATTCCATGGACAGGAAGAGGGAACCTATGTAGTCATCGTGCGTTATAATTGTAAATATAAGAATATTGATACCCGGGCACCGGGACTTAACCAGATGTATGTATATACAGACAAGGAAGGCAAGTTGGTGATTGCGGCTGAAGTCAAAGATAAGGGAATCACTGATTACATGACAGATATTCGAAAACGTCCCGATGTAGAGCAGCTTATCGATGAAACACAGAAGAATTACGATAATGCAAGATCGCAGGACGCAAAATTAGACGCACTGATCAGAAGTGTATCTTAAAACCTGGTAGCTTTGGAAAATATGTAAAGGGGTTGTTCAGGCAGAGTTTCTGCGTCTACAACCCCTATGATTTTACATCTTTTCCATCCGGCATGAAAACTATAATAAAAGATATGAGGGTAGTATGATTCGACTGAATAAATTTTTAAGCGATCATGGTCTATGTTCCCGTCGCGAAGGAGACCATATCATAGAAGCCGGCAGAGTAAGTGTGAATGGCAAACAAGCTAAAGTGGGAATGAAAATTTTTCCAGACGATGTTGTCTGTCTGGATGGCAAGGCCATATCAGGAGAAAATCCCCGGGTTTGTATCGCATACTATAAACCTGAAGGTATTGTTTGTACTTTTGAGACTAAAGAAAAGAACAACCTTCTTAAGAGTTTTACGTATCCCATACGGCTTACCTATGCGGGAAGACTGGATAAAGCATCTGAGGGACTGCTGATTATGACGAATGACGGATACCTGATTGATCAGATGATGAGAGCCAGGAACTATCATGAAAAAGAGTATGTAGTCAAAGTAAGCAGACGTGTTACATCAAAATTTCTTGGCGAGTTGTCACAAGGAGTATATCTGTCGGCTCTTAATGTAAAAACAAGGCCTTGTAAAGTCTTTATGACAGGCCCATTTGAATTTCATATTATTCTTACGCAGGGTCTGAACCGTCAAATTCGCCGAATGTGCGAAGAACTTGGATATCAGGTGAAAAATCTGAAGAGAATTCGCATAATGAATATCGCTCTGGGAAACTTAAGACCAGGTGAATACCGCGAACTGACCGCTGATGAGCGAAGTCTGCTTGACAGACAGCTCAAAAAAAATCACAAGGACTGCGAAAAAGGTCAGAAATAGAATAGATGAAAAGAGGAAGCGCAATATGAGTAAGCTGGATAGAATGAGAGAACTGACAGACCAGCTCAATGAGGCCAGAAAATATTACTACGCTGAAGACCGGGAAGTCATGAGCAACCTGGAATATGATAAATTGTACGATGAACTGGAAGCTTTGGAAAAGGAGACAGGAGTTGTAAGAGCTAATTCTCCGACACAGGAGGTCGGCTATGAAGCTGCCCTTGAACTGCCGAAGGAGAGACATGAGAAACCGATGCTCTCTTTGGATAAGACAAAAGATGTTGAGACATTAAGAGCCTTTATCGACGGACATAAAACCCTTCTTTCGTGGAAGATGGACGGCTTGACGATTGTTCTCACTTACCGGGAGGGGAATCTTTCAAAAGCGGTTACACGTGGAAATGGAATCATCGGTGAGGTAGTAACGGCGAATGCAAGAGTCTTTGAAAATTTGCCGGTTCGAATCCCATATCAGGGAGAACTCGTACTGCGGGGAGAAGCATTTATCACTTATTCCGATTTCGATAAAATTAATTCCGAACTTATAGGAGTAGATGCGAAGTATAAGAATCCGAGAAACCTTTGCAGTGGTTCTGTCAGACAGCTGAATAACGAAGTCACTGCAAAACGTCATGTGCATTTCTTTGCATTTTCACTTGTAAAAGCGGACGGAGTAGAGTTTAATAATTCAAGGCTTTGCCAGATGAACTGGCTTGAGGATCAGGGTTTTGAGACTGTGGAAGAACGTGTAGTGACATCCGATACACTAGATGAGGCCATGGAGTATTTTTCTGCACAGGTCTTGAAAAATGATTTTCCGTCAGATGGCCTGGTGGCCCTTTATGATGATATAGCATATGGAGAGAGCCTGGGCAGTACTGCAAAGTTTCCCAGAAATTCATTCGCATACAAGTGGGCAGATGAAGAGGCAGAAACCACTCTCACGGAGATTGAATGGAGTCCTTCAAGAACCGGACTGATCAACCCGATTGCAATCTTTGATCCGGTTGAGCTGGAGGGAACAACGGTGTCAAGAGCCAGTGTGCACAATGTGAGTATACTGAAAGAACAGCAACTGGGAATCGGCGACAAAATCATGGTATATAAGGCGAATATGATTATCCCTCAAATTGCTGCAAATATTACCAAAAGCGGAAGTATAAGAATTCCAGACACTTGTCCGGCTTGTGGAAAAAGAGCTGATATATCTGCAATTTCCGGAGTAGAGACACTTATCTGCAGTAATCCCTTATGCCCTGCGAAACAGATGAAGTCTTTTACGTTGTTTACCAGCAGAGATGCACTTAACATTGAGGGATTATCCGAGGCAACATTAAAAAAGTTCATGGCTCACGGAATGATCCATGATTTTGGAGATATCTTTGAACTGGATCAATATAAGAACGAAATCAGGGAGATGGACGGATTTGGCGAAAAATCGTGGAACCGTTTGTGGAAAGGAATCCAAAAGGCAAGACACACCACTCTTCCAAGGTTGATATATGGACTCGGCATTCCTAATATTGGAGTTGCGAATGCGAAACTGATCTGCCTGGAGTTTGGACAGGATCTGGAGGCAATACGCAGTGCAGATGCCGCTCGTCTAAGTCAGGTGCCGGGAATTGGAAGTGTAATCGCAGGTAGTTTTGTGAGATACTTCGAAAATGAAGAAAATATCAAAAATCTTGATCATTTATTAACGCATCTTGATTTCGAAGAGATTTCGGTGTCTGAGGAACAGAAGCTATCCGGATTGATTTTTGTAATCACAGGCAGTCTAAATCATTATGCCAACAGGAATGAGCTAAAGAATCTCATTGAAGAGCAGGGAGGAAAAGTAACAGGCACGGTGACATCGAATACAAACTATCTGATCAATAACGATGTGAATTCAAATTCTTCCAAGAATCGGAAGGCAAAGCAGCTGAACATTCCCATTCTTCAAGAAGATGAGTTTTTAAAGTTGCTTGAATGAAAAAGCACATGATATAATACTTGCGGACTGCTTTGCACAAAGTGTACAGTAAAAATAATGAATAAGGGAGGCAATGGGGAATGCCTATTAAGATACAAAGCGACTTACCAGCGAAAGAAATACTTGAAAAAGAAAATATTTTTGTTATGGATGAGACCAGGGCCATACATCAGGATATACGACCGATCAATATTTTGATTCTTAATCTGATGCCATTAAAAGAAGACACAGAATTGCAGCTGCTCCGTTCACTGTCCAATACACCTCTCCAGGTTGATGTGTTTTTCCTGAACATGAAAAGCCATGATTCCAGGAATACAAGGGCAAGTCATCTGAATAAATTCTACGAGACATTTGACGAGATCAGGCAGAGACATTTTGATGGAATGATTGTCACAGGAGCGCCTGTAGAACAGATGGAATTTGAAGAGGTCGATTACTGGAATGAGTTGGTACAGATTATGGACTGGACCGATCAGCATGTCACATCAACAATCTTTTTATGCTGGGCCGCACAGGCTGCGATTTTTCATTTTTACAAAATCCCAAAAAAGATGCTTCCCGAAAAGATGTTTGGGTTGTTCTGGCATCGTGTACAGAACAAAAAGACACCACTTGTGAGAGGATTTGATGACGTTTTTTTAGCACCCCATTCCAGGCACACAGAGGTGTCGATGGAAGACATCGAAAGATGCAAAGAGATTACGGTGCTGGCGAAGTCCGATGAGGCCGGGTTTTATCTTGGGATGGCGGACGAGGGCAGGAGGATATTTGTGATGGGTCATCCTGAGTATGACAGAGTGACGCTTGATGAAGAGTATAAACGCGATAAAGGGAAAGGACTTGACACACAGCCCCCGAAAAATTATTATAAAGACGATAATCCGGATATCAGACCTAATCTGGTATGGCGCGCACATGCCAATAACTTGTATACAAACTGGCTGAATTATTATGTTTATCAGACAACACCCTATGATCTGGATGGAACTCCGTTTTCCGGATAAGTTAAAGGAGAATTAAAATTATATGTTACTAGATGTATTTAAAGACACAGTTGTCGACACCTTGAAAGTAATACCTTTTTTGTTTCTGACCTATCTTCTCATGGAGTATCTGGAACATAAGGCAGGGGGAAAAACAGAAACCGTTATGAGAAAATCCGGAAAATTTGGTCCGCTGATTGGCGGAGTAGTCGGTATTATTCCCCAATGTGGATTTTCAGCTGCAGCGGCCAGTCTTTTTGCCGGCGGAGTGATTTCGGCAGGGACACTTCTTGCAATATTTTTATCGACTTCCGATGAGATGCTTCCGATTCTGATCTCTGAATCTGTGGCGCCACTGTCAATTATTAAAATTCTTGCAGTAAAAGCCTTGCTTGGTGTGATCTCAGGATTTTTGATTGACCTTATATGGAAAAAAAGAATTCAAAAGGGCCATAATCATCACATGCATAAAGACAAAGAGATTCATGATTTATGTGAACATGATCATTGCCATTGTGAAGAGGACGGGATTGTGAAATCTGCGGCAGTACATACCTTGCAGATCACTTTCTTTATTTTTGTGATATCGTTTATTATAGGATTGACAGTGGAGGTGATTGGGGCGGATAAAATCGGTTCTCTGGTAAGCTCCCGGCCGTTTGCAGGTATCTTTTTTGCGGCACTTGTAGGTTTGATTCCGAATTGTGCGGCTTCCGTTGTGATCACACAGCTCTATCTGGAGGGTCTGCTTCGAAGCGCACAGATGATGGCGGGACTGCTGGTCGGTGCCGGAGTAGGAATACTGGTATTGTTTCGGTCCAATAAAGATACAAAGGAAAATCTGAAACTGACTGCACTTCTCTATGCCTGTGGCGTAATCTGGGGAATTATCATTGAGATTTCGGGGATTGTGTTTTAGTTTCGAAAGGAAGAAGGATAAGAGGTGAATCTGGTGGAGAAATGGATGAAGGTGCTGACAAGTGGCAGGCAGAGACTGTTGTTTGCAGCTGGTTCTCTGTATTGGAGTTTAATTCTGGTGTTTCTGCTTGCAAACAGTCGTCTGATTGTAGGTACAAATATTGCGGAAAAAAAGAGAAATACAATTGTTCTTTTTGTCCTTTTAGCCTGCATCTGTGTATCGGCTGCTTTCTGGATATTAAAATTCCCAGGCAAAGCAGGGAAAAGGCGCGAATCACAGAGGATGAAAATCCGGCATATTCTTATTCTCCTGCTTAATTCAGCTTATTTATTCGTCCAGATTGAATTGACTAATAATCCGCTCTTTCGATCAATGAAACTGCAGTATATGGTTCTGAACATTTCTTTTATCTTTGTCATGCTGATTATTCTGTTGTGTTTCCTGAATTCGTGGCGTAAAACAATGCTGATCGGAAATCTGCTTTCTTTTGTTTTCAGCCTGGTGTTTTACTATGTATATCTCTTCCGTGGTGAGCCTTTTCAGTTTATTGACCTTTTCAGTATTACAACGGCCATGGAAGTGGCAGGAGGGTATGACTTTTCCCTTACCAGAGAGATTGTGATAACTGCCGTCGTGACACTTTGTCTGATTGGTGTGTACTATGAGAGTGCAGACGCAAAAGTAGCAAAACAGATTAAATCCAAAGTATGGATGCGAATATTGACAGCAGCAGCGACGATTGGTATATACATCGCTTATCTGAATACCGGATGGAATGGTGCACTTGGAATTCTTACGGATCTCTACCGCCCTTACGAAACCTATGAAGAATATGGAACAACCGCAGGGTTTCTATGTGTGGCCAAATACATGAGACTTACACCGCCAAAAGACTATTCAGAGGGGAAAGTAAAGAAACTGGCTAAAGAGACAAAGACTGATCAAAAGAGCCAGGAGGGGAAGGTAAAGCCGGTTAATATCATCGCAATTATGAATGAATCCTGGGCAGATTATCGGCTGCTCGGCGATTTCAATGTAAATCAGCCATATATGGAGTTTTATGATTCCATGAAGGAAAATACAATAAAGGGGAATACACTTGTCTGCATACAGGGGGGCGGAACTGCAAAGACAGAGTATGAGTTTCTGACCGGTAATTCGGTGAAACGTTTTCCGGGAATGGTCCCCTACGTCAGCTATTTTACTCATGATCAGTACTCCCTGGTCAGCACGTTAAAAAGTCAAGGCTATCGCGCAGAGGCGATGCATCCAAATAAAGGAAGCAACTGGAAACGAACCAGTGCATACCGGATGCTTTCCTTTGACAAGTTTTATACTATAGACGATTTTGATCCGTCTTCGAAACGAATTCGCCAGCATATCAGTGACCGTGCAAACTATGAAAAAATTATAGAGACAGTCAATAAGAAAGAGAACTCTGACGATCCATATTTTCTGTTCGATATCACAATGCAGAATCACGGAGGGTACCTGGATACGAGTTATCACAGTGATGTAAAGACACAGGGATATACAGACCCGGCAGTGAATCAGTATCTGTCTCTTCTAAAAGAATCAGATGATGCCTTAAAATACTTGATCAACTATTTTAAAGATTACGATGAGCCCACAATGATTGTCATGTTTGGTGATCATTATCCGGATCTTCCGGATCAGTTTACCGAATGGATTACCGGTAAAAAATATGACGACAGTTCTCTGAAAGAGCAGGAGAGATATTTTGCAACTCCGTTTTTTATCTGGGCAAATTATGACATCCCCGAAGAGGAAGATGTCTTCACCAGTACAAACTATCTCTCAACCAGAATGTTATCTGAAACAGGACTTAAGATGACACCGTATAATTATTATCTCCAAAACCTGGAGAAAAGCATGCCCGCACTGAACCATCTGGGGTATATGGATACATATGGTGAGTTTACCGGGTGGGAAGATGCGGCTGACAAATACAATAAGCTGGAGCTGGAATATGAGACACTGCAGTACAACGAACTGGCAAAAGATTCGGGAAGACTCGATGAATTCTTTCGTGTAAAATAGAATTAATACTTGAAAAAAGATGAATTTTCGATACAATGGTTACCAGGGGTCGTAAGACATATTATAAAATAAGAACAGAGGTTAGGATATGATATCAGCAAATAATGTGACGCTGCGCTTTGGCAAAAAGGCGCTATTTGAAGATGTAAATATTAAATTTTTAGAGGGAAACTGTTATGGTATGATCGGTGCAAATGGTGCTGGAAAATCAACTTTTCTAAAAATTCTATCCGGGAAATTAGAGCCTACCAGTGGTGAAGTTGCAATTACTCCCGGACAAAGACTATCGGTTCTGGAGCAAGATCATTTTAAATACGACAGTTATCCGGTTCTCGATACGGTAATCATGGGAAATGCCAGATTATATGAGATTATGAAAGAAAAGGAAGCCATTTATGCAAAAGAAGATTTTTCCGAGGAGGATGGAATCCGGGCGAGTGAATTGGAGGGAGAATTCGCGGAGATGAATGGCTGGGAAGCTGAGTCTGATGCTGAACAGATGTTAAATGGGCTTGGAATTGAGACAAAATATCATAATGTCTTGATGAGAGATCTCGACGGTTCCCAGAAAGTGAAGGTACTTCTGGCGAGGGCGTTATTCGGAAATCCAGATATTCTTCTGCTGGATGAGCCGACTAACTATCTCGATCTGGATGCAATTGGGTGGCTGGAAGAATTCCTAATTAACTTTGAGAACACAGTAATTGTGGTTTCCCATGACCGCTATTTTTTGAATAAAGTTTGTACTCATACTGCGGATATTGATTATGGAAAGATTCAGTTGTACGCCGGAAACTATGATTTCTGGTATGAGTCCAGTCAGCTTCTGGTAAAACAGATGAAAGAGGCAAATAAGAAAAAAGAAGAAAAGATTAAAGAGCTGCAGGACTTCATCCGCCGTTTCAGTGCGAACGCATCCAAGAGCAAACAGGCGACATCAAGAAAACGAGCACTGGAAAAGATCCAGCTGGATGAGATCAGACCTTCGAGCCGTAAATATCCTTATATTGACTTTCGTCCCGACCGTGAAATTGGAAATGAAGTGCTTCAGGTCGAAAACCTGACAAAGATAATCGACGGACAGGTGATTCTGGATCATATTTCATTTACTCTTGGAAGAGAAGACAAGGCAGCACTCGTGGGTGCGAATGAACTGGCAAAGACGACTTTATTTCAGATTCTTATGGGCGAGATGGAGCCGGATGAGGGAACTTATAAATGGGGTGTGACGACATCTCAGGCTTATTTTCCAAAGGATTACACAGAGGAATTTGACAGCGATCTTACGATTGCCGACTGGCTTACCCAGTATTCAGAGATTAAAGATGTCACATACGTCCGAGGATTTTTGGGACGAATGCTTTTTGCAGGGGAAGACGGAGTGAAAAAGGTAAGAGTCCTCTCCGGAGGAGAAAAAGTTCGCTGCCTTTTGTCAAAGATGATGATTTCGGGTGCGAATGTTCTTTTACTGGATGAGCCTACGAATCATCTGGATATGGAGTCTATTACAGCTCTGAACAATGGATTGATCAAATTTTCAGGTGTGATTCTGTTCGCCTCACATGATCATCAGTTTGTTGAGACAACAGCAAACCGTATTATGGAAATTGTTCCGGGCGGATCACTGATTGACAAGATTACCACCTACGATGAATATCTGGAAAGTGATGAGATGGCCAGAAAACGTCAAGTTTATATTATGACGGAGGAGGATAATTAAAAGTATGAAACAGCCGGTTTTAGTGGTAATGGCAGCTGGGCAGAAGAGCTGGCATGATGGATTAAAACTGATAGATCCCGTTGACAGCCAGGAAAATGCCATTATGGATTTTTCTGTTTACGATGCCATAAAGGCAGGCTTTTCCGAGATTGTTTTTATTATAAACAGAGAGAATGAATCGCGATTTCGCTCAAAGATAGATCGTACAATCAGCAAATATGTGAAAGTGCACTATGTCTATCAGGAACTCTATGATCTGCCGGAAGGGTATCTGGTTCCTGAGGGGCGCAAAAAACCATGGGGAACAGGGTATGCAGTGCTTAGCTGTATCTATGAGCTGAAAGGTGCACCTTTTGCAGTGATCAATGCAGATGATTTTTATGGGAGACAGGCGTTTACACTGATGTATGATCAGCTTTCATCCCGACAGGACGACTTGGATCAATATCATTATGCCATGGTAGGATATCGTCTCAAAAACGCACTGACGAAAGCTGGGGCAGTGTCACGAAGAATCTGCCAGTTGGATCAGAATGGTTATCTAAATGAGATCAATGAGTATCATTTCATCGAGAAAAAAGACGGAAGATTCTTATATACGCAAGACGGCGGAGACAGTTTCAGGCTAATTTCAGCAGATGTGATAGTTTCCATGAATTTTTGGGGTTTTACAGATAGCTTCTTAGATGAACTTCAGTCTCGCTTTTTGAAGTTTCTGAACAAAGATGTGCAAAAAGCTCCGCTAAATGCTGAATATTTTCTCCCAGCGGTTGTAAATGAACTGATCAGGGAAGGTAAAGCAGATGTTGCGGTTCTGCCCTCCGATGAACATTGGTATGGCGGCATAAACAGCGAAAATAAAGCGGCTGCGGCCGATGCAATTAGCGAGATGAAAAAGAGTGGCCTATATCCGAAAAATTTATGGAATTAAGGCGAAAACAGTGTGATAATAAAAATAGTGATTGACAAACAAACATTTTAAGGGTAACATATGAAACTAGATTAATTATTTTGGCGAATAAAATGATAAGACAAAACATTTACCATGAGAATTCAGGTAACAGAACAATCGTCAATTCAAGGAGGAGTAGATATGTTAAAGAAGAAAATGCTTGTGAGTCTTGCACTTACAGTTACGATGGCGGCTACTGCTTTTGCAGGCTGTGGAAGCAGTGATAATACACCCTCGGATGATAAGAAAGTATTCAAAATCGGAGGCATTGGGCCGACAACAGGTGATAATGCCGCTTATGGAGATGCCGTTGAAAAGGCTTCAAAACTCGCCGCAGAGGAAATCAATAAGGACGGTGGGATCAACGGAAATAAGGTGGAGTTTAAGTTTGAGGATGATGAAAGTGATGCGGAAAAGTCTGTCAATGCTTACAACACATTAAAAGACTGGGGTATGCAGATGCTGGTCGGAACCGTGACAAGTGCACCTTGTATCGCAGTTGCAACGGAAACGGCAAACGACAATATGTTTCTGCTGACACCCTCTGCAACATCTGTGGATAGTATAGCTCCAGATAATGCCTTTCGTGTCTGCTTTTCAGATCCGGCGCAAGGTAACAAATCTGCGGAGTATATCGGAAAAAACAATATAGCCAAAAAAGTAGCTGTGATCTATGACAGCTCTAGTCCCTATTCTTCAGGAATCTACGAGAGCTTTAAGAAGGGTGCCAAAGACAATGGCATTGATGTCGTAGCTGCGGAAGCCTTTACGGCGGACAGTAAATCTGACTTTAAAGTTCAGCTGCAAAAGGCAGAGGATGCCGGTGCGGAACTGATCTTCCTCCCAATCTATTATACAGAGGCCTCACTGATCTTAAAACAGGCCTCTGATATGGGAATCAATACAAAATTTTTTGGGTGTGACGGACTGGACGGACTTCTCGGAGTTAAAAACTTTGATTCGAAACTTGCGGAAGGTGTGATGCTGTTGACGCCATTCGCCGCAGATGCACAGGATGAGACGACTCAGAAGTTTGTCAAAGCTTACAAAGATAAATATGATGGAGAGACACCGATCCAGTTTGCAGCAGATGCATATGATGCACTCTATGCAATCAAGGCGGCGGGTGATCAGGCAAAGCTCACACCGGATATGTCGGTTTCCGATATCGGCGATGCGATGAAAAAGGCAATGGTAGATATTACAGTAGACGGTGTGACAGGTAAGATTGACTGGTCTGAAAATGGCGAACCTGAAAAGGAACCTAAGGCTGTAGTCATCGAGAATGGTACCTATGTTGCAATGTAAGGTGCATTCGGAGGTGCATGATGAGTTTTCTCTCTTATTTAATTAATGGAATCAGTCTGGGCAGTGTATATGCAATTATTGCTCTCGGATATACGATGGTTTATGGAATAGCAAAAATGCTCAATTTCGCTCATGGCGATATAATTATGATCGGAGCATATGTAATTTTTACACTTATGACAGGAGCCGGGTTACACCCGCTCCTGGCTATTTTAATTTCTGTAGTTGTTTGTACACTTCTCGGAGTTGTGATCGAAAAGATAGCCTATAAACCTCTGAGAAATGCAGGATCTTCATTGGCTGTTTTAATCACTGCAATTGGTGTCAGTTATCTGCTTCAGAATCTCGCACTGCTTATTTTCGGCGCAGGTGCAAAATCATTTTCAAATGTGGTGACTTTTCCGAACCTTAAGATGGCGGGCGGGAAACTAACAATCACGGGTACGACTGCAGTTACAATTATAGTCAGTCTCGTCATTATGCTTGGTCTGACTTTATTTGTCAATAAAACAAAACCGGGACGTGCAATGCAGGCGGTATCGGAGGACCGCGGAGCCGCCGAACTGATGGGAATTAATGTGAACGCTACAATTTCACTGACCTTTGCCATAGGATCAGGCCTTGCGGCAATTGCAGGGGCTCTGTTATGTTCCGCATACCCGACCCTTACCCCTTATACAGGTGCAATGCCCGGAATCAAGGCTTTTGTCGCTGCAGTATTCGGAGGAATCGGTTCAATACCCGGTGCCATGATTGGCGGAGTTCTGCTCGGCGTCATAGAAATACTGGGAAAGGCCTATATCTCTTCCCAGGTGGCAGATGCAATTGTTTTTGCGGTCCTGATTGTCGTGCTGCTTGTAAAACCAACGGGTTTGTTCGGAAAGAACATTCAGGAGAAAGTGTGAGGTGGCTGCGATGAAGAAAAATAGTAGTGGGAATATGGCAGTGAAAAAAGACAATCTGATTACGTATGGAATTGTGGTTCTTTTCTATATTGTAATGCAGATCATGACCGTTACAGGAAGTGTTTCCAGTCTTCTTTCGGGCCTTCTTGTTCCTCTTTGTGTATATGTGATTGCAGCAGTCTCCCTCAATCTTGTGATTGGTATCTCTGGTGAACTAAGTCTTGGACATGCAGGCTTTATGTGTGTGGGAGCATACTCAAGTGCTTTTTTTTCAAATCTTATGGGAGATACGATGCCCTCCCCGGTGCGATTTATTCTGGCGATACTGATCGGTGCTCTTGCTGCAGCACTTTTTGGTATCATTATCGGCATTCCAGTTATGCGGCTGAATGGGGATTATCTGGCTATTGTGACGCTTGCATTTGGGGAAATTATCAAGAACCTGATGAATATACTCTATATAGGTAAAGACAGTCACGGTCTGCATTTTGCGACAGGTGACGCGTCTGCTCTTGCCATGGAAGAAGGCGGGAAGGTGATTGTCAACGGAGCACTCGGCATTACGGGGACTCCAAAAGATTCCTCGTTCACCATTGGTGTGGTTTTGATTTTAATCACGCTGTTAATTGTACTGAATCTGGTTCATTCAAGAAGCGGTCGTGCAATCATGTCGGTCCGCGATAATCGCATCGCGGCTGAATCTGTCGGAATCAATTCTACAAAATACAGATTGATGGCATTTACAGTTTCGGCCTCGCTTGCAGGTGTGGCCGGTGTCTTATATGCACATAATCTTTCAACACTGACGGTTAAAAAATTCGATTATAATACATCCATTATGATATTGGTATATGTCGTGTTGGGAGGAATCGGCAATATACGCGGTTCTATGATTGCAGCGGTGATTTTAACCGCTCTCCCGGAAATGCTGCGCGGACTTTCGGACTATCGCATGCTGATCTATGCTATTGTTCTGATCATAATGATGCTGTTTAACTGGGCTCCTGCAGCTGTGAATGTCAGAGAACGATTAAAAGACCGATTAAAGGCCCGATTCAAAGCTCTCTGTGGCAGACGAAAGAAAGGTAAGGAGGCGTAAATGATGGCGGATATGTTAGAGGTAAATAATTTATCCATCGCATTCGGCGGTCTCCAGGCCGTAAGTGCTTTTAATCTGAATATTAAAAAAGGGCAGTTGTACGGATTGATCGGACCGAATGGGGCAGGGAAAACCACGGTGTTCAATTTACTGACAGGAGTTTATAAGCCGACGGAAGGGCTTATTAAGCTGGATGGTGAGAACCTGATCGGAAAAAACACCCTGGAGATCAATAAAGCCGGCATTGCCAGAACCTTCCAGAATATTCGGTTGTTTCAGGAGATGAGTGTACTTGACAATGTCAAAGCCGGGCTGCATAATCATTATAAGTACTCTTCACTCTCTGGAATTTTAAGACTTCCGTCTTACCATAAGACAGAAAAAATTATGGATGAGAAGGCTGTTGAAATATTGAAAGTTTTTGACCTTGATGGGGAAAAGAATTATATGGCAGGAAACCTCCCATATGGAAAACAACGCAAACTTGAGATTGCCCGAGCATTGGCTACAAAGCCGAAATTGCTTTTACTGGATGAGCCGGCTGCAGGCATGAATCCCAATGAGACACTTGAACTTATGGATACCATCCGTTTTGTAAAAGAGCATTTTAATATGACAATTCTTCTGATCGAGCATGATATGAAACTGGTAGGCGGAATCTGTGAAGCCTTGACGGTGCTGAATTTCGGCAGGATCCTGGCTGAGGGAAAAACCGATGTCGTTTTGAATGACTCGGCGGTTGTCACAGCTTATCTGGGCGAATAGGAGGAGAGTTTAAGATGGCAATGTTACGTGTCGAAGATTTGCATGTATATTATGGCGTGATACAAGCGCTGAAGGGAATTAGCTTCGAAGTGAATCAGGGTGAGGTAGTTGCCCTGATCGGTTCCAACGGTGCAGGGAAGACTACTACACTTCATGCCTTGACGGGACTTATCCCAAAACAGAGAGGCTTTGTTGAGTTTGAGGGAAGGCAAATCACAAAAGTTCCCGCACATAAAATTGTGGAGATGGGAATTGCTCATGTGCCTGAGGGACGCCGTGTTTTTTCTGAACTGACTGTCTATGAGAACCTTATTTTGGGAGCGTATACCCGCAATGATAAATCTGAAATCAGTGAAACTCTGAAAAAAGTGTATCATCGATTTCCAAGACTGGAAGAGAGAAAAAATCAGAGGGCAGGAACGCTTTCGGGCGGCGAGCAACAGATGCTGGCCATGGGACGCGCACTCATGTCAAAACCTAAGATGATTGTGATGGATGAGCCATCCATGGGTCTTTCACCTATATTCGTCAATGAGATATTTGAGATTATAGAAGAGGTCAGTGCGGATGGAACTACCGTTCTGCTTGTAGAGCAGAATGCCAACAAAGCTCTTAGCATTGCAGACCGTGCTTATGTGCTGGAGACCGGGAAGATAGTTCTTAGCGGTGACGCGGACAAAATGCTTGAGGATGATTCGATCAAGAAGGCCTATCTGGGAGAATAAGTGGAGGTGTTAGTGTGGACAATATTGTGATTACGATTGCAAGACAGTACGGAAGCGGTGGAAATGAAATTGGAGAGATGCTGGCAGATGAACTGGGCATTCATTTTTACAACCGTGAGATCATGCGCCTCGCATCAGATGACAGTGGAATCAATGAGGAGTTATTTCTCGAGGCAGACGAAAAGCTGAAAGGTTCAACCCTTTTTAAGATATCTAAAAGTGTATATAATGGTGAACTGATTCCGCCGGATTCCAATGATTTCGTTTCGACGAGAAATCTGTTCAACTATCAGGCAAAGGTCATCAAAAAGCTGGCAGAGACGGAATCCTGCGTGATTGTGGGAAGATGTGCCGATTTTATACTCAAAGATTATCCAAATGTTATGAGCGTTTTCCTTCATGCAAGCCCCGCGTTTTGTATCAGGCGTTCGGGGAAAAGGATGGGGCTGACTGGACATGACCTTGAAAAATATGTTCATAAGACGGAAAAATACCGTGGAGACTATTATAAACATTACACCGGACATGACTGGAGAGATGCGGGGAACTATGATCTTTGTCTCGACAGCGAGAAACTTGGATTCGAAAAATGCAAAAATATGATACTCGCATATAGAAAAACAAGGTTTGATCTGTAGAAATTATAAATATATTTCGAATGCCAGGATCATATGATCACTATGATAAAGGGATATGGGACTGCCGATAGATTATATGGCAGTCAGATATCCTTTTTGTGATTTCCAAAAGGCCTATGATCTCTTAATTTGGCGTTTAACGGTGGTTGCATACTTTCTTGGGATATTATACAATAGATAGTATGAACAGAAAGGGAGATGAAGATCAAGGTGCGAAGTGAGGGAGGTATCCTGCCAGGTAATCAGATGAAGATCAGCAGAAGAGGAATAGTATATATTTTTTTTATTATTGGAATTTTATTCGGCACATTGCCTTTGATCAAACAGGATCATGTTATCTTTATCGTTTGGTGGCTGATGGTATTGGTCATAGGAGTAGCTTTTTTGCCCCTTTCTTATTGTCTGTTTGAGCAATTTGCAGACCGGGGCTGGATATTTTCGAAAGCGCTGGGAATCGCGATATCCGGTTTTGTTGTGTGGGCTCTTGCCAGTATGGATCTTGTAAACTTTAATCGGGCGTCCTGTCTGGGTGCTGTTATCTTCGGTGCACTTTTATGCTGGGGGATCAGGATTTACCAGATCCATCGGGGCAATGCTGCAAAGTTTAAGTTCGACGGGAATCTGATTCTGGGTGAAGAACTGCTCTTTTTGATGGTGTTTTTATTATGGACCTATCTTTCCGGGTTTCGCCCGGAAGCACATGGAACTGAAAAGTTTATGGACTATGGCTTTATGGCAGCCATGATGAGAAGCAAGAAACTTCCGGCAGCTGATATCTGGTATGCAGGAAAAGAGATCAATTATTATTATGGCGGACAATATTATGCTGTATTTCTTACGAAATTAAGTGCTCAAAGTGTGGAGAATACATATAATCTGATGCGGGCACTGGTCGCGGCACTGCTTTTTTGCATGTCATTTTCGATTGTCAGCCAGTTGATGCGGGGCCTGCAGATACTAGAAAATCCTAAGTTTAAGAAGATTATCTCTTGTTTGTCCGGTCTGCTTTCAGCAGGCTGTGTTGTTTTTGCCGGGAATTTACACTATCTAATCTATGGTGTCTTTGGTAAGTTTTTTGGCTGGAACTCCTCTGCAGATTATTTCTTTCCGGATTCCACGCGTTACATCGGTTACAATCCCGAGACAAATGACAAGTGTATTCATGAATTCCCGGCATATTCATTTGTGCTGGGTGATCTACATGCTCATGTTGTGAATACGATGTTTGTATCTTTGATTATTGGACTTTTGCTTTCCTGGGTTTTAAAGATAAAAGACGAGAAAGAACAAGATTATCGATGGGACTTTAAGCATTTTTTCTTTGATCCGCATGTATTGACTGCAGGTTTTCTTGTCGGACTCTTCCAGTTTATGAACTACTGGGATTTTGTGATATATGTTACCCTTGCTATTATTTGTCTTATCTACGTGAATCTGTTTCGCTCCAGGCATGCCCGCATAAAATCGGTCATAAGATACACGATCATTCAGTCAGTGGAATTGTTTCTTATAGCGGAGATTACAGCCTTGCCGTTTGCCTTACATTTTAAGAACATGGTATCCGGAGTTGGTATTGTAAAACATCATACGCCGATTCATCAGTGGCTGATTCTTTGGGGGCTGCCGGCCTTTGTTGTCCTGTTGTTTACGATATGTGTATTTGTTCATTATAAAGGCTTTTTAAAGTTTCTCCGAAACGGAAGGACCTCGGATGTTTTTGCGTTCATCATGGGAATGTGTGCACTTGGACTGGTACTCATTCCGGAGGTTTTCTACATAAGAGACATCTATGAAGACGGTTATGCCCGGTCGAATACGATGTTTAAACTGACTTATCAGGCGTTTATATTGTTTGGACTTTCAGTTGGTTATATTATTGTCAGATTTCTCACGGGCAAAAAGAGCAGAATTTTAAAAGCCGCCGGGGTTGTTTCACTTGTCCTTGTAGTGTCTACGTTTGGATATTTTCATAATGCTTCTGTATCCTGGTTTGGAGATGTGAAAGATCCAAAACAGTACCAATGTCTGAATGCGACTAGCTACATCGAGAATACATTCGAAAGTGACGCTGCCGCCATCCGCTGGATGAATAAAAATATTAAGGGAAATCCTGTGGTTCTGGAGGCGAATGGGGACAGCTATAGTGACTACTGCCGTGTTTCTGCCATGACAGGCTTGCCAACAGTCCTGGGATGGTATGTACATGAATGGCTGTGGAGGAGCGATCCCGCTGATCTGGATATGCGTGCCAAAGATATAGAGACAATCTATACCTCGCAGGATACCGGACGCGTTTTGGACCTACTGAAGAAATATAATGTGTGTTATATCTATGTCGGACAGTATGAGAGGGAGAAATATTCGAGACTCAATGACCAGCTTCTTCGAAACCTGGGTGTAATTGTTTATGAAGATGATGAATTCAAACAAGAGAAAGGCTTAACATATTTGATAAAAGTGAATCAGATGGCATAGATTAATAAAAAAGAGTAAATATGATGCAGCGGAGAATTCGTCTGATTTTAATAGTAATATGCTTTTTGGCAGCGGCATTTTTTATAACCGCTGCTGCTCCAGCAAAAGAAAGATATGCCCGGGAAACTACCGGGGAGACGGCAAGAGAAAGTCCGCGGGTTGCTCTGACCTTTGATGATGGACCAAGCGATTATACAATTACTCTTCTGGATGGTCTGAGAGCACGTGGTGTAAAAGCCTCATTCTTCCTTCAAGGACAGTGTATCGAGGGTAGAGAAGAAACTATAAGACAGATGCAGGAGGATGGTCATCTGATCGGGAACCATACCTTTCATCATGTACAGCTGACAAAGCTTTCGGATGAACAGGCAAAACAGGAAGTTGTATCCACAAGCAATGCAATTTATAAAATAACAGGAATTTATACCTCCTATATCCGTCCGCCTTTCGGGGTATGGAAGAGAGGTCTTGACTATAATGTGACGATGATCCCTGTGCTTTGGACAGTTGACTCCAGAGATTGGTATACACAGAACACACCTGTTATTGTAAATGATGTCATGAAACAGGTGAAGGACGGCGACATCATTTTGATGCACGACTGTTTTAAAACATCTGTGGAATCAGCACTTCAGATTGTAGATCGTCTGAAGCAGGATGGGTATGAACTTGTCACTGTGGATGAAATGATTGCGGATTAATAAGATAGAGAGGTACGAAAAGACAGTATGGATTTGTTTGACTACATGGCAGAGAAAAAGAAAGAAACCCAGGCCCCTCTGGCCCTTCGGATGCGCCCGAGAACGCTGGAAGAGGTGGTCGGGCAGGAACATATCATCGGCACAGATAAACTTCTGTATCGTGCAATTAAGGCGGATAAGCTAAGCTCTGTTCTGTTTTATGGACCGCCGGGCACAGGAAAAACAACACTTGCTAAGGTAATTGCAAATACAACCAGTGCCAAGTTTACACAGATTAATGCGACAACTTCGGGAAAAAAGGATATGGAAGTGGTTGTAAAAGAGGCAAAAGAGAGACTGGGAATGTATGGGAAAAAGACAATTTTGTTTGTGGATGAGATTCATAGATTCAATAAAGGGCAGCAGGATTATCTTTTACCTTATGTGGAAGACGGAACGCTGGTACTGATTGGAGCCACCACGGAAAATCCATATTTTGAGGTGAATTCTGCTCTGATCTCCAGATCTGTTATATTTGAACTAAAGCCACTTGAAGTACGAGATATTGAAGTGCTTCTGGAGCGTGCTGCGGGTGATAAAGAAAGAGGTCTGGGGAATCTGTCGGTGGAACTTACTGATGATGCGAAGAAGTTTCTGGCTGATATTTCGGGAGGAGATGCACGCTTAGCTCTGAATGCTCTGGAACTTGGAGCGCTGACGACAAAACCGCAGGCGGACGGTAAGATTCATATCGATCTTGACACGGCTTCCGAGTGTATTCAAAAGCGAGTGGTCAGGTATGATAAGAATCAGGATCAGCATTATGATACGATTTCCGCATTCATTAAAAGTATGCGGGGTTCAGATCCGGATGCAGCCGTATATTATCTTGCTAAAATGTTATATGCAGGGGAAGACATCAAATTTATCGCCCGAAGAATTATGATCTGTGCATCAGAAGATGTGGGAAACGCCGATCCCCGAGCGCTGAACGTTGCAGTTTCGGCATCACTTGCCGTAGAGAGGATCGGAATGCCGGAAGCTGCCATTGTATTATCGCAGGCTGTGACGTATGTGGCATGTGCACCAAAAAGTAATGCAGCTTCGCAGGCAATTTTTGGTGCGATGGATTCCGTGAAGAATAAGAAAACATCTGTTCCGTCTCATCTTCAGGACGCTCATTATAAAGGCTCCGGGGAACTTGGGCATGGCACAGGATATCAATATGCCCATGATTTCCCATATCACTATGTAAAGCAGCAGTATTTGCCATCCGAGCTTGAAGGATCCGTATTCTATGAGCCGACTGATATGGGATATGAGCAAAAGATACGAGAATATCTGTCCTTTTTACACAGCAGGGACAAAAAACAGCCATGAGGCGTCAGTTCATCAGGGTTTTCATCAAAAATGCATATACTTCCTGACTCTTACCGGACCAGTTATCACAGATGTCCTCTGCAGCTTCCTTTGTCGGAACCGTCAGAACAACTTCAATCAGTTTCTCTGTCTGTTCGGTCACGGTGCAGTGAACTTCAAACTCGTGAGAAGTCGTCTTATAGTAGTCAGCCTGCGTTGACGATTCGTTGCGAAGTTCATAGGCATTTGCCTTCAGGTAAGTATCAATATCTGCCTTGATATCATTAGAAATTTCGCCTTTGAAGAATTCAAGAGTATCAAGTCCCTTTTCCGTCATGTGATAATTCGTTGTATTCCGGACTCTCTGTGTGGTAACAAGGCCAGAATCCCTCAGGTCATTCAGAGCCTGCTGAAGATGGAAGTAATCTGTGTATTCGGCTCCCAGAACAAATTCCGAAATCTGTGAATTCGACAGAGGAAATGTGACTTTATTCAACATATAGAGGATAATCAGCTTATAAAGAGTTAAAGGTGATTCAATCATAATACATACCCCTTTCTTCCATAAAATCAGTATAGCATACACACAATACAAAATCAAAAACAAATAAAAAACAATTAAAACCTTTACATATAGTTTTAAAAACCATATACTAATATCAGGGACAACATTATAATATGATACCAGGG